>TBL_comb48_EPIDRAFT_1003182_pt1 | contig 11060 bp, 10 predicted proteins | sample TroBogEpilimnion_37_FD_10681 | JGI IMG/M metagenome (IMG submission 10681)
TAATCAATCTTTATTAGAGAGACATTTAATTGCACTAGCTCAGGCTAATATCAAGAAAGTGGTGATCAATCATGCCTGGCTTGGTGAAAAGATTGAGGATGCTTTGGGTGACGGTAGCCAATTTAATCTGCAAATTAGCTATTCTCGAGAAGGTACAGCTTTAGAGACTGCGGGCGGTATTCACAAAGCACTAGAACTTCTCAAGCCTACCGACTATCTGCTTGTCATCAATGGGGATGTTTTTTGCCCCGATTTCCCGATTGCCGCTCTGCTGGGGCAAATTCCGAAACTGAGAGCTAACCCTGCAAACCCCTTGGCTTATTTAGTAATGGTACCCAACCCGATTCAACATCCCAATGGGGATTTTTATGTCCTCGACGGGGTAGTTCAAGATATTCCCTCGCCTAATGCCGAAAAACTGACCTTTTCTGGGATCGGTATCTACCACCAAAGTCTGTTTGCTCATCTCAAAAGTGGAGCGTCAGCTAAATTAGCCCCACTTTTGAAGGAGGCAATGCATAAAAATCGGGTGCTCGGTGAAAAATATCTCGGACCATGGCACGATGTCGGTACACCTCAACGTTTACAAGAGCTTAATGCGGCATATGCATCAACCTGAAATTTATCAATCTCGTAGATTAAAACTGGCAGAGCAAATCCGGTCTAAGACGGGTAGCGGTATCGCAATCATTTCAACCGCACCTGAGGTTGCTCGCAATCGGGATAGTGAATTCCCCTATCGCCACGACAGTGATTTCTTTTACCTTACCGGCTTTGAAGAACCTGGTGCAACATTGGTTCTTGTAGTAGAAAACCAGTCGTTCCACTCGCACCTATTTTGTCGCCCTAAAGATATTGAACGAGAAATTTGGGATGGCATTCGATTAGGGCCGGATGCAGCACCAGAAAGACTGGGTCTCGATTTTGCCTATAGCAATCAAGAATTAGATGTCAGACTGAGTGAACTATTAAGTCAATATGATGCCGTCTATCTTCGCCTTGCCCAAAGCGCTGAACATGATCGTCGCCTGAGAGANTGGATGGAGCAAGTTCGCAAGCAAAGTCGCTCCGGCATTAATCCACCAACGCAATTGCATGATGTTGATGCGCTGATTCATGAAATGCGTTTATTTAAAGATGCGCATGAGATCGAGATCATGAAAAGGGCGGCGGCGATTTCTGCACGCGCCCATATTCGCGCCATGCAAGCCTGTAGAGCAGGTATGCATGAATATCAACTTGAAGCTGAATTACTCCATGAGTTTCGTTATCACGGCTCGCAAAGTGTGGCTTACAACAGTATCGTGGCTGCTGGTGAAAATGCCTGCATTCTGCACTACCGCGCTGGTAATACCCTATTACAAGACGGCGATTTATGTTTGATTGACGCAGGCTGCGAACTGGATGGCTATGCGTCTGACATTACCCGCACTTTCCCAGTCAGTGGAAAATTTACCGGACCACAACGTGCTCTGTATGACATCACTTTGCAGGCACAAGAAGCGGCGGTTGCACAAACACGTCCTGGTAATACTTTTATTGAGCCACATGAGGCTGCTGTCAGAGTATTAACCCAAGGATTACTTGACGAGAAACTTCTGAAGCTTGCTGACTTCGGTTCCTTGGACAATGCGATAGAAACTGGCGCATATCGTCGTTTTTATATGCACCGAACCTCCCATTGGCTGGGCATGGATGTCCATGATGTCGGCGCCTATAGAGAGGCCAGTACTGCAACTGATAAACCTTGGCGAGTGCTTCAACCCAATATGGTGCTCACTATTGAGCCCGGCCTTTACATCAGGCCAGCTGAGGATGTTCCCGAGTCCTTTTGGAATATTGGAATCCGCATTGAAGATGATGCAGTCGTNACCACCTCTGGCTGTGAATTGATTTCTCGTGGAGTGCCTGTAAAGGCCGCAGAAATCGAAGCTCTGATGCGTAAGTAATCGCAACCCGATGACAATTCCTGCTTGCGATATTCTAATTTTAGGTGGTGGTCCCGTTGGGCTAGCCTGTGCTGCATGGACTCTGCAGAAATATCCCCATATTCAACTCACTCTCCTTGATCGCAATCCTATTGACGATGATGCCCTAGGTGCTGCTGATACCAGAGGTATCGCTCTCTCGCACGGCAGNAAGCTTCTACTCGATACGATTGCTGCCTGGCCCACTGAGAGCGCGCCTATTCATCAAGTNCATGTGTCTCAAGCTGGGCNCTTTGGTCGCGCTTTAATGACGCGAGAAGAACTCAAACAAGATGCACTGGGTCATATCGTTCGCTACCGCGATATTCATTTGGCATTACGCAATGCACTTCGTCNCTTGCAAAAAAATAGTCCTCGCTTTACTTGGCAGCACATTGAAGCAAATAGCTCACCTCAAGATATTGANGCTCAATGNNTTGTTCATGCTGAAGGTGGCTTATTCAAAACCCAAGATTGGGTTGAGTCTGGTCGAGACTATGGTCAAGCTGCTCTGGTGGGTTTGGTAGAGGTAGAAGCCGCTAAGCCACAGATGGCATGGGAGCGATTTACAGCGGAAGGTCCCTTGGCAGTCCTTCCGAGTCACTACGGTACAAATATTTTGAATCTGGTTTGGTGTGGCTCTCCTGAATCAACCCAACATCGACTTGCTTTAAGCGATGTCGAATTTTTATCTGCACTACAAAATGAATTTGGCTCCCGGATTGGGCGCTTTCTTAAAATCCAAGATCGCCGCTTCTATGACTTAGGTCTCAATTACCGCAAACAAATCCATCAAGATAATGCTGTATGGATCGGTAATGCTGCGCAAACACTGCACCCTGTTGCTGGTCAAGGTTTGAACTTAGGTCTGCGAGATGCTTATCTCCTCTCCGAAAAACTCACTAGTGTATTTGCTAGGCCTGCAAGCGGAATAACGGCAACGGTGATTGAAAAAGCCCTATCTGAATATGCTCAAAGTCGGCAAATAGATCGCAAGGCAACCATTGGCCTGACCGACATGATGGCTAGAGTGTTTACCTCGAACCTAATCCCCGTTGTATTTGCCCGAGGCTTAGCTTTATCGGCCCTGCAATGGCTTCCACCCATCAAAACAGCCTTAGCACGTCAAATGATGTTTGGACGACGCTAGGGGGCTTAAAAGCCGTCCTACAGTTATTCAAAAAAGAGGGTTTATTTGCCTAAAATTTAGGCAAATTTTGGGGCTCTTGTGCTAAAGTAACACCCTTTCCTATCAGCCCTAACCCCCTTTTTTTAGCCCTTTCAAATCAATGAAAATCGGACCACATCAGCTAGCCAATCAGCTCTTCGTTGCCCCGATGGCTGGCGTGACCGATCGCCCTTTTCGCCAGCTGTGCAAAAAACTAGGGGCTGGTTATGCCGTATCTGAAATGATCGCCTCGAATGCGCTGTTGTGGAATAGTGAAAAGACCCAGCGCCGAGCAAATCACCAAGGTGAATTTAAGCCGATTGCCGTTCAGATTGCCGGGGCTGACCCAGCCATGATGGCAGCAGCCGCTAAACTCAACGTCGATCATGGCGCCCAAATCATTGACATTAATATGGGCTGTCCAGCGAAGAAAGTCTGCAATGTTGCTGCTGGCTCTGCCTTATTGCGAGACGAGCCCCTAGTACAACAAATCATTGAAGCGGTTGTTCAGGCAGTTGGCGTTGGTCCTAGTGCCGTTCCTGTCACACTGAAAATTCGGACCGGTTGGGATCGAGAGCATAAAAATGCTTTGGCTGTTGCAAAGCTGGCAGAGCAGTCTGGCATCTCCATGCTGACGGTTCATGGGCGCACGCGCGCAGATCTATATCACGGTGCTGCTGAATACGAAACAATTCAAGCTGTAAAAAGCAGTGTCAAGATTCCGGTAGTTGCAAATGGCGACATCACTACCCCAGAAAAAGCGGCTCAAGTTTTAAAACTAACCGGTGCTGATGCCATCATGATTGGTCGGGCCGCTCAAGGTCGCCCTTGGATTTTTAGAGAGATTGCGCACTATCTTGCTACTGGTGAAATTCTACCAACGCCTGAGATTGCTGAGATTCAAACCATCATGAACGAACACTTGCTCGATCATTACGCTTTTTACGGTGAATATACTGGCCTTCGCACCGCACGCAAGCATATTGGCTGGTATTGCAAAGGCTTACGAAACTCTCATCACTTTAGACAGAAAATGAATACCGCCGATGATTGCAAGACCCAATTGCAAATGGTCAATGATTTTTTTGATGAAATGAAATCCCACTCTGATCGCCTCCTCTTTTTAGAAGCCGCTTAAATTCGCTACTGATTCATGACTAATAAACATCCTATTACTGAGTGTGTTCAAACCCACCTTCAGCACTATCTAGATGATCTGAAGGGTACGGCCCCATCTGACGTTTATCAAATGGTCTTGGAGGTAGTTGAAAAGCCTATGCTTGAGATTGTGATGCGTCATGCAAAAGATAACCAATCTCTAGCTGCGCAATATCTCGGTATTAATCGCAATACGCTCCACAAAAAACTAGTTGAGCACAAACTCATTAAATAATCATTTCTCTGAATAAAACCCATGATTCGAACTGCACTCCTTTCTGTTTCTGATAAACACGGTATCGTCGACTTTGCTAAAGCGCTTCATGCTCTTGGCGTCCAACTCATTTCTACAGGGGGTACAGCTAAGCTACTTGCTGAAAATGGTTTGCCAGTCACTGAAGTCTCTGCATTAACCCAATTCCCAGAAATGCTTGACGGTCGCGTTAAGACTCTTCACCCCATGGTGCACGGAGGACTTTTAGCTCGCAGAGATTCAAAAGATCACATGGCTGCCTTGAAAGATCATGGTATTGGTACGATTGATATGCTGGTCATTAATCTTTACCCTTTCAATCAAACAGTAGCAAAAGCAGAATGTTCTTTTGAAGATGCGGTTGAGAATATTGATATTGGTGGCCCCGCCATGCTTCGTGCAGCTGCAAAGAATCATCAAGATGTCACAGTATTAATTTCACCAGAAGACTATGCTCCTGTGCTTACGGAAATGAAATCGAATCAAAATAATGTTTCTTATAAAACCAATTTAGCTTTAGCCAAGAAAGTCTTCGCACATACCGCCCAATATGATGGTGCTATTGCAAACTACTTATCCTCTTTAGGTGATGACTTAAACCATCAGCATCGCTCTTCATATCCAGAAACTCTGCACCTGGCATTCGAGAAGGTCCAAGAGATGCGCTATGGTGAAAATCCCCATCAATCTGCCGCCTTCTACAAAGATCTCCAAACTGTTGACGGTGCCCTAGCTAACTATCGTCAATTACAGGGTAAAGAGCTTTCCTATAACAATATTGCAGATGCAGATGCTGCCTGGGAATGTGTAAAAAGTTTCTCTAATGGCAATAACACTCCTGCCTGCGTCATCATCAAACACGCTAATCCATGTGGCGTTGCGGTTGGAGCTTCAGCACTTGAGGCTTATCAAAAAGCCTTTAAGACTGATCCAAGCTCTGCCTTTGGCGGAATTATTGCCCTTAATGTGCCTTGCGATGCAGCAGCAGCAGAGGCCATCTCCAAGCAATTTGTCGAGGTTTTGATCGCCCCCAGCTTTAGCAAAGAAGCCTTAGCTCTGTTTTCAGCAAAGCAAAATGTGCGTTTATTAGAGATTCCTCTCGGTAATGCATTTAATACCTTTGATTTAAAAAGGGTGGGCGGTGGCTTATTGGTTCAGTCTCCTGATGCAAAGAATGTTTTACAAAATGAGATCAAGGTCGTTAGCCATAGACAACCAACCCCAAAAGAACTCAATGACATGATGTTTGCTTGGCGCGTTGCTAAGTTTGTCAAATCGAATGCGATTGTGTATTGCGCAGATGGTATGACTCTGGGGATTGGCGCTGGCCAGATGAGTCGCGTAGATTCCGCAAGAATGGCAAGCATTAAAGCTGAAAACGCAGGACTGAGTCTCAAGGGATCTGCCGTTGCGAGTGACGCCTTCTTCCCCTTCCGCGATGGTTTAGATGTCGTAGTAAGTGCGGGTGCGAGTTGCGCTATTCAGCCAGGGGGTAGTATGCGTGACGATGAAATCATTGCTGCAGCCAATGAGCATGGCATCGCCATGATCTTCACTGGTACACGCCACTTCCGCCATTGAGCAAAAGATAACTTCATGCGCTGGATAGGAATCGATCCTGGTTTACGAACAACTGGTTTTGGTGTGATTGATGTCATTGGCCAGAAATTGACTTACGTTGCCTCAGGCACCATTGAAAGCGGCGACCCCGCTAGAGGCCTACCAGAACGCTTGGGCGCTCTTTATGCTGGGTTAATCGAGGTATTAGAGACCTATCACCCAGAGTCGGCCGCGATTGAAGAAGTCTTTCTCAATGTCAATCCACGCTCAACACTGATGCTGGGTCAAGCACGTGGTGCCGTTATTGCTGCTCTGGTCTCGAAAAAACTTCCTGTAGCCGAGTACAGCGCGCTCAGAGTAAAGCAAGCCATCGTTGGGACAGGACGTGCTGCTAAGCCCCAGGTTCAAGAAATGGTGAAGCGTTTACTCCGGCTGAACCGTGCTCCAGGCTCTGATGCTTCTGATGCCCTAGGCGTAGCTATTTGCGCAGCACATCATGCNCAGATNCCAAAGGCGATCACGGCTGCACTCGCGCCCAAGAANCCCTCGAAGTCAAAAGCTTAAACAGGTTAAGATCTTTCTATGATTGGTCGTATTCAAGGAACNCTCGTCTCAGTTCACCCNCCNCGCCTACTGGTAGATTGCCAAGGCGTTGGTTACGAAATTGATGTGCCAATGAGTACCTTGTATCAACTTCCCGAAGTAAATCAAAAAATTACTTTGCTTACTCATTTTCAGGTGAGAGAAGATGCGCAACAACTGTTTGGTTTCGCGACTGAGACTGAGCGAGAAGCCTTTAGAGCTCTTATCAAAATTAGNGGGGTAGGATCGCGGACCGCTCTTGCCGTGCTATCCGGCATGAGCGTAAATGAGCTAGCCCAAGCCATTACCCTCCAAGAATCAGCTCGCCTGACGCAAGTACCAGGTATTGGCAANAAAACGGCTGAGCGTCTTTTGCTTGAACTGAAAGGCAAACTGGCCCCTGATCTTGGTCTAGTAGCAGGCAAGCCTCATGCCAGAGAAGCCAGTAGCGAAATTTTGCAAGCCTTATTGGCGTTGGGCTACTCCGAGAAAGAAGCGCTCTTGGCAATTACNCAGATCCCATCAGACAGCACTGTTTCTGATGGCATTCGTCTGGGTCTTAAATATCTCTCTAAAACCTAATCAAGCGGTTTAGCTAAACCCACTAAACTAAGCTTATGGCTATACATACCGACGACCTCAGCGCTATTCCAGACGACTTACCTGAAAATGCTGCCGACCGCATCATTAGTGCTGCAGCCGGAAACGCTGAGGCAGTTTTTGAAAAAGCCCTGCGCCCAAAACAACTAGATGAGTATGTCGGCCAAACTAAAGCCCGCGCCCAACTAGAAATTTTTATTAGTGCAACGCGCGCCCGTCAAGAAGCGCTTGATCATGTTCTACTATTTGGTCCTCCTGGACTTGGTAAAACAACCTTAGCCCATATCATCGCCAGAGAGCTAGGTGTTAATTTGCGCCAAACGAGCGGCCCCGTATTAGATCGCCCGGGAGATCTTGCGGCACTACTCACCAATTTAGAAACCAATGACGTTTTATTCATTGACGAGATTCATCGGCTCTCTCCAGTAGTGGAAGAAATTCTCTATCCTGCTCTTGAGGATTACAGTCTGGACATCATGATCGGCGAGGGTCCTGCAGCCCGAAGCGTAAAGATTGATCTCAAACCCTTCACACTGATTGGTGCAACTACTCGCGCAGGCATGCTCACCAATCCGCTGCGCGACCGCTTTGGCATTGTGGCAAGGCTAGAGTTTTACTCCACCGAAGAATTAACCAAGATCATCGAGCGTTCAGCCAATCTTCTCAAAGCCAAGATTGATCCTGCGGGCTCAATTGAAATTGCTAAACGTGCCCGCGGCACCCCTCGTATTGCTAATCGTTTATTGCGCCGAGTACGTGACTATGCTGAAGTAAAGGGCACTGGCACTATCACTAAAGCAATTGCCGATGCTGCTTTGAAGATGCTTGATGTCGATCCCAGCGGCTTTGATTTAATGGACCGTAAATTACTTGAAGCCATCTTGCATAAGTTTGATGGTGGTCCTGTTGGAATTGACAATCTTGCTGCAGCGATTGGGGAAGAACGCGATACGATCGAGGATGTCTTAGAACCCTATCTCATTCAACAAGGCTACCTCCAGAGAACTTCGCGTGGCAGAGTGGCAACTCGTCAAGCTTATGAGCACTTCGGTTTAACACCACCCAGTCGCTCAGCGAATCTAGACTTACTCGATTAAAGCTAACTTAGCGTTACTTTGGCAAAGCGTCGCTTGCCGACTTGAACTACGTAAGATCCTGCTGCAAGCTTGAGTGATTTGTCGCTAATCACCGAACCATCAATACGAACTCCACTTTGCTCGATATTGCGATTAGCCTCAGAGCTTGATGGCACAAGCCCTGCAGCCTTCAAGAAGTTTGCTACACCCATTGGAGCACCCGATAAAGATACCTCTGGAATATCGTCAGGAATGCCGCCCTTAGCGCGGTGGTTAAAGTCCTCTAAAGCTTTTTCTGCAGCCGCTTCTGAATGAAAGCGCGCTACGATTTCTTGCCCAAGCAGCACTTTACAGTCGCGAGGATTGCGACCTGCAGCAACCTCTTGCTTCATAAGATCAATTTCTGACATAGGGCGGAAAGAAAGTAATGTGAAGTAATCCCACATCAGGTCATCCGAGATGCTCATGAGCTTGCCGAACATCTCACTAGCAGGCTCACTAATGCCAATATAGTTTCCCTTGGACTTACTCATTTTTTCTACGCCGTCCAAACCAACCAATAGCGGCATAGTCAAAATACATTGTGGCTCTTGACCGTATTCCCGTTGGAGTTCACGACCCACTAAGAGATTAAACTTTTGATCCGTACCGCCCAACTCTAGATCACTCTTCAGGGCGACTGAATCATAACCCTGCATTAATGGATACAGAAACTCATGGACGGAGATTGGGATACCGCCACGGTAGCGTTTCGTAAAATCATCTCGCTCCAGCATTTGGGCGACGGTATATTTTGCTGCGAGCTGAATCATGCCGCGCGCACCCAATGGGTCACACCACTCGCTGTTGTAGCGTACTTCCGTTTTCTTAGGATCAAGCACTAAGCTCGCTTGGCGGTAGTAGGTTTCTGCATTGACTTTGATTTCTTCAGGAGTCAGTGGCGGACGGGTCGCATTACGACCCGATGGATCACCAATCATGCTCGTGAAATCACCGATTAAGAAAATCACGGTATGGCCAAGGTCCTGCATCTGCCGTAATTTATTTAACACCACGGTATGCCCCAGATGAATATCAGGCGCAGTAGGGTCAAGACCCAACTTAATTCGAAGGGGAACACCAGTAGCCTGACTCCGAGCTAGCTTTTTTAACCAATCTGCTTCTACCAAAAGCTCATCGCAGCCCCGCTTGGTAACTTCAAGGGCGGCCATTACCTCAGGCGTTAGGGGGTATTGTGGTTCGGGTTTAGCCGTCATAGTGAATCAATAAATTAAGTCGGTTAAATTAGAGCTGGTGTTTACTAAAGCATAATTGTCGCATTCCTCAGCATAAAGCCCACAGACCGCATGAATCAGCCCCGCCCCCTCTTTATTGGCATCATGTCTGGCACCAGCCTAGATGGGATCGATGCCGTTCTTGCAAGCATTGGATCCAATGGTGCAGCAAGAATAGAGGCTGCCCGAAGCGTGCCCTTCTCCGAGGATCTTCGTAAAGCCTTATTTGATCTGCAAAGTAGTGGTCCAGACGAAATTCATCGAGAAAATGAGGCGGCTAACGCACTTGCTCAGGCCTATGGTGACCTTGTAAACGCTCTACTCAAGCATGCCGGGAAAAAACCATCTGATATCACCGCGATTGGTGCTCATGGTCAAACCATTCGCCATCAACCCCAATTTGGCTATACCCACCAAACTCTCAATCCAGCACTTCTTGCAGAAATCACCAATATTGATGTGGTTGCTGATTTTCGGAGTCGTGATCTTGCGGCTGGAGGACATGGCGCACCCCTCGTACCCGCCTTTCATGCTCAGCAGTTTCAATCCGATAAAGATATTGCGATCCTCAATATTGGTGGCATTGCCAATCTCACTCTCTTGCCAAAAACAGGCGTGGCAAAAGGATTTGATTGCGGTCCCGGCAATATGCTGATGGATGCGTGGATAGAACGGCATCAACAAAAGTCTTTTGATCAAGATGGTGCTTGGGCGACACAGGGCAAGGTACATGAGCCACTACTCTCAAGAATGTTGTCAGATCCATTTTTTAAGAAAGCCCCACCAAAAAGTACAGGGCGTGATGACTTCCACTTAGCATGGCTTGAAAAGCACATTGGCAACGAAGTGATCCAAGCTGCGGATATCCAAATGAGTCTGCTGCACTTAACTGCAGTATCTGCTCTAGAGGCTCTGATACTGCATGCTCCCGAAACCCAAAAGCTGATTGTTTGTGGAGGTGGAGTAAAAAATACAGCACTGATGGATTTACTGAGAACAAAAGCCCCTCAGTTAGAAATTATTTCTAGTGACTCTGTGGGGATAGACGCACAACTAGTAGAGGCTCTCGCGTTTGCTTGGCTCGCCTGGGCTCATAAAGAAAAACGGCCAGCAAATCTGCCGGCCGTAACGGGTGCTAAAGGACTCAGAATCTTAGGTGCTTGTTACCCAGCCTAGTTTTTGAACATCTTAAGCTGAGAAAGAAGAACCGCAACCACAAGTGGTAGTGGCATTGGGATTCTTAATCACAAACTGTGATCCATGAATATCTTCTTTGTAATCAATTTCTGCGCCAACTAAATATTGGAAGCTCATTGAATCAACAAGCAGCGTCACACCATTCTTCTCAAACTCGGTATCGTCTTCATTGACAGCATCATCGAAAGTAAAGCCATACTGAAATCCAGAGCAACCGCCACCTTG
>TBL_comb48_EPIDRAFT_1003188_pt1 | contig 11048 bp, 6 predicted proteins | sample TroBogEpilimnion_37_FD_10681 | JGI IMG/M metagenome (IMG submission 10681)
CTATTCCTTACGCATCTTCTTTGCTACCACTCATGCAAACATATACCGAAGAAGTAGACAGTTTAATTCTTGCAGAGGAGTATATAAAAGAATGTGTAAACGGCGTTGAATTAATTCAACAATCCTCAATAGCAGATAGGCTACTTCCCTGCTTTAAGCTAGGATTAAGCACTACTGCTTTACAGGATACTTTACTTAAAATAGCTAATTCAGCATTATACTTTTATAAAAACTACAACGCTGCCACAGATAAAGAGATTTTTCAAACACTAATACCCATGTACATGCGTAATGCAGGTAGTAGGATACCTAGCTATTTCGTTAAGCAACTGCAAGAACACCAAAATAATTATTATGTATGGGCTATAGATGTTTACAAAACATCTTTGTTTGCAGATAGTGCTACATTCTTTTCTTTCATTTATAATGCCACAGCGAGCGATAGCATTGCCATCATAAAGGATTGCGCTTATGGTATGTATAAAGCTGTTAAGGAAATGCGAGCCACAAAAACACAAATATTATTAGCAGATTATTATAAGAAAATAAGCATCGCAAATAGGCTATATATGCATAGTAGGATGCAAATCAATCCTAATCACAATTTTTATCCTGATGCAAATCTTACCCTAAGGCTAACTTATGGTATGGTTAAAGGCATGGATCCCGATGGCCCGGAGCCTTATAGTTTTCAAACCACTTTAAATGATGTCATTGCTGCCGACAAACCTGATATTGAAGTTTTTAAAGTACCCGCAAAACTTAAAGAACTTTATAATAAAAAGGATTTTGGCTCTTGGCAAGTTAATGGTACCGTTCCGGTGGCATTTATTGCTTCCAATCATACCTCGGGTGGTAATTCAGGTAGCCCTGTGTTAAATAGTAAGGGCCAGTTAATTGGTACAAATTTCGATCGCCCATGGGAAGGTACAATGAGCGACTTATATTATGACTCCTCTGTGTGCCGAAACATTACATTAGATGTTCGTTATACCTTATTTATTATAGAAAAATTTGGCAATGCCGGTTGGCTGCTTAACGAAATGAAAATTATAAAATAATATAGCCATTTACTGAAATTGCAAAACACCCGCTCTTTTTTTACTTTTACATTACTATGGCAAATAAAATAACAAGTTATTTACTAGCTGCACTAATAATTTTATGTGGCAGCTTAAATATTACTTATGCACAAAAAAATAAAAAGAAAAACAATACAACAGCAGCTAAATTTAAAATGCTTGAAAGTTTTTCTCAGCGCACCATGCCCGGCAGACCGGAACAGCAGCCTACAACAAATTTATATTTTATATTAGTTTGGAATAGCAATATACCTCCTGCAACTTTTTTTTGGAGGGGTGATAATGGTTGGATGTCTTGCAATATGGCCTATGTGCACCGAACAGGCAATCAAAAGTCTAGCCGATTCATGCCCGATAAAGATTATATAACTGAAAGCATTACTAGCCATGAAGTAAGAAAAGGTGATACCTTAGAAATAATGCCAGTTAGGGGTGGTAAATTTCCTATTCCTAAAGAAATAGACCAAAATGCTACCAATACCCTATTTTACAAAACCGCAAAAAGTAGCTGGTTGGCATACCCCGTAAAACAAATAAAAGCCAAACAAGATATTATAATGCCCTAAAATACGCTACACAGCAATAATTAATTCTTCGGCATTTTTTAAAGCACTTGGGCCAGGATTGTTACCGCCTAACATTTGGGCAATAGCTATAACCCTTTCTTTGCCTTCCAACACCTTGACACGGGTATTAATTTTATGGTCATTACCTTCATCCTTAAATACAAAAAAGTGTTTATGGCCCCTTGCAGCAACTTGCGGTTGGTGGGTGATACAAATTACCTGATGATATGCAGAAAGCTGTTTAAGCAATTGTCCAACCTGTTTAGCTGCCTCGCCGGATATTCCAGTATCTACTTCATCAAATATTAAAGTAGGCAGGTGTATCGCCTTAGCTGTTAACGATTTTATACATAAAAGTATTCGGCTTAACTCTCCACCGGATGCACTACGTTCCAATGCTTTAAATTGACCGCTTTTATTAGCATCCAGCAAAAATTCAACCTTATCATAACCACTTGGCCCCGCGCCTACAGCAGCTATTGCTATATTTAACTTGGCATTTGGCATACCCACCAAACTAAGCAAAGCATTAATATCTGTTATTAGTTTAGGTACTATTTTCTTCCTACTTTCTGATAGCTGATGAGCAGATTGCATCAATTGCTTTTGCAATTGTTCCAGCTGCTGTTGTAATGTTTCTATTTGATTTTTCAAATCATAAGATGCTCCCAAATCCGTCTCTAAATTGTGCTTCAAAACCAATAGGTCTGCAGTATTTTGCAAACCATGTTTTTTCAACAATTTATAACCCAAATCCACGCGATCTTGCATTTGCAGCATACGCTCAGGGTCTAGCTTAATAGCTTCCGATTTTTCTTCAATTTCTGCAGCAATATCTTTCAATTCTACATGAACCGATAATAATCTGTCAATTATTGCTTTACCATCGGGTATTAATTCGCTTATACCCTGCAATTGTTGCACCATTCGTTTCAGCTCATTTACCATTGGTGCTTCACCGCCTTCCAATAAGTTATAAGCAATTTGCAAGGTGCTAATAATACGCTCGGCATGGCTCATTTGCTTTAACATTAAAGCACTTTCTTCAATTTCATTTTCAGCAAATGCGGCCTGTATAAGTTCTTCTGCCAAAAACTGCTTATAATCTGCTTCTTGTTGCCATTTTAATTGCTTTTCTTCCAAAAGCTTCAATTCCTGTTGTACAGCGAAATGTTGCTTATAAAATTCTGCATAAGCAAGCCTTAATTCTTTATTTTGCGCCAATGCATCAATAACATCCAACTGAAAATTATCTTCCCTAATGGCCAAATGCGAAAATTGTTGCTGCAAATCCACCAAATGGCCTGTTAACATACCTAGCACATTAAGATTAACAGGTGTATCATTAATAAAGGCCCGCGATTTACCATTTACGCCAATTTCCCTTCTTATAATACATTCTTCTTCTACATCCAAGTCATACAAAAGTAATTCTTGCTTAAAGGCGCCATTAGTCCTCACATCAAAATAAGCCTCAATAACACATTTTTCCTCTTTATTTATAAGTACACCCAAATCTGCCCTTTCCCCTAGCACCAATGAAAGTGCACCTAAAATGATGCTCTTTCCTGCACCGGTCTCACCTGTGACTGTATTCAAATGCTTATCCGGCAATATTTCCAGATAATCAATTATAGCGTAATTCCTTATAATAAGTTTTTGCAGCATAAGTTTAGTATCTCTGCAAAAATAATCAAGAATAAATTGCTTTAGCATTAATCCACTTCTAAGTTTCCATTACTTATTTTTGCAGCATGGCAAAGTTCTATTTAAGAAAAAAAGTGGGCGATAGGATACTCAATGGGCATCCTTGGATATTTGGAAACGAATTAGGCGACCATGAAGGCGATTTTAATGCGGGCGATATTGTAGAGGTGTATTCCTCCAATGGTTCTTTTGTAGGCAAAGGTTATATTAATCCAGCCTCACAAATTCGAATTCGTTTGCTTACACGCAATAAAAACGAAAACATAAATGCCGAATTTTTTTATCATAGAATTCTGCAAGCTTGGCAGTACCGCCAGCAAATTGGTTATGTAGAAAATTGCAGATTAATTTTTGGCGAAGCAGATGAATTGCCTGCTTTAATTATTGATAAGTTCAATGATTACTTTGTAATTCAATCCTTAGCTTTAGGAATTGACAATTGGAAAGGCGCAATTGTAGATGCCCTTCAGAAAATTTTTAAACCCAAAGGTATATATGAGCGAAATGATGTGCCGGTGCGCGAATTGGAGCAACTTCCACAACAAAAAGGATTCCTTACAGCACCATTTGATACAAATATTATATTAAATGAAAACGGACTTAAGTTTCATGTTGATATTGTAAATGGACAAAAAACCGGTTACTTCCTTGATCAACAAGATAATCGTCGCGCCATACAACACATAGTTAAAGATGCCGATGTGCTTGAAGCCTTTTGCTATACAGGTACCTTCTCCATGCATGCTGCTCATTATGGTGCAAAAAAAGTTTTAGGGTTAGACATCTCCGGCACAGCCGTTGAAACTGCTCGCCGTAATGCCTTACTTAATGGGTTTCAAAACACCTGCAGCTTTGAATGTGTTAATGCATTTGATGTTTTAAAACAATGGGTTAAGGAAGGTAAACGCTATGATGTTGTTATGCTAGACCCACCTGCATTTACTAAAAGTCGTGAAAACATTCAAAAAGCAATAACAGGCTATAAAGAAATAAATTTAAGAGGCATGAAGCTTACCAAGCCAGGGGGCTTTTTAGTAACTGCATCATGCACCAATTTAGTACCACCAGACATGTTCCTGAAAACAATTGAATTGGCAGCAAAAGATGCTAAACGTAGATTAAGACAGGTTTGTTGGCAAACACAATCGGCTGACCACCCCATATTATGGCATATACCATCTACCCAATATCTTAAATTCCTAATTGTGCAAGTGCTTTGATATTTACTATTGTACATTTTCCAAATACACGCATAAAAAAAAGGTTGCCAATAGGCAACCTTTTTTTTATGCGTAATATTTTATTACAGTTGATTAAATATAGCAGCATCAGTATCGCGCGCTATACCAAAATACTGGAAGCTCTTATGCTCATATCCTTTCTTGATGTAAGCATCAGTATCTCCCACTTCCGGAATAGTAACCCAATCTTTGTGCCTCTTAATTCTCCAACGATAAATAGCGATGGTATTAGGACCACGACGAGTTAAAGCATAAAACTGAACATGCTTTTGAGTGTAACCCATTTTAATCATTTGATCATCGGTATACTCATCTTCTGCAATGCTTGCATGATCTTTAGTTACCGGGTTAAACCAACCATTAACGGCAACACGACCGGGACCCGGTGTACGATAGGCAACAAATAGCAAGGTTTTATCTTTCCAATTCCAGTTTTTCATCTGGCCTTCCTGGAATTCTCCATCTGCTACAGTAACATATTCTTGATCCTCAGGGTTAAACCAACGGAAAACTCTAACTAGTTCATCGTCTTGAGCTATACTCTTATTTGCATATAATACAGATGCCAAAACAGTTGTAATGAGGATGACGGTTCTTTTCATATTTGTGTGCTTTTTTCTAAATTGCTCTCAAAATACATAAAAATTTTGTTGCCTTGCAAGTTATTACAATAAAAAAATTTTTTTTAGCCCTTATTGGCACCATTATCCTTGTTCAAATGAGCCATTTGGCTTAGATTTGACCCTTTTACGTGTCAGGCTGTCAGTTTTTAAAAATTTGCACATCTTTTGATACTTAATAGATTAATTATAATAAAAACCCAATAAATACGCCTCTTTTCAGGCACATTTATACTAAAAGCAAGCATTTTTTACAATGATAGGTCTAATTTCCAGGTTATTTGGTGGCAGTAAGTCAGATAAAGATGTTAAACGCATACAACCACTGGTTACTGAAATTAATAAATTTTATAATAGCTATAGTTCTATTACAAATGATCAACTACGAGGCAAAACGTTAGAGTTCAGACAACGTATTAAGGCGCATTTGGCAGATATTGATAAAACCATTGCCGAAAAACGTTTGGATGCAGAAGCACATCCCGAAGCAGATTTGCATGCCAGAGAAGCTGTTTATGAAGAGGCTGATAAATTAGTTAAAAAAAGGGATGAATTAATAGAAGAAATTCTTAAAACCTTACTCCCGGAAGCTTACGCTGTAATTAAAGAGACGGCCAGGCGTTTTAAAGAAAACACAGAAATAGTAGCCACCGCAACAGATTTAGACCGCAATTTGGCCATTGATAGAGACCATATTCGTATTGAGGGTAATAATGTAATATATAAAAACACCTGGCAAGCTGCAGGTAACACTGTTGTTTGGAATATGCTACACTATGATGTTCAGCTTATTGGCGGTATAGTTTTACATGAGGGTAAGATTGCCGAAATGGCCACGGGTGAAGGTAAAACCTTGGTATCTACATTACCTTCTTATTTAAATGCTTTGCCAGGCGAAGGCGTACATATAGTTACAGTAAACGATTATCTGGCCCGTCGCGACCAAGAATGGAATGCTCCTATATTTGAATTTTTAGGTCTAACAGTTGATTGCATCGATAAACATCAACCCAACTCTGCTGAACGCCGAAATGCATATTTAGCAGATATTACATATGGCACTAACAACGAATTTGGCTTTGACTACCTGCGTGATAATATGGTGCATCACCCATCGGAAATGGTGCAACGTAAACACCATTATGCTATGGTAGATGAGGTGGATAGCGTTTTAATTGATGATGCACGTACACCACTTATTATTTCCGGCCCAATTCCTAAAGGCGATGAACAACAATTTCATATTCTTAAACCTAGAATTGAAAAATTGGTTGAAGCTCAAAAAAGAATTACCAACCAAAGTTTAGCAGAAGCCAAAAAACTTATTGCAGAAGGTAAAACAGATAAGGAAACCGGCGGACTAATGTTGTTCCGTGCCTACCGCGGATTGCCTAAAAATTCGGCGGTGATTAAATTCCTAAGTGAAGAAGGCAATAAGCAAATATTGCAAAAAACCGAAAACTACTATATAGGCGAACAACAACGTAATATGCCTAAGGTAGACGCTGAATTGTATTTTGCTATTGATGAAAAGAACAATAGTGTAGACCTTACCGAAAAGGGCTTGGCACTTATTACTCAATCGGGCGAAGAACCTAACTTTTTTGTTTTACCTGATATTGGCAGTGAATTAGCCGAAATAGAAAAATTAGAGCTAAGCAATGATGAGAAAACACAGCGCAAAGACTTATTACTTCAAGACTACGCCATTAAAGCAGACCGCATCCACTCCTTACAACAACTGTTAAAAGCATATACCCTATTTGATAAAGATGTAGAATATGTGGTAATTGAAGGCAAGGTGAAAATAGTAGATGAACAAACCGGCCGTATTATGGAAGGCCGAAGATATAGTGATGGTTTGCATCAGGCTATCGAAGCAAAGGAAAACGTACAAGTAGAGGCAGCTACCCAAACATGGGCTACAGTTACCCTGCAAAACTTTTTCCGCATGTACCATAAGCTGGCGGGTATGACCGGTACAGCCGAAACCGAAGCCGGTGAGTTTTGGCAGATCTACAAATTAGATGTAGTAACTATTCCTACCAATCTGCCTATTTCCAGAAAAGACCAGCAAGACTTAGTATATAAAACTAAAAGGGAGAAGCTTAAAGCAGTTATTGATGAAATAGAAGCATTAAGAGCTATTGGCCGCCCTGTGCTGGTAGGCACCACTTCTGTTGAGGTTTCTGAATTATTAAGCAGAATGCTGCAACAGAAAAAAATTCCACATAATGTCCTCAATGCCAAGCAGCATGCTCGAGAAGCACAAATTGTTGCAGAAGCAGGTTTAAGTGGCGCTATTACTATTGCAACTAACATGGCTGGACGTGGTACCGATATTAAATTAGGTCCGGGAGTAAAAGAAGCAGGTGGCTTAGCCATTGTAGGCACCGAACGTCATGAAAGCAGACGAGTAGACCGTCAGCTGCGTGGTCGAGCTGGTCGCCAAGGCGATCCGGGTACGTCACAATTCTTTGTTTCTTTAGAAGACGATTTAATGCGCTTGTTCGGCTCTGAAAGAATTGCATCCTTAATGGATAAAATGGGCCATAAAGACGGTGAAGTGCTGCAACATGGTATGATTACCAAATCCATAGAAAGAGCTCAGAAGAAAGTTGAAGAGAATAATTTTGGTATTCGTAAAAACTTGTTAGAGTATGATGATGTAATGAATGCCCAACGCGATGTTATTTACAAACGCCGTAAACACGCTTTATTTGGCGATCGTTTGTCAATAGACCTTGACAATGCCATTGTAGACATTTGTACCAATATCGCCTCGCAGCATGCCGAAAAACGCGATTTCGAAGCATTTAAGATTGATGTGATGACACAATTGGCTATCGAACCTGAAATTTCTGAAGCAGAGTTTGCAAAAATTGATGTAAACAGTATAACTGATAAACTATATCACCATGCCAAAGATGTATATAACCGCAAAATGGCCGCCCTTCGCGAGCACATGATGCCGACCTTATCTAACATTTGGCAAGAAAATGGTGATAGGATAGATAATATTGTTATTCCTTTTACGGATGGCATCAGGGGTATTCAATTATATGTTGATCTTAAAGATGCTGTTCAAAATAATGCAGCCCCTGTTATACAAGCACTTGAGAAAAACATTACGCTTAGCATGATTGATGATGCTTGGAAAGATCACCTAAGGGCTATGGACGACTTGCGTACTTCGGTTCGTATGGCCAGTTATGAGCAAAAAGACCCCTTGTTGATATATAAATTCGAGGCTTTCAACTTGTTTAAATTAATGTTATTGGAAACTAATCGTAGCATTATTTCATTCTTATTACGTTCCGGCATCCCTATGCAGGAGGCGCCCCCTCGTGCAGCACGATTGCCCGAACCTCCAACTGATATGAGTAAGCTTAGAGCCAATAAAGAAGATGTAGATGCCGCCGGCGAAGATTATGCAGCTCATGAAAACGACAGCTACAATGATCCTTCAAATGCACCTAAACGTGCTCCTGTTCAAGCAGGTCCCAAAATAGGCCGCAACGACCCCTGCCCATGCGGTAGTGGAAAAAAATACAAGGCTTGCCACGGTAAAAATGCTTAATTACTAACATATTAACATTACGAAACGCTTCCATGTGAAGCGTTTCTTTTTTACTTCTTGCATTATTTTTTAATTTTAACGCTCATACACTATTTTTGCATCCTAACTTTATATAATGAAACGTAACCAGATTGATATTTATATTGCTCTAATTGTGGTATTAATTGCCACTACTTCCCGTATTGCCAATAGCGCTTTACAATTGCCTAATTATGCACCATTAGTAGCACTTGGCTTATTTAGCGGAGCGGTGATAAAAGATAAGCGCTTAGCTTTTTTTACAGCCATTGCCGGTCAGCTACTTGCCGATGTGTATTTTCAATTATTTACGCATACACCGGGCTTTTACGATGTGGTTTCTCAGTTATTTAATTACGGCGCACTAATTGCGGCAGCAGGCATGGGAACAACCCTTAAAAAACTAAACACTTCAAACACGCTTGTTTATGCATTTGGTGCTTCAACACTATTCTTCCTAATTTCTAATTTTGGGGTTTTTATTGCGGGCTGGAATGGTTTTGGCTATGTTGCTCTTGTTAAAACTTATATACTAGGTGTACCTTTCTTTAAATACACTTTAGCCGGTAATATGGCCGGAGCTTTTATTTTCTTTTCAGTTTATACCAAACTTCAAGAAAATATAGAAGCTAAAATGCTTAAAGCTTAATTACTACTTACCTTAATTATAACAAGAGGCCACCTTGATGAAGGGTGGCCTCTTTGTATTATTGGAAGTCTATTGAATATTATTTGTAAATAACTACTTTATTTCTACCTATAATTTTTTCATCATCGGCAACTTCAACAATATAGGTACCACTCGTTAAACCAGCTGTACCTACTGTAAGTTTGCTGCCATTAATATCTTGGCTATTATTCCATACCAATTTACCGCTTAAATCATATAGATTAACCTGCACAGTATTTGTGTGACCACCTTTAATATCAATGGTAAAATCACCATGGCTGGGATTTGGATAAACCATTAAACTCTCATAACTGAATGGCACTACCGATATTCCTACATCATTTACCTGCTTAGGCGATTTCCATAAGCTCCGTCCATAAGTAGCGGCCCAAATCTCATTGGTAGTATAGTTGATTTGTAAATCACTTACTCTAACCACAGGCATGCCAGAGTTATAGGCAGTCCAGCTATGAACGGTTGTATCATAAACTTTGTAAAATACGCCTAAATCTGTGCCAATATATAGATTCAAGTTGCTAGTATCTATTTGTATGCAATTTACAGGCACATTGGGCAAATTAAATTTCAGGGCAGTCCATACCGGCACTCTGTTAGGATTATAATCTACTACACAATTGGTATTATAACCTGAATAGGTAATCCAAATGTGATTAGGGTCTAGAGGATCAACCAATATATCGGAAACGTTATTACTTGCGTAAATAGCCATTACTGTAGACCAAGTAGTACCTCCATCATGGGTAATATGTATATAACGGCCACCATCCTCTGTTGCATAAATAGTATTAGAATCGGTAGGTGCTACTACAACCCTACCTAAAGTAGGCAGCGTACCCGAAATAGCGGTCCATGTGCTGCCCTTATTAGTACTTTTATAAACTTTTTGATATCCACATAACAAACAATTATGGCACATAGGTTCTATAATAAAAGGGGTAACCCAAGCACCCGTTTGACCACTAACTGATATATTGCTGCTACCACCGCCTAATGTTATCCTAGATAATCCACCATATTCTGTTGATGCATAAAAGGTAGTACTATCTGCCCAATCCATTTGGCACTGCATACCATCGCCACCATAAGCATCCTTATACTTTTTAAATTGCACATATTTGGTACCATTATCTTGTGCACCTGCTATTTCATAACTAGCTATATTACTTAATGCCATCCGGTAAAATTCTGTAATGCCTAAACCATTAGTTACATTATTCCAAATACCATTACTGGCCGGGTTTAATGCCCAATATACACCACCGTCATTACCCTCAAATAATTTATTATAGGCAAAAGGATTAAAAGCCAAAAAATGCTTATCTGCATGAATTACTTTTACACCGGGCAAGTTTTGAGTCCATTGGTTTAATATTGTCCAGCTAGTTCCACCATTTGTAGAGCTCCATGTATTTACACCACCTACATATACATTATTAGCATTGGTAGGACTTACCGCAATGCATAAATCGTACCAACCCTGACTATTTGTGCAACCTGTGCCACTAGGACTATTGGCCAATAAATTTTTGCCTGAACCCGAACA
>TBL_comb48_EPIDRAFT_1003196_pt1 | contig 11032 bp, 9 predicted proteins | sample TroBogEpilimnion_37_FD_10681 | JGI IMG/M metagenome (IMG submission 10681)
AGTTCTCAGTAGATTGTTTTGGCTTCTGTTCCATGTCATTTTTAGTTTAATTGTTAATGATGGAAACACTCTACTAATTTAGACTATATTTTGTCCACTTTATGCTGACGATTTACACAACATCCGTAAATGTGTCGGGAGATATCACTGCAAAAAGATTTAAATTAACAATGCCAACAGCGATCACTGCTGCAGCAACTACCACTATTGATTTAAGCACTGGAAATGTATTCACTGTAAATATGGGATTAAACATAACCACACTTACCCTTACCAATCCAGTGGTGGGTACTTATTTAATAAAATTTGTGCAAGATGCAACGGGTACGCGTGATGTTAGTTTTCCTACAGCGTGGAAATGGGCGGGAGGCGTGATTCCAAGTTTAACGAATACTGCAAATAAATTAGACATTGTAACATTAATATATGATGGCACTACTTACTATACAACCATTGTTCAAAATTTTTAAAATGAAAAAGTATCTAACAATAATTTGGCTTTTATTTTTTATTCCTTTTTTTAGTTTTGCGCAAGTAGTACCTCAAGGTTATTTAATCGGACCTCAGACGATTGGCGGACAGGTTTGGTCGCTTGTTAATTTATCAAGTTCTGTTTTTCAAGACGGAACTTCCATTCCTTATTATACTTCCGCTTCCGCATTTGCAGGATTAACAACACCCGCTTCCTGTTCGGTAGGATTTAATGCTGCCAACGATGCTATTTATGGAAGGTTGTATAATTGGTATGCAGTAACGGATACTCGAAACGTTTGTTTAGTAGGTTGGCATGTACCAAATAATGCAGATTTTGCTACTTTAAATACTACGATTGGAGGCACAGGGAACGGAAATAAATTAAAAGCAATTGGATATACTTATTGGAGTAATGGAGGTGGTACAGATAGTTATAATTTTAAAGCGATTGGTACAGGTTATATGGGATCATCTAGTTATAGTCACTTAAGCCAATCCACTTACTTTTGGACCATTAATGAAGTGTCATCAGGTTCAGGCAATGCATACACATGGTCGCTGTTGGATGGCCCCACTTCACTTGCACAAAGTGCACAAGGAAAAATTGGAGGCTTCTCCGTAAGATGTATTCACGATTAATTCTGCTTTGGGGCTTTGCTTAAAACAGGAGTTGGCTTTAAAATAGGTTGCAACACTTTTAATTTTCCGTCAATTGTATTTTCATCATATTGCAATCCTAAAATGGAGGCTACTAATGGATATACATTTACGTTTTCAAAGTCATCAATATATAATCCATTTTTTATAGCTGGTCCCCATGCCATAAATGTGGCGCGCATATCTTCAACATGATTATCAAAACCATGTTTGCCTGGTGTTGTTTTTCGTGTAGAAAAATTAAACACCTTTGGTAAAATTGGGGTCACTATTAAATCGCCTAAACGATTGTATTTATCATCACTCTTTTTTGAATGCCAATAGTCGGGGGTTTCATCTAGTTTATAAACGCTAATTGAAGTATCTTTCTTTAATGCATCATAGGTGCTTTGTATTTTAGAAACATCTTTTGCATATAAATGAATTAATGCATCACCCCAAGGCACTCTGAATGTTGCAGTGTCAATAGCTTTAGGCATGCTTAGTGTATTGTCATTATCTACTTTAGTCATTCCATGATCAGATACAAAAATATAATTGATAGGTAGGTTTAAAGTAGCTAATTCAGTTTGTAAAGCATTTACGCTACTGTCAATTAGTTGAACAGCCTCCTCAACATGTTTATCATTAGGTCCAAAGGTGTGTGCCTCATGATCCACTTGAGGAAAATAAAAAGTAATCATATGCGGTCGTAAATCCTCAGGCAAGATTAACCAATCTTTTACGGCTTTAATTCTACCTTTCATATCTATCTTTTCATTGTAGACATAATAGTAAGTTGGTCTTGTATTTTGTATATCCGCTTCAGAACCTACCCAATAAAAGCTGGCAGATAACATTTTTTGTTTTTCAGCCAATACCCATAATGGGGTGCCTCCATACCATTTTCCATCTTGCACCATTTTGGGATTGCCCATGCGATATTCTAATCCACTCGCTTTATCAAAATAAGTATTGTCCACTAATCCATGATGAGAAGGATACATCCCTGTAACAATCGAGTAGTGATTGGGAAATGTTAAGGAGGGAAAAGAAGGGGTCATGAATTTGGCACGCACTCCTTTTTGGGAGATAGATTTTAAAAATTTAGCATCATATAATTCTGTGAAATCAGCCCTAAACCCATCTGCAGAAATTAAAATCACATAAGGTTTATTGTATTGACTCTTATCATTCCTTCTTCCTTCAATTACTTTTTGAGTCGTGTCTTGTGCCAATGAACTATTCACTAATACCAACGCAATTAAAACACTAACTAATTGATAAATTATTTTTTTCATGCTGTTTTATATAAATACTTAATAAAATTGTTATGATGCCAACTGTTATTCCTCCAGCAACATCCAAAGGAAAATGTTGGCCTAAATAAACTCTTGAATATCCACAAGCAATCGCGTAAAGTGCTCCAATTGCTAGCACTGATTTTTTGGGAAATAAATACACCGTTAATAAAAACAAAGTAAATGCAGTAGCAGTATGACCAGAAGGGAAACTATTCCATAAATGCATTTCAACGCCTTGCACAGTATGTATTTGTTCATGTGGAATACCGCTCGCCATGGGTCTACTTACTTTGTCCCAAATAAAGTTTTTAGGAATTTGAGTAAGTAGGGTAGATATTAAAAAATTTAATAAAATAAGTAGTGCATCCTTTTTAAACCATCCAAATACTACCATAAAATAAGGGATCCAGATCCATCCTTCGGCTAAATAGCTGCAGCCATTAAAAAACAAGTCTGCTCCTTTACCTAAGTCATTGTTTAGCCATAAAAATACCGTTTCTCTCCCAACCGAAATACTCATTATGTATAGCGTAATAGCCATAAATATGCTCAAGGCAATTGCTAATGTAAAGATTTTGCTATTAATTGAATACATACTTAGGAAAAGGGCTTAAACTTTGTAAAAATAAGCAATGTTTATAGCTTATAGTCAACTAATTAATTAATTCGTTGTTATATCTTTACGATTAACCATGAGCAAAGACAAAGATCAAATAAAAGTAATAGGTGCCAGGGAGCACAATTTGAAGAATTTTGATATTTCTATACCTAAAAACCAATTAGTTGTTTTTACTGGGGTGAGTGGAAGTGGGAAGTCTTCTTTGGCTTTTGACACCCTATATAATGAAGGTCAGCGTAGGTATATGGAAAGTTTTAGTGCTTATGCTAGGCAATTTATGGGTGATATGGAGCGTCCGGACGTAGACCAAATTACAGGTCTTTCTCCCGTAATTTCTATTGAGCAAAAAACGACTAATAAAAATCCAAGGTCAACGGTTGGAACTGTGACCGAATTGTATGACTTTTTAAGACTTTTATTTGCGCGTATCGGAAAGGCATACAGTTACAATACGGGCAAGCCGATGGTTAAGTTTTCTGAAGCCGAAATTGTTCAAAATATATTTACACAGTTTAAGGATAAGAAAATTAATTTGTTAGCACCGGTAGTGCGCGGAAGAAAAGGACATTATCGTGAATTGTTTGAAGAAATAAGAAAAAAAGGATTTGTTAAAGCAAGAGTAGATGGTGAGATTATTGAATTAAGGCCTAAGTTTCAAGTGGATCGTTATAAGATACATGATATTGAAATTGTAGTGGATAGAATTCCTGTTACCGATGCAATGAAAACAAGATTAGGAGAGAGTGTGGCGCAGTGTTTGAAAATGGGAAATGATTTGATGTTTTTATTGGAAGAGGGTAAAACTAAAGTGGTGCAATTTTCCAAGCAATTAATGTGTGAAGCAACTGGATTAAGTTATGAAGAGCCTTCCCCCAATAGTTTCTCTTTTAATTCTCCTTATGGTGCTTGCCCAGTATGTAAAGGATTGGGTAATGTATATGCCATTGATTTAAACTTAATCATGCCTGATAAAAGTTTAAGTGTAAATGCCGGTGGTATTGTACCATTAGGAGAAGCTAGAGAAGCAAGTGTGTTTACTCAAGTCAAACAATTTGCAAGAAAGCATAAAATTAGTTTAGACAAAGCTTTAAAGGATTTGCCTCAGGAACAATTAGATTTATTGTTGTTCGGAGATAAGAATATCACCAGCAGTTTGGATTTGGATTTAAATGATGAAGATATTCCAGATACCTATACCGGAAGTTATGAAGGGATTGTGTCCATGTTAAAGCGTTGGTTTACTTCCTCACAAAGCACAGATCATTTAAAAGGATGGGTAGAGAGTTTTATGGAATTAAATACCTGTTCGGCATGTAATGGTGCTAAGTTGAGAAAAGAAAGTTTATGGTTTAAAGTAAATGAACAAAATATTGCAGCATTAAATGATATGCATTTGGATGATTTGCAAAAATGGTTCTTAGCACTTCCTAAAAAATTAGATAAAAAAGACACTCAAATTGCAACTGGTATTTTAAAGGAAATAGATGATCGAATTTCATTTTTAATGAATGTAGGATTGTCTTATTTGTCATTAAGCAGGCCTTCCAAATCATTGAGTGGTGGAGAGTCGCAGCGTATTCGTTTGGCCACTCAAATTGGATCTCAATTACAAGGCATCACTTATATTTTAGATGAGCCAAGTATTGGTTTGCATCAAAGAGACAATCAAAGATTAATTACTGCTTTAAAACAGTTAAGAGATATTGGTAATTCGGTTTTAGTGGTAGAACACGATAAGGATATCATGATGGCATCGGATTATTTAGTAGATATTGGTCCTCGTGCAGGTATTCACGGAGGTCATATTGTTGCCGAGGGTACTCCTAAAGAAATATTAAAACTAAAATCGGAGACGGCTTTGTATTTGGCAGGGAAAAAAATGATTGATGTTCCTGTAGAACGTAGAAAAGGAAATGGAAAATCAATTGTCATAAAAGGGGCCACAGGAAATACTTTGTGTAAAGTGGATTGCGAATTTCCATTGGGTAAATTTATAGTGGTGTCGGGCGTGAGTGGTAGTGGAAAATCTACCTTAATTAATGAAACACTTTATCCTATTTTATCTCAATATTGTTACCATAGTAAAACCAAACCTATGCCGTATAGCAAAGTGACTGGTTTGGAATATATTGACAAAGTAATTGAGATTGATCAGTCTCCCATTGGGCGTACACCAAGAAGTAATCCTGCAACTTATTGTGGGTTCTTTACGGATATTAGAACATTATTTGCCTCTGTTCCAGAAGCAAAGATTAGAGGGTACCAAGCAGGTCGTTTTTCATTCAATGTTAAAGGCGGAAGATGTGAGGTTTGTGAGGGAGGAGGAATGCGCGTAATTGAAATGAATTTCTTACCAGATGTATATGTGCATTGTGAAAAATGTGCTGGTAAAAGATATAATCGTGAAACCTTAGAAATCAGGTACAAAGGAAAGTCAATTAGTGATGTATTAAATATGACGGTGGAAGAAGCTTGTGAATTTTTCCAAGCAGTACCTTTTATTTATCGTAAAGTGAAAGTGTTACAGGAAGTGGGTTTAGGTTATATCACATTAGGGCAATCCGCGGTAACCCTGAGTGGTGGTGAAGCGCAGCGCGTAAAATTAGCTACAGAGTTAGGTAAAAAAGATACCGGAAAAACATTTTATATTTTAGATGAACCTACTACTGGTTTACATTTTCAAGATATCAAATTATTGATTGGGGTTTTGGATAGATTGGTAGAAAGAGGCAATACGGTATTAGTGATTGAACACAATATGGATGTCATTAAAGTGGCTGATCATATCATTGATCTAGGACCGGAAGGTGGAAGTGGAGGAGGAGTGATTCAATTTACAGGCACACCGGAAGAGATGATTAAAAAATCAAAATCTCATACCGCAAAGTATTTGGAGATTGAAATGAAAGATTAAGCTTTTATTGCTGAAATTATTATTTGCGGATCATCGGGATATGTTCAATATCATCCTCATAATACATTTCACCTGATTGTTCGAAACCCTGTTCGTTGTAAAACTTTTTTAAATAAAGTTGAGCCCCAATTTTAATCGCATGTTTCCCAAATAGTCGCTCGCATTCTGCAATGGAATATTGCATTAATGCCTTGCCGGCACCAACGCCTCTGTATTTTGGAGAACCCACTACACGGCCAATACTTTGGTAACCAGGATAGCTTTGATCTACATCAAATAATCTAGTGGATACAACTAAATCTTCTCCAATCCAGCCCATGGTATGGTATGCTTTTTGGTCATTGTTATCCATGTCCAAAAACACACAATTTTGTTCAACCACAAATACCTCACTACGTAATCTAAGAATGGCATAAAGCTCATCAACAGTGAGTTCGGAGAAGTGTTTGGTGCTCCATTGTATTGCTGGGTTACTTGACATATTCCCAAAATTAAGACTTTGTTCAAACTCTTTGCTATTATTGATGGCAATCCCAATATATTTTCGCAATTTTGCCCAAATTATTCACTCCCATGACTAAAAAAGTAGCCATTATTGGTGCTGGTCCTGCTGGCTTAACCGCAGCATATTTATTAGGTAAGGCGCAGCAAGAGGTAACAGTATTTGAAAAAGATCCTCAATATGTTGGAGGTATTTCAAGAACTGAATCTTACAAAGGATACCATTTTGACATTGGTGGTCACCGCTTTTTTTCAAAGTCAAAAGAAGTGGAAGATTTTTGGACTGAAATTTTAGCAGATGAATTATTAGAGCGTCCAAGAAGCTCTCGTATTTTTTATAATAAAAAGTTTTTTGCATATCCATTAGCCGCGTTTGAAGCATTGATGAAACTAGGCATCTTTGAAAGCTTCTTATGTGTGATGAGTTATTTAAATGCAAAATTATTTCCGGTAAAAGATCCTCAAAATTTTGAAGACTGGGTAACTAATCAATTTGGTAAACGTTTATTTAATATTTTCTTTAAAACTTATACCGAAAAAGTATGGGGTATTCCATGTAAAGAAATTTCTGCGGACTGGGCTGCACAAAGAATTAAAGGATTGTCTTTAAGCAGTGCGGTATGGAATGCGTTATTTAAACCAAGTGGTAAAAAGAGCAAGGGAGATGTTATTAAAACTTTAATTGACTCTTTCCGTTATCCAAAGCGTGGCCCAGGTATGATGTGGGAAGAGTGTGTGGTGAAAAGTAAAGCATTAGGGGTTAAAATTGAAATGAACACGGGTGTCAATAAAATTGAACGTTTACAAACAGGTACTTGGAATGTACACACTAGCAATGGTACTATTTTGGAAGGATTTGATTATGTATTGTCTTCTGCGCCAATGAGAGAATTAATTCCTGCAGTAGCTCCAGCATTTTCACCTGCAGCTTTACACGCAGCTAGTGAATTAAAGTATAGAGACTTTTTAACTGTAGTATTAATTTGTAAAGATCAAGATGCGTTTAACGATAACTGGATTTATATTCACGAACCAAATGTAAAAGTGGGTCGTATACAAAACTTTAAATCATGGAGTCCATATATGGTTCCAGATCCTGAAATGGCTTGTTATGGATTAGAGTATTTCTGTTTTGAAGGCGATGGATTATGGACTAGTAGCAATGAAGAATTAATTGCATTGGGTACCAAAGAGATTGATCAAATTGGATTGACAAAACCTTCGGCAGTAGTAGATGGATATGTAGTAAGACAACCAAAAGCTTATCCAGTGTATGATCATGATTATAAGGATCATTTAAATACCATTAGAGAAGCATTAAAAGCATATAAAGGCTTATACTTAGTTGGCCGTAATGGTATGCATAAATACAATAACCAAGATCATAGTATGATGACTGCTATGTTGGCTGCCAAGAACATTATTGCAGGCACAGAAGTGTATGATTTATGGGATGTAAATGAGGACGCTGAATACCATGAGGGGGGTGATCGTGGTGCCGCTGCAGGCATTGTAGGCCGCGCCGTTCCAGAAAAAATTAGCTAGTCATCCCAAAATAGTTGACTAATATCCATACTTTCCACGCCAGCGCTCATGCAGGAACTTTTTTAGTTCTTCCTCTCTTGCATTCTTTTGTGGCGTGTAAAAAGTGGTACCCTTAATTTCATCGGGTAGATATTCTTGTTCAAGGAAATTGTTTTCTCCTAAATGGGAGTATTGATAATCCTTTCCATAATTCATGTCCTTCATTAATTTGGTAGGTGCATTGCGTAAATGTAAGGGCACTGGAAGGTTACCTGTTTTTTGCACCATCGCGAGTCCGTTGGCAATGGCTTCATAGGATGCATTGCTTTTTGCGGAACTTGCTAAATAAATAGCACATTGGGAAAGTATGATTCTGCTTTCTGGATAGCCAATTTTATTGACTGCATCAAAGCAGTTGTTAGCAAGCAACAAAGCATTCGGGTTGGCATTGCCAATATCTTCACTTGCAAAAATGAGCATTCTTCTTGCAATGAATTTTACATCCTCACCGCCGGCAATCATTCGAGATAACCAATAAATAGCGCCATTGGGATCTGAGCCGCGCATGCTTTTTATAAAGGCAGAAATGATATCATAATGTTGCTCCCCATTTTTATCATACAAAGCAATATTGGTTTGTGCCACTTGCATCACCCAATCGTCTGTTAATATAAGTGGGGCATTTACTTTATTGGTGCCAATTAGTGCTTCCACCGAAAGTTCAAGAAGGTTTAATAACTTTCTTCCATCCCCACCACTTAATTGAAACAAGGCTTCTGTTTCCTTCAATTCAATTTTATTATTTTTAAAAAGTGGATCCTTCTCAACTGCTTGCTGTACTAATTTATTTAAGCCATCCTTGTCTAATGCTTTTAAGATAAAAACCTGACACCTGCTTAGCAAGGCACTGTTAACTTCGAAGCTTGGATTTTCGGTAGTGGCTCCAATTAAAGTGATAATACCTTTTTCAACCGCACCTAATAATGCATCTTGTTGTCCTTTATTGAATCGGTGTATCTCGTCAATAAATACAATGGCACCGCCAATTGATTTTGCTTCATCAATAACTTCTCTTAATTCTTTAACCCCACTACTAATGGCACTTAATTGAAAATAGGCACTGTTAAATGTAGTAGCAATAATATTAGCCAATGTAGTTTTCCCAACACCAGGAGGGCCCCATAAAATCATTGAAGGCACTTTTCCTTTTTGAATTGCGTTTTGCAAAACACTGTTGTTTCCAGAAAGATGTTCCTGTCCAACTAAGTCGGTTAGGGTTTGAGGTCTTAATCTTTCGGCTAAAGGGATGGCCTGATTCATTGTATAAATTTAAGCATTTGCTACAATGTTTCTTCGAATAGGTAGCTGTATTGCTTTAAATATCTTAGGGTTAATATAACATGTGGGATTCCTGCAATACCAGTAATCAATAAAACAGCAGATACTTTTTTGGTCACAGAAACCAATAAGTTCATATTAAAATCGGTAGGAATACCGGGAGTTACTTTTGCTTTTTCTTCGATGAACTGTAAAAGTTTAGCATCACTTGTTGCCAAAATACTCAATCCATTTAATAAAAATAAAGTACAAAGTATTAGAGAAACAATCGCATTCACTTTTATCCAATCCTTTGATTTTGATGAAAAAGATTGTTCGCTTAATATTCCTTTTTTATAAAATCGATGACTTAAAAATATATATACTACCAATGAAGCAATGGCGAAAACAAAAATCAATGCTTCAGGGTTAGCAAGTGCCGATAATAAAAACAGGGTATCAAAAAAACCAAATATATAAGCGATAGGTAATAATACATAACCTAATACCTGGTATATTTTTAAGCTATTGGGCATTTGATTATTTCAAGTTTAATTTAATATGCAATTCTTCAAATTGCTTTTCATCAATGCTGCTAGGCGCGTCTAACATAACATCGCGTCCACTATTGTTTTTAGGGAAGGCAATAAAGTCTCTGATGCTTTCGCTGCCACCCAATAAAGCGCACAAGCGATCAAAGCCAAATGCAATACCACCGTGAGGAGGTGCTCCGTATTCAAATGCACCTAATAAGAAACCAAATTTATGTTGTGCTTCTGCTGGAGACATGCCTAAAGCAGCAAACATTTTTTCTTGTAAGTTTCTTTGGAAGATACGAATGGATCCACCGCCAATTTCATTACCATTTAACACCATATCATAAGCATTCGCCTTGATATTAGCGTAAGGATGTTCTAAATATTTTGCAGCGTCTTTAATTTCAGGCGCGTTGTTAATCATAATATCAATATGATCCGGATTAGGGGAAGTGAATGGATGGTGTCTTGCTACCCATCGGTTGCCTTCTTCATCATATTCAAATAATGGGAAGTCTAATACCCACAATAATTTAAATTCATCTTCTTTTCTAAATCCTAATTGCTTGCCTAATTCCAAACGCAATTCGCTAATCGCTTTTCTTGTTCTTTCTTCGGCACCCGCTAATATTAAAACTAAATCACCCGCTTTTGCATTGGCTGCAGTAGCGATGGCTTTTAATTTATCTTCAGCGTAAAATTTATCTACACTACTTTTAAAACTTCCATCTGCATTACACTTGATAAATACCAAGCCCTTCATGCCAATTTGAGGACGCTTTACCCACTCAGTTAATTCATCAGTTTGTTTACGCGTAAATTCGCTACATCCTGGAGCAGCAATGGCAATAACAGTTTCAGCTTCATCAAATACTTTAAAGTCAACACCATTAATTAATACTGCATTATCCGACTTGTCAGAAAATACATGGGCAGGCTTTTTTAAATTACACAATTCCATGCCAAAGCGAATATCTGGTTTGTCGTTACCATAATTCCACATAGCATCTTCCCAAGTCATTCTTTGTACTGTCTCGGTGTAATCTATATTCTTAACGTCTTTAAATATGCTCTTGATTAAACCTTCAAACATATTTAAAATGTCTTCTTGTTCTACAAAGCTCATTTCACAGTCAATCTGCGTAAATTCTGGTTGACGATCTGCTCTTAAATCCTCGTCTCTAAAACATTTTACAATTTGATAGTA
>TBL_comb48_EPIDRAFT_1003198_pt1 | contig 11025 bp, 7 predicted proteins | sample TroBogEpilimnion_37_FD_10681 | JGI IMG/M metagenome (IMG submission 10681)
TCCACTACGGGCAGACCTTGGCTAACTCAGAAGGTTTTGTCCCATTGCCGTTCCCAATCCAAAACTATGGTCGTCACCAGTTGATGAAGGTAGTTAACGGCTCGACAGTTCTGCTCACCGCAAACTAAGTCCCGTATCTGCAAAACTCCGGGTGGCGCTAAGCCACCCGGAGTTTTGCTTTTCTTAATTCATTGAATTGAAATGCGAAGGGTCTGAATCTTGAGGGGCTGGACAGGCGTCAAACGCAGCTCACACAGTAGATTTCCGCTCTGACCTGGAATGAGCCATCGGACGTGAAGTAGCGATTCATCAGTCTCAACCTGGTATCCGTCGACCTCGAGGAGCCCACCAATCTTGACGATGGACTCCTCAATTTCCTGAGCTCGCTCTGCATACGGAATATCCATCGCAACGTTGGGTGCGCAAAGCGAATCTGCAAGTTTGTCATCCCAATTTCCAATGAGTGAACTGGCTCGCGTTACAAAGTCATCGAGAATCTCGGTTAGCGGTGGAGCTTCATTAAATGAAAGTTGACCAACTATTGACTCAAGGATTTTGGTTGCCGTCGCCCACGCACCGGAATACCGGGCATTNTCGAGCACGATGACCCCTAGGCCTGATTTTTCGTGCCACCGCATGTGAGCGCTGTAGCCGGGGTAACCCCCTGAGTGAGAGATGAACNTCCCAAGGTTTTGGTCAATGTCAACGTGGAGGGCAAAGCCGTATCCGAAGAGGCGATTCTCGGTTTCTGGAGTGGTCGCAGAGCCGGAACTAAATGGCATTGGAATATGCATTTGCTGCATCTCCCGGCGAGAAGAGAGCGAGAGCGGGCCCGATTCTGAACTCGTCGGATCCAGCGCTGCCCCGAGCCAAGCTGCCCACTTAGCGAGGTCTCGAGCTGAGCTGAATACTCCACCGATACTGGAAAATGAGCCGGGCTGGGCAAATTCCTGAGCCAACCATTCATCGTCACGGCGTCGGTAGCCCACAGCAACATTTGTAGCTTGGCTACTCTCGAGTGAGAAGCTGGAGTCGTTCAACTTGAGCGGCTCGAAGATCTCTCGAGTCACGAACTCCGGAAAAGTCACTCCACTAATCAACTCGATGACCCGGCCCAAGAGCGCATAACCAAGATTTGAGTATTCATAACGTGAGCCTGGTATCGAGATTAGGTAAACCCCATTGGCGACGTGTGCCTCAAGTTGGGCCGGGGTTATTGACTCTTCTCGATCAGCCCAAGGGTCATCAGTACCAAAGCCAGCGGACATCGCAAGGAGCATGCGAAGAGTTGGAGGGGCAACTTCGGCGAGAGGGCCAACTTGCCGGTACATCGGCATGTATTTCGTGATTGGGTCGTCAAGCCTGAGTTCGCCACGGTCCCTGAGAATCAATGTGGCAACGGCAGTAAAGCTTTTGGTGCACGAAGCCACTCGGAAGGCGGTGGAGTCTTCGGGCGCTGGGGCGCCGAGTTCTCGTTGACCTTCACCCTGAAAATAGAGAACTTCGTTTCCGAGAAAGACTGCAGCTACGAGGCCTGGTACCGCTTGAGACGAGACTCGTTCGGCGACCAAAGCTTTGATTGCTGGGGTTGCAGTACTGAGGGCCTGACTAATTTCTTGCTTTTCCATGGGTTGCCTTCTTCGACGCCGAGGCGGGACGTATCCGGGTTATCTGGATTAGCCCCTCTCGAACTGTACCTGGTCCCGTCTTCATAATTCGTAACTCCACCGGGTCGTTTACGTCGCCGGGTGGGAGCTGACGGAATTGGTATGGCCCCCAGCCAGTAAAGAGTGGCGGCTTTCCGTTTGAGTGCATTCGATAGGCGAAATCTTGTGGCCCGACTGAATTGAGGAATGTCCTTCTGATCAGCAATTTTTTAGTCGTGTTGTCCCAGAATTCAATAGTGAGAGGTGCTGTTGAATTGATGTCTAGATGGACCTGCCACTTCCCAGTGGCCAAATTCCAAGTAAGTCCGTAATTAATAGTTCCAGTCTGGTTCCCAGTTGAGACTGTACAGAGTGTGAGAATTTGTTGACAGTGCTGCGCAGAATTATGTCCCTCACTCAACCACATGGCAATTGGCTGCAGGGCAATGTGGCGTTGCGGAGAGAAGCTCTGGAGAGTGGCGGTCCGATGTTCACGAACGACGAAGACACCGTTCTTGTGAACTGGCATAGTGGCCCCAGGGAGCGATGCAAGTGCCGTGACTAGGGCCAAGTGTTGTGCAGGGTAGAGATTTTCAATTGCGCTCCAGGGGACGACAATAAAGTCAGTGTTCTTGGTCCAGAAGTGGTCTGAATGTGAGTAGCCAAGCTTGAAGTCAAATTTTCGATCGGAATACATGCCAATAACGCCAAATGACGAAAAGGTCGCATCTTGCGGCTTGATGAAATGTTGGGCCTGTCCGAGAGTGACCATGGTGTTACTCGGCATGCGGGCGTAATCGAGTTGTACGCGGGGAAGCCAGACCACCGACCACATGGCCGCATTGATGATAAGGACCCACGGCAGATACCGAATTATGAAACGCCGAAGTTGGCCCTTGGCCTTGGTGGCAACCCACCCCCAGGTGAGTATCGAGGCGGGAATCATGGTGATAGTCGCGGCAAAGGTTTCCCACGGAATGGTCGCCAGGCGCCCAATCTTTCCCGAGAGACCTGTTTGGAGCATTACCAATTGGGACAGGATTGAAATCGGATTAAGCATGCCCAAAAATCCGGTAGAGCTGTTATAGGAAAACCAAGACCCCAGGGAGGTCTTGAAGTGACTCCAGGCAAGGAGCGGATGCTTCAGAATCCCAAACAAGACCTTGACCATGGTGCCGTGCTGGACAGCGGCGGAGCCCTTTGGCCCGAGCAGGTATCCGTAGTGAACGGCGAAGTTGGTGCCGACGCTGCCGTGGAAAATTGTGGCGACTGATCCCCACATCACGCCGGCCAGTGCGTAAAGGCCAACCCAAAGTAGGGACTTCAGTGACTTTCGGTGAATGATTGCTAGCGAGAGCGCGAGGGCAATTATGTATGTACCCGCTACGTCCGCAACGCTGAAGGTTAAGAGGGCGAAGAATCCAGCGACGAACCATCGTTTCTTCAGACCAAAGTACAAGAACCAAATAGCGAGCCCGATGGCGCCGGAGGTTTGGTAGTGCACATCGTTGGAAACGGTGTACCAAGTCCATGGTGAAAGAGCCATGGCGGCGGCGGCAATTGTGAGGACCCTGGTCGGTTTCCATTCTCTGGGCCACCAGTTTGCGGGCAGGAAGTGTCGAATAACCGCAATAGCGCCACATTCGGCAGAGAGAACGAAGGCATCTTGGATCCAGAGAATCCAACCCATGTGGGGCCAAAAGTTGGCGAGCGGTGCGAAGGGCCAGTTAATTAATTCAAAGTGGTCAGAAATGAAGAACCGGCCCAGGGGAGTGGTGTAAGGATTGAAGTGACCGTGGGCAATTTTCCACCAAGCCTGATATCGCATCGCAAAGTCGACACTTTCGCTGTAGTGCCACAGCAATACCAGAGACCACTGACACATTGCCAGGAACTGAAGCCCGAGAATGAGGTAAACCCACTTCAGTTCGCCCAGTCGCTCCCACTTCGCTACTAGACCTCGGAACATCAACCAGCCCCTATAGGATGCGCATGAAGCGGATGGGAACAATTTCGGAGTATCCGTAGGGGTAACCCGTCAAGTTGTTAACGAGATTGGCCTCGAAATAGACCGGGTTAATCGATGCGTAATCCGAAGACACCTGAAAGGTGGCTACCCCATCGGCATTGGTGTACGCAGCCACAGGGGTTTGGCCAATACCTTGCCCGTTGATGACCGCCTGGCCAAATATTTGGCCGGCCTGGGTATAGACGGTTTGACCCAGGAAGACCGGCAGTCCAGAAACGTGGACTGGATTGTTAAATGCATTCACCAAGTGGGCGGTCATCGTCACAATCTTGCCCAGAGGCTGCACCTTATTTATGGCCTCGGGATTCAAGATGACGTGATATGGATTAACGGTGAAGGGACTCGAAATACTCACCGAATTTGGGTGCTCGGCGTACGCTGCGATCTGGAAACCGCCCGTGAGCGGAGCCTGGGCAAAGAAGTTTGGTGCGAGCAGTCGGTAAAAGGCCCCGGTGTGGCTTGGCAGCGTTTTTGGGCCGGAGGCTCGGATCCAAAACGCCGTGACGGCACCACCGTTTTGCGCAGTAAACGCAGGGGAAATCGGTTGATCGGTTTGGTTGAACACATTGACTCGGACCTCAATGATGGTCGCGAGCTGACCGGTAGTCCTAATTGAAAGAATTTGCAGACGCAGTGGTGGCGCAGAGGTAATTGCAAGCAGGCCCGCAATGAGGCTTATTGCGGTGAGGACAACTGCCCCGCGCTTAATAACTCTGCGGTTAGCTAGTGGAAGGTAGAAGGACTTGGCGTGGAATTCAGTTGAAAAGAGAGCGATGAGTGCTGGTAAAGCGAGAACCACAAAGTACGAGGCAAAGGATCGTGCACTAAAGAAGAGGACGAAAGCCGGGGTGAGAACGGTGAGCGCTTTGAACCGCGGGTAGGTGGTCACGTAGAGGTAGAAAAACAGAGCGAAAACGCCGAGGAGCAGAATTGCGAAATAGAGAAGGTTTCCTCCACCGATGCCCAAGAAGACCGAAAGGGCCACCAAACCCTGTCCGGCGGGAACAGCGTTCGACGCCACAGGAGTCAAGATTCCCTTTAACCACGCCGAGGGGTTACTAAGGATAAAGGGAGCGTTAATCGCTAGGAAGACGCCCATCATCGTTACGAAGTAGCGACCCAGAATTCGGGGTGATTCCTTTTCACGTCCTTCACGACGCAGCTCGAGGTACCAGGCGGCGAATAAGAAGGGGAGCATTGGCCAGGGGGTTTGCTTGACCGAGATCGCCAGACCCATGGCAATTGGGGCAATCCATACGCCGCGCCAACCAGTTAGGGACGGATATCGGTCCCACTTGTAAACAGCGATGATTAGCGGGATCAGGAAAACAACGTCGGTGACACCGCCAACGGTAAAGCCAGTAAGAATTGGCAGCGATCCCGCCACGAGCGCGAGAGCTCGCAGTCTTTTGGGCAGTAAGTAGAAGGTAAGTAGGACTGCAAAGACCCACAAAACAATATTGACCGCAACCGCCATTTGGGTCGAGAAACCCAGCCACAGGAACGGTATATAAATAAGGAAAGAAAGGGCTGGGTAGCTCAATGCTTCAACGGGAGTGCCATTCAGACGAAAGGTATACCCATTTGGCGAAACGTGGAAGAGCTGAAATGACGGTCCCATTGAGTGGGTATAGGGGTTGTGAAAGTGCGAGGCAATTGACGCGGCGTATTGGTTAAAAGCAATTTCGTCAGTTCCGTAACTGGGGCTGAGGCGAATCTGAGTCCACGCCCAGATCGCAAAGCCCAACATGGTTAAGAGGGCGGTAATCCAGGTCCAAATAGTGAGGTGACGCTGGGTATAGGTCGGTGTAGACCAAGCCAAAATAATCGTCGCCAGACCCCAACCGCCGAGCACTAGCTCGACGGCCGCGAGCCACGAATACAGGTCGGTGAAGGCCAGCAATAAGAATGCCCAAGTAATAAGGAGGAAGCCGACAATTCCCCAGAGGCCCCGATACGTTTCGAGGCCCCGGGTCGTTTCCTCGTAAGTGTCGGACATGACTTAAATCCTACAAAGGTCTAGTTCGCAGAAAATGACTGGATATTCCCAATTGCGCTGGTTCCAACGAAGTTCACGATTGAGGCACCATCGGCGGTAATCGCTATGGCCCTGGCGTTCTTAGGAGCGGCGGTCGCGCGAAGCACGGCCTCGGTGGAGGTGTCGATGATGGCAACGTTCATTGTCTCAACACCCTTGAGAACATACAGCCGAGTTCCGCTGGCGTTGACCGCTACTGCCACTGGGTCGGCCCCAACCTGGAATGTTTGAGTGATCTTCCCAGTGGTCGTTGAGACGTAGGTCACTTGACCGCTGCTCTTAAGCACCACGATGGATGAACCGTCAGCACTCACGGTGAATGAAACAGCATCGGAGGGCAGTGGGAGCGACGTTCTCGAAACGCTCATGCTTAGCGGATTAAGGATCTGAATTGCCTTAGAAGTCGGCGTCGAAATCATTGCGTAAAGACTGGTTGAATTAGGCATTCGAGCGAGGGCGACGACGGGACCAGCGGTCGGAATTGTTCCCATTGGATTCTTCGAAAGAGTGTTGAAAAATTCAACAAAGCCGGCAGTCGCAGCAGCGGCACCGACGGCAATTGAGTTCTTTCCAGCAACGGTGATGCTGGTGGCGTTGATGGAGGTCGGGATGATTTCTCCAATTTTGCCGGTCGAAGTTGAAAGATATTGAGCATTCGCTGCACTGCCGGTATTCGTTATCACCCAGGCGTTCTGGCCATTGCCGACAAGTGATCCACCAACGATTCCTGCTGGTCCAGGGACTATGCCACTAGGAAGCGAAGAATGAGTAGAGGTGCTCTTGGCACCGCCAAAAATGAAGAAAAGTCCGCTCGCGGCAACGAGTACTCCAACTACTCCCGCTACTAGAAGCTTGGGCTTTACATACTGTTTCATTATTTTTCCTTAATTGTTTTGGTTACTTGATTAATACGCGAACTTGTTGATTTACTTCAGCCGACACTAGCCCGAGCCGGCGCGAGTAGTTGTAGTTGTTGGCGGTCTTGTAGTCGTTGTCACCGGATGAGTAGTAGTGGTTGTAACAACCGGCCTTGTCGTAGTCGTGGTAGCGACCGGCCTTGTCGTGGTTGTAGTGGCCACCGGACGGGTGGTTGTAGTCGTCGCAACTGGCCTGGTCGTTGTCGTAGTCGCAACTGGGCGAGTTGTAGTGGTAGTCGCCACCGGACGGGTGGTTGTCGTAGTCGCAACTGGGCGAGTTGTAGTGGTAGTCGCCACCGGACGGGTGGTTGTCGTAGTCGCAACTGGGCGAGTTGTAGTGGTAGTNGCCACCGGACGGGTGGTTGTCGTAGTCGCAACTGGGCGAGTTGTAGTGGTAGTNGCCACCGGACGGGTGGTTGTAGTCGTCGCAACCGGCCTGGTCGTAGTCGTGGTAGCTACTGGCCTTGTCGTGGTTGTAGTGGCCACCGGACGGGTGGTTGTCGTCGTCGCAACCGGCCTGGTCGTNGTCGTCGTCGCAACTGGACGGGTTGTAGTGGTTGTCGCAACTGGACGGGTTGTAGTGGTTGTCGCAACTGGACGGGTTGTAGTGGTTGTCGCAACTGGCCTGGTCGTTGTCGTAGTACTTGGAGGATTGACAACTTCGATACTTTGGCTTGTTGCCGAGTAATAGCTGAGTGAACCACTTACGTTGGTCGTTGGAGTGAAGGCAACCCAAGTTGTGCCCGACAGTTTGTAAACGCCTTGTCGACCTGTTATCGAGACACTGGCAATGGTGATCCGAATTGAGTGGGTGAATGTCGTAATAAATGTGCCGGTTGCTGACTTACCTGCAACTGCATAAGCAAAAGAAACCGCACCCCAACCTGAAGGTGAGTGCGCAATCGACGCAGCATTTAGAACTGCGATTTGGGAGTTAGCTGGAAAAGTTCCAGCCGGTACAACTATCGTTACGATCGCGCCCGGAATGTTGAGGGTGAATGTTGCTGCAGTCGTTCCGACTGTGTGTACTCCTAAAACCGGCAAACCGCTCAACCCACCACCTGATCCGCCTCCGCCTCCGCCATAACTTGTTCCAGCTGCATCAGCGTTAGAGATGTTGAACGAAGAAAAAAGCACACTAAAAATAAAACCGAACGTGACTATCCAACCGACAAGCGTTCGTTGTCGATTCCGATGGTCGGAGTTTGACCGTCTGCGAGGACGGAATTTCGGTTTCATAACTGCCCGTGAGGCTAATGAAACACAGATAAATACGGGCTACCGTAAGACCACTTTTTGGTGAAAATTAGGTTAAATACGAGTGACGCATTTTGAGGATTGAAATGAGGAGATTCTGCGATTGAACCGAGCGCAGCAACTCGTTTTTCTGACAAAAGAATTTTCAAAAGTTAATCTTGCAGAACCTGCAACTTCACAGTTAATTAACCTGACCTCCGTAATCTTTCCTCCGAGTCCAAGTAGGGATGTCGGCCGTGAGGCCCATAAAACTACGAAGATTTGAACAAATTCAACGCTTTTCTATAGGAGGAAAGTTTAATGAAGAAGATGCTTAAGTCATCAGTTGCAGCTGCGGTTGCGCTAGTTGGCTTCGCAAGCGTTGCCGCCCCGGCACTCGCAACAGGCACGAACGTTTCGTGCTACCCGCTGTACCCAACCGGCAAGATCAAGGCAACTTCGCTTTCGGCATGCACCGTTACTGCTGCAACCGTCGCGGGCAACGCTGCTCTGACCAGTGCATCTGCAAACTACCCATCCAACATGGGCGGAAACAGTTCATTGGACACCGACCTTGCTATTCCATCAGGCGTATCGTTGACTGCTGAAGGTTCCTCCTTCATCCAGCCTTTGGTAATGGCACTGCAGAGCGGAACTGGTACTTCGTACTGGAACCCACTCCACAGCGTTTCCTGGAACACCTACACCGGTGCCGGTTCAGGTACTGGTCGCACCAACGTTACTAACGGTACGGACATCATTGGTTTCTCTGACCAGCCGATGACCACCTACAACAACGCTGGTACAGTTCCAACAGGCGTTAGCACCTCGGACTACGCACAGATTCCAGCCGCTTTCGGTGGCGCAGTTGTTGGTTACGACCTTGGTTCAGCTCTGAACAACTTGAAGCTTTCCGCTTCGATCATTGCTCAGATCTACAACGGCTCAATCACATCATGGGCTGACAACGCCATTGTTAACTTGAATGGTGGAAACACTTCGAAGATTGGTAAGAAGCTTCTTGCTCTTCCTTCAAACGTTAAGACCATCAAGGTTTTGGAGCGTAACGCTTCGTCCGGAACCACCTTTGCGTTTGTTGACTACTTGAACACCGCTAACGGTGGCTTGCCAACTGGTGTAACTGGTCCTTCTGGCGGTGTCATGGGAACAAGCGGCCACTGGGGCGCTACCTTCACTGGTGAGGCTAGCAACGGTGCAATGGCTACCGCTTTGACCACTGTTCCTGGTGCGATTGGCTACGTTGAGTACAGCTACCTCTTGATCCCTGGTAACTCAGCAATTGACGTTGCTCAGTTGCAGGACGCAGCAGGTGCTTACATCAAGCCTTCAATCAAGTCCATTCAGGCTGCTGCAACTGCTGCTGGCACCAACATCACCCCTGACAACTTCTCAGCGGTGTACCTCCCCGGTACTGGTGTTTGGCCTTTCGCAACCTTCAGCTGGGCCATCATCAAGAAGGACCAATCAGCTCACGCTTCCGCTGGTGAAGCTGCTGTGAAGTTCCTTGACTGGATGGTTCACTACGGTCAGACTCAGGCTGCTGGACAGGGCTTCATTGCCTTGCCTGCCGCGATCAAGAACTACGACCGCAAGCAGCTGATGACCGTTGTTAACGGTACGCAGCCATTGTTGACCTTGGCCAACTAGTTGTACAGGAAATTTGGACCTAGGATTACAGTTCTATGACGAGTAATTCGGTTCAGATTTCTAAGCTACGTCGTTTCGTGGTGGGTGGCTCTAAGCCATCCACCACGGAGCGTTCGTGGTACTCGTACCTCCTCGGGGCTGCCTGGGGGGTATTCCTTTTAGTTTCGGCCCTCTTCTTTTGGTCGATCATTTCAAAGTCTCTCCCAGTTTGGGAAAAGCAGCCCGGGACAATTCTCACGGGTACTTCTTGGGGTGGCCCGTACGGTGGCTTCCCGATGATTTTGGGAACTCTCCAAACTTCAATTCTTGCCCTAGTTCTCGCAGTCGGAGTTGGCCTTGGCGCAGCAATTTCGATCGTCTTTTTCATCCCTGCTCGCCTTCGACTCATCACGGCAACGATTGTTGAACTGCTCGCAGCAGTTCCGTCCATCATTTACGGAGTATGGGGACTTTTAGTCCTCTCGCCATGGATGTTGGCCCACTTTTATCCTTTTCTTGACTCGCTTGGCTTGACCTTCTTGGGAAGCTCGGCCATGGCGACTGGTCCTTCAATTCTCCTGGCTTCAATTGTGTTAGCCGTGATGATTCTTCCAATTTTCGTTTCAATTACCCGAGAAGTGATTTCGGCAGTACCTCAAGATCTCATTGAGGCCAGTCTGTCGCTTGGCGCGACGCGCTGGCAAGTCATTTCAAAGACTGTTCTTCCAACCGCCCGCATTGGCATCATGGGTGCGGCTTTCCTGGCACTTGCTCGTGCCACTGGAGAAACCGTCGCCGTAGCGCTCACCATTGGAACGGTGTCAAATGTCCAATGGCACTTCTTCTATCCAGGAACCACCATTGCCTCGTGGATTGCTTCTGCGTTCGGCGAATCGTCATCGGTTGACATTCAAGCGCTCATGGCCCTGGGAGTCATTTTGATGGTGATCAGCTTGGGCGTTTCACTAATTAGTCGCTGGTTTATCGCCCGTCAACGAAAGATGCTGGCCAAGGTATGACGGATCTTTTCAATACAGTTCAAACTAACGATGCTCTACGGGCAGAGATTCAAGAAATCGCTCACAAGGGTCGCGCTGCACGCTTAGTACGTTCCCGAATCATTATTGCGCTTTGCGTGGCCGCACTCGGTGTGGCCATCATTCCGCTGGCTGCACTTTCGTGGGAAATTATTTTGAAGGGCGTGCCGGTATTGAAGGCGGCATTTTTCACCCAACTTCCTCAGGTGCCGAACTTGGCCAACCCGAACCTTACGGGCGGAGTGTCAAACGCCATTGTTGGGTCGATTGCTCTGGTGGCCTACGCGTCTCTTATGGCAATCCCAGTGGGAGTTTTGACCGGAATCTACACTGCGGAAAATGAGAATCGTTCGGCATCGCTCTTACGACTCATGGCCCAGACCATGGCCGGCGCGCCCTCAATTTTGATGGGATTGTTTGCCTTCGCACTCGTGTGCCAGCAATTTGGTTTTGGGTACTCAGCAATCGCAGGTTC
>TBL_comb48_EPIDRAFT_1003202_pt1 | contig 11009 bp, 12 predicted proteins | sample TroBogEpilimnion_37_FD_10681 | JGI IMG/M metagenome (IMG submission 10681)
CGATCGGTTGTAGTATAGATTCTCGCTATATATTATAACCGTCATTCAGCGAGACTGACTATTCAATGGTAGTAGAATAGCAGGAACACTACCAAACAACTTGTATATCAGCCCTATGGGTATACATTTTATTAATAGTGCTAAGCTTGTAGAAACTAATAAGAACGTTACGGAACACCCGGGGGCAGTACCCGGCAGGTCCACCATTTTAGATCCAAATAGAAGTGATAGTTTATTCCTATGGATTTTCTTATTAATATATAAGAAACACAAGTAAGTATTTGTGCTGGTGACATTATCCAGCATAACAACCAAAGCCCCCGGGCTGCGGTTCTAAACAAAACAACAACACATATGCAAGCAATAATCATAACAAGTTATCTTGCTGTTGGTGGTCTTGTTAGACTCGCGTACGAGGACTATAAGATAGGAAACAGTAAGACAAAAGCAAAGTTCATTGAAAGTGTTAAAACGTTTTGGGTAGGGTTTAAGAAAGCGTGGAAAGACGCAATCGCAGCCCCGCACCAACATCTGTTTTAATACTATAAGTTAGAATAATAACGCCCGGCTTGGAGTAATCTGAGCCGGGTTCCTTTTTAGTAGATTTATATAAAAACTATATTATAATAACAGTATTATGTTTATTACATTAACAAACGCCAATCCTTCTCACAGAAATAAGACAATTGTATTAAATACAGACGCGATTGTTAGTGTACATCGCGCTTTTGCGAAAAGAGAAGATGAATCTTTAGAAGAAGTTACGTTTATTCATTGCCCACCGCACGGTACCTGGGAAGTATTAGAAACACTGGAAGAAGTTACTTTAATACTAAATCAAGTACCTTTAAACAATAAAAAGAAAAAAGAATTTAATAAAAAGAGTTAGTATTTTGCCCTCATAGGATAATGGTTAGTCTACCGCACTTTCACTGCGGGCATTCCGGTTCGAATCCGGATGGGGGTACCATAAATATTATGGTGAATTTTAAACAATACTACACAGAAGCTAGACTGCAAGATAACCAAACCACAGAAGGTGTAGATAATTTTATTACTGATTTACAAATTTCATTTCCGCAACATCAAAACATTATGGAAGATATAAAAAGTGTTATACTTTCTACAAAATGTCCCAGTATAGCTTTAGAGCCTTTAAAAGGCGCCTTAGGTATATCTAAACACGATAAATGTATTATTAATACTCAAATTTTAAATATGAATATAACATATGCTTTGTATGTTGTATTTCACGAATTAGCTCATCAAAAACAATATTCAAAGTACGGGGAAGACATAGCAGCTGATATATTTTTAGGCAACATATCAGCCGATGAAGCCGCTAAAAAGCTCCTCTCTATTGAAAATACTGCTGACAGGTGGTCTCAAATGATTACCACTAGAATTTTAAACAAGCACGGTATAAAAGTAGATCGTATACCAATGATGTATAAAAATATGAGTTTTAATAATATAAAACTTTATATTGAAAATATTAGAAAATTAATTAAAACGAATAGAATTACAACAATAGAACAGGCTAATAATTTAATTTATAGTAGGATAAAGTTTTAATTTGTTGGGTGCTCGGTTGTAAGTAATTTATTATGAGCAAATCAACTTCAATAGATGTTAACTACTTATCTTATGCTTGTGACCTGCAAGGCAATTGTGCCTGGTCTTTAAGAGCAGGTAGTCCTGATATTAAACAGGTACCAGCGCCGACAGATAACAGTACTGCTTTTTTACCCGGCAACCCTACACAATATGCAAGTATTCTTAAACTTGCTGATAGAGCTAATATTATATTAGATAACTTAGTAGTTGATCAAGGTAGTGAATGTACTGTAGATGTAAACAATAACGTAACCGCTACAGTTACCGGAACATTTGGCAACTCTACACCTAATATCGGTAATCAGATTTTTAGTGTAAAAGGTAATTGCAATGTTACTATTAATGGTATATTAAAAGGATCAGGTAATAGGTTAAATGCAGATATACTTGTAGATAACTGGTCCGATCAAGACTATTCCGGTAGTACAGTTGATCTCACTAATGCTAAACACGAAACCGGTAGAAAGCTAAATGTAGTGTATCGTGTTGGTTCAAGTAAGATAAAAGGAGATTGCAATAAACTTTTATTACCATCAATTGGTTTAACAGCTTATTTTTATCTTAAACTATTAATGCGTAAAGTAATGGGAATCAAGCAGGGACAAAAGGGCCCAAACTTTTTATAAAAATCCGTACCTTAAAAAAATAAAATAAAAGTAGATATTTTTCGGCAATAATATATAAATATAGAGTATGAAGAAACTATTAACATTCCTCGCGTTAGTGTCATTAACCGTAGCAGCTGTTGCTCAAACAGAAACAGTACTATCACCTGTTAAAGGTGTTAGCGTAAATGCTGGTTTTGATTCTAAGCTTATTGAACAAGGCGCAGTAACTGGCACAAATTATATCACTGCTGGTATTGGTCTTGATGTATATAGCGTTGACTTAGCTGTTGAAACGTTTAGCCGTTATAACGGTTTAACGAAGTACAGTACCGCTACAGTAGCTGGTAAATCAGTTACAACTGCAAGCACAGATGCTTCCGGTTTAAAGCGTACTTATTTAACAGCAGGTTACGTTTTCACATCAGGTCTTGCTAACCTTACATTAGGTGCACAGCTCCGTCACGCTCAAGGTACAGAAACCTTAGTTGGTGGACTATCCAATGACACATTACCATTCGTTAAATTAGATGGTAAGCTCTTTGGTGGTACCGTAGTATGGGATGGCATCGCGCTCAATGACTCAAAGAACCGTAGCAACAACTACGAAGCAAATCTACGTCTTCCAATCGGCGTTGGTTATGGCTTAAAAGTTGTTCCTGCTGTCGGTCTTGGTTTTAATGATCCAGGCGCACCAACAATTGCTGCTCTCAAACTAAACAAGAAGTATGCAGATGCAGGTCTTGGTCTTGCTTGGAAAGGTTTAGAAGCTGACTTATTCGCACAACGTGGCGATATTACAAGTTCAGCAACTCAAGTAACAGGTTATACAGTAGGTTATTCCTACAAGTTCTAATCTGAGTCACACCCTCAAACAACTAACCCCTCACTTCGGTGCAGGGGTTTTTTTATGTTCGTCAATATGAAACTGAAGCGCTCTATTAAGTTTATGTGCAAACTTATTAGCATCAATACCTGCTTTTTCTTGTAAAGCAATTTCTTCTTTTAAAGCACTAATGAACTTTTCGGATAAGTTAAAGTTTTTAGGATAGAACATACGCTGTTCTCTCTTTAACATTCCATATTGCTCGCATAGCTCTTGAAACTTCATATTAGTTAATATATTTATGTGTACACCCTATTTAAACAAGAAATATCCAAAGATTATACTTGATAAAGTAAAAATATATTATAACATAGTATTACACCTATGAGTAAGGAAGAATATATCAAACTACAAGCTGTTGTTGCAGCTTTACAAGAAACTATTGACGATCAAGAAAAGATTAATGAAATTCTTGATCTTTTAAGCAATGCCACTGTAGCTGTTGATGAAGCAGCTAAAGTTGAAGAAGCAGTTGATGCTTCTGAAGAAACTGGTAATGACGAAGAAGGCGAGCCAAAGCCAAAACAGCAATATGTAATGCTTGTATCCGATACTAACAAGATCATTACTAAGGACTTAGTAGGCTGGGTATTACAAATTCCAGAAGATGATGATGTAGCTACTGTTATTGATTCTATTAAGACTGGAGCTTATAATTTTAATGCTTCTAAGAAGGGTCAAAAGTATCCAGTATCTTCTATTGGTCAAGCAATTGCTAATGTACCAAATAAGTTCTTTAAAACTAATAATCTTAAGATTAAGACTAAAGAACCTATTCAGATCATTACCACTAATAACGTATTACCTCGTTCTTAAATAGGTAGCTTAACCGGGCCAGCAACATCAGAACCTGGCCCGTTAGGCGTATTACTATCTATACTTGTAAAGCTTGTACCAACTACGTCGTATAAGCCAACCCCATCTCCTGGGCCAGGTATACCGACTGTGTTAATTCTTCCATCAAGACGAGTGCTTGAGCTAGCAGCTTTATCGTTTTTAAGTGTATCAGCTGCATATTTGTTAAAGTCATTAGGGCCGGTTTTTTGATCAAGTAAAGATAATGGAATATTTTTAAATACGTGAGAGTGTGGTTGAGCTATGGTTAGTACACCACCTAACATATTCAAGAAACTACCTACATTAATACTTAAAGTTGCGGTACTACCGGTTGAACCTAGGCTACCTGCAATACAGGTAACGTTCATTGAACCTTGAGTTAAACCACCAACTATAGACCAACCAGATGCTTCTGCACCAGGCACACCGTTCGGGTTAACTGGGGGGCCAGAGGCTATTATTTGTGTATTTTCAGTTACTTGATACTCTACAGGTGCAGTAACGTGATTAACAAACAATTCACCTTCTACATAAGCACCGCCACCGATAATAACGTTCTTTGAAACACCTAAAGTACTATCTACTACTACTTGTTCACCGATATTACTTTTTAAAACGACTGCATCTCCTCCAATTTGTACAATACTACCATTTAGAGCAACCTGCCCGTCTTTAGAACCAATAGTTACTTGAGCACCCGCAACAGATACTAAACCACCAGTAATATCCATATTGCCTGTAGTACGCACAGACACGCCACCGGCGCCTGACTGTACTTTAAATCTATTCATAGCAAATATGTCTAAATTGCCACCAGGCATATCTGGTACAAACAGTTTTTTAAATGGAGCTACCAATTCTACCACTGGTTGATAATAACCTGCAATTAAATTAGGCGATACACTAGTAACAAGATTAAATGCATCAAGTGGGTCAGTAGATATAGTATAAGCATCAGCAGTATTTTGCACTAAACCTGCAGTTATTACTTTATGCTTTGTTACAAATTCGAAACTATTACCACCCTCACCCATTTGCTTTTCTTCTTGAGTCATATCACCGCTCAAGCTTTGCAACGTAGTAGATATAGCTGTCTCATCAGCTCCACTAGCTATTTGATTATACAGTGAAGTCCAGGTAGCTGCTGCATCCGCATTAAAATTGCCTATCTTGTGGTAGTTATCTCCACGAACAATATGATCATAGCTTCTACCGTAACTAACGTTGTTATGTCCGTTAATTGTTTCAAACTTATCCCCTAATGTTAGTATTTGTATCTTTTTAGGGTTGAATATTGATGTATAATCTTTATTCATTTCAAAGTAAGCACCATTATAATGAGTTACTTTGTAAGATTCTCTATCCGTGGTGTTAATAATTTCTATTGTAGCACCGCGCTGATTTAATACCATTTTGTTACGGTAAATAGAGCTATCTGTAGAGGTTGTCTTTACATTTTCATATGTTCCCGGGTAATCTGGATATGTGCCGTCTCCTGCTTTAAATATGCTATCGAAATCAGCTTGACCAAATGCAGCACCAAAGTATACTGGGTACTGCGGCATACCCTCTCTAAAAAATACCCAAACGTGTGCACCTACATTAGGTATAGAAAACAAACCTTTAGCAGCATTACTATATGTTGCTGGTTTATAGTCATTAGAATTAGGATTAACATTTAAACTACCAACCTTAGCAGTATTACCAAAGTTATCGCTAACCGGGCTATGTTCAAATACAGCACCAGGCTTACCACCCTTTTTTTCTGGATCGATACTAGTAGAAGGAGATGTATCAGTATGGTTGCTACCGGGTTGTCCGTAAAAAAGCGGTGCATCTGAAACAGTATTGGTATCAGTTGGTGCATTGTAGTAGCCAGCAGTTGAACCACCTACAACCGGGGCGGCATATTCTGCCCAAGGTAATATCTTTCTAAGTTCAGGTAATATAGCGCTTAAGTTTTCTCCGTTTGGGGAGCCTGGAAAACTAAACGTTTGATCTTGTTTTAAGTTATTCCATTTATTATAAATGTTTGCAGAAATGTGAGGTACCCAAACTTTTACCCTACCTCTATGTTCAGGGTCATTGTTCTGTACCACTATACCGAGATAATTACTATTATATAGTTCCATTGTTATCCTTGTGCTCCTGTTACAGTTATTATAGAATTATTATTCTGGGCATTAGTTACACCTGGAGTAATTATAGCAATTGAATTATTTGCAAGTGGTGTTACGTTGCTTACCGACTGGTTAACAGCCGTTGTTATAACACCCCCGTTACCTGTTGTAACTGTTTGATTAATATTAGCTAAACTTACTGTGTTTCTTATTGTTAAATTTGGTGTAGAAGTTATTTGACCGGTAGTAGAATTTATTGTACCAATAGCGTTATTGGCAACAGCTGCTCCGGCTGCAAGCGTGCTTTGAGCAGTACTTATTGCTGTTTTAGCTACAGAACCTGCTGCCTGTATATTGCTTATTATATTGCTATTTGCAGGCATATTAGGAACATATGCTCCTACTAATTTGTTAATAGATGGTAATGAAACCTTTGGTATAATGTTTTGTACTTTAGTTATAGCACTAGATAACATTTTACCAGGTGCAGCAATTATGGAATTAGTTTTATTTACTAATGTGTTTACTCCCTCTATATTATATGAATGAGTCCAAGAATTAGAATTTAATAAATTACCGGTTAAGTTAGTGTTAAATGGTAGCTTAGATTTAAGTGGTCCTACCTGATTAACAATAGATCCCTGTAAAGAAGGTGATATGTTTTTAAATGCAGCTACTTGTTTTAAGAAAGAAGTTTGTACTGGTTTCAAAGAAGATGGCACATTTGCGTTTGCTTTATTTAATACGCTAGAATTTAAACCGTTTATTAATCCTGATACACGGCTTGGTATTTTAGAAGCAATAGCAGGGCTTACAGCGTCGTCTCCGTATGTAGGATCAGCCGGGTCATTGGTTGTAGGTGCATATGATAAAGTACCCACAGAATCTGAAAAGTTTTGAAATACATTAGGGTTAATAGCACTTACCTGATCCGTAACAAGTGGATGAGAGTAGTACATTGCCTGATCCCACCAACCATTAAACCATTGAGGATCTAAAGCAGATAAAGACTTAGGTATAGTAAAAACCGGATTGGGGGTGTATACAGATAAGCAAGGATCGTTTAAATGAGTAAAAAAGTCTACTTTCGAACCTATAGGGTTTGATGAAAAATCTGTACTATAGTGTGCTTTAGCAATATTATGCTCATCTTCATAACCAGGTACAGTAAAACCAGGCAACATTGTCAAAGTGTTGTAATAATCAAAAGTACGTATTACCTGGTTAGCCATATTAATATTTAAATAACATCCTGTTTTATGCTAATATCTTCATTAGCGTGTAATCTTACAGCGGTTACATCATTATTATAACTTGTATCAGTAAAGCGATGTACAACTCTATACACTAACCATTGTCCATCCGTTTTATTAGCAAATTCATCAGTTACCCCGCTTATTCTTGTATTTAAAGTTATAAACGTACCAGCATCTCGTATTAGAGAACCTAATGCAGTAAAGTTTATAGAACTGTTAAAAAATAATGCCGAAAAGATAACACGGTTTCTACTTTCTGCTAAACGACTGATACTATCCGGTCCATATGAATAAACATTATTAATAGCTAAATTATCTGTCTTGAGTTTGTTTAAAGTTAACAATGTATCAGGAACCGCATATACCTGTATCTTTTTTGCGTAATTTGTATCAATAAAATTCTTTACAGCTGTAATATTATTATTGTTAAAATCAACATTAAATTGTTTATTTTTTAAATCATTACTATAACAAGGAGTAGTAACCATTTCATACATATTGTCTAATGCAGACATATCTGTAATCTTAAAATTTGAAATAATACTTCTAACCGGGTCTTGATGGTTATTGTATTTGTTTGCATTTGAACTGTTTAATACCGGACTTTTAATATTAAACACATACCCATCGTTTTCGCTAATTTGAGACGATAATGTAAAGATCTCTCTATGTAGTTTACCCACGCCTTTATTTTGATCTGTAGCCCCGTTAAATATTTCTGTATAGGATTGTAATTGCCAGTTCTTATTGTAACGGGTACGATTTAAAATAGCCGGATCATTAGTGTTTTTGCATACGTGTTTGTTGAGCAAATAAGTTAAAGCATCTTGAGCGGTATATTTTGCAAAATTTGTAAAGAATATCTTACTTGCACCAGTATCCCAGCTTTTACTAAATACCGGTTCACTATAATTTTTTAATCCTTTTGTGATTAAATCTTTCATAGCATCTCCAGTATTAACTAATCTTTCTGCATCTGTTGCATAAGCTGCATTAACTTTTAACAGATCACTTGTTGACCAGTCTAAATTAGTTTCAGCTAGTATTTGATAATCAAATTCCCATAAATACAGTTTAAGTTCTTTTTGATCTACAGTTTCCCCTGCTATTTCTTTACGGTCATATATACAAAACGTATATGCCATTTTCCACATATCGTCATCTAATTGTACATTGTTCTGTAAAAGCTCATTATCAACAACAGGCTTAATTACAATATACACTAAGTCTCTACCATCATTTCGAAATTTATAATATTCAGCTGAACTAGCGCTGTTTGTTATTTTTTGCTCAAAAACGTTTCTTGGGTTTTTTATAGTAAGAGCTGCTTTAATAAACCAGCTTCTTGTATCACTATCTATTTCTAAAGATGTTAAACTAGCTAGATTTAATTGAAATCTATTACCCTGTAAATTATCAAATATAATATCAATTTGATATTTTTGATCGTTATATGTTTTAACATTGCTCTGTATAGGAGGAATATTTAAAACTGAAGTCAAGCTATTTACTGGAGAGCTCTGAGCATTCATTATACATTATTTAACTGCTGTAATATACTAGTTACATATGTAGGTATAAGGATTTTCAACTTCGTACCTGCATCAGGAAACTTAGTAGGATCTAATATATTATTAGCACTGCATATCAACCACCACAATTCCGGTGTATTATAAACCTTTTGGGATATTAAAGTCCAAGGCATCTTGTCGTGTATCACTGTATATGTGGTAAACGTGCTTTGATCTATTTCCTGTGGTATATTAACAGTATTAATTAAATTATAATAATAATTTTGACCATTGTTATATACTTTAAATAAATTTTCCAATCTCATTGAATTGAGATTAGGTAAAGCATCTATAGAGTTTTGTTTTTGTCCGTCCATATTTAACCGTTAGGTAAAAGAGTGTTTTGCTGTATCTTTTCTAATTGCGATCTATTTTGTTCAAAATTAGGAGCTGGAGCTTTTGAAGTATTTTGTTCCGTAACAACTATTTTATTAGTTTCAGAAGGATCGTTACTATATGCAAATAAGTTTTGAGTAGAAGTAAGCAAGCTCTTAAATGTTATACTAACCTTAAATGCTTCAGGTATAACTTTCACTCTACCACCGCTAGTGGCTGAAGTCATTGCACCTGTATCTAAGTCAATCATTCGAGTAGTACCTTCGTTTACTACATTTACAGATTCTATAACAGCTATAGGAAAACGTTTATAACCAGGAACGTCTACTTCATATACACAAGGTGGATCCAGTCTATTTAATGATTTTCTATTAGGTAAATTTTGATATGTTAAATAATATAGAAAATCCCAATTATCATTTATATCTTGTATTGTGCCTGTATTGTAAAGATAAAATACTACACTTATAGTGTCACCTTCATCTTTAGGTGTAAACTTTTTAATTGTTTCAACACTAGCGCCTGGTTGAGTTAATGCAAATTCTAATTGAGCTGCATTTTGTAATCCTTTTAATATTTCTCCACCTGCTTTTACGTAACTAGCAAAATTTGAATCAGCACCCGCACTACCAAACAATAAATCTGGTACTAAATTAGCAGATGCATTAGCTAATTGGGAAAAACCGGTTTGTAATCTATTTAAATCAACTTTACCCCAGACCCCAGCAGAACCAGTAAAGTTTTCTACATTTAAATAAGGTAACTCATAAACATTACCTGTTAGTGTAGCAGGATATAAACTATTATATGGCGTTAAATACGAGCTACCAGTCCAAGAAGCTATACCGTTAACTAGAGCTTGTTGTCCGTAATACCCGCCAATTCCGGATGCTATAGCTTGTCCTGNCTTTAAAANACTNCAACNTACTGGGTTGCTTAATGCTAATGCTTGTTGAGAAAATGAAAGCAAATTAAGTCCTGCATCTATTCCTTTATATATACCTGCACCTATTACTGCCCCGGCTACCGTTCTTGCTGCAGTAGACTCGGTTAAAGNATTAAGTGTGCTTCTTATAGCATTTAACTCTCCAGAATGTACTAATTTCCATTCAGTTAATGTCACTTTCGGTACATATGAACGCAATATAGAATATTTATCAGTTAATGTCCAAGCAAAGCTATCGTGTACGTTAAAGCTTCTTTTTGCTAATGTAGGCGCACCAGCTTTTGACCAGTCTTGATTATTACTGTTACCCTGTACATCGTTTTGACTTGCTATTGCTACGGCCATAGTTATATTTAAGCTAATTGCCTTAGACGAGTTAACATCATATCAGTTTTATTTCTAGAAGAGTTAATCTCTTCTCCTGTGTATTGATGTATGTTAACGTTATTTGTAGTACCACCTTTACTGCTAATATTATTGTTTAACAATCCCAGACCGGTTTTACCGTTTTCATTACGTTTAATGGTATTATTCATTTCTTTCATTTGATCCATAAACGTTCTCATAAAATCTTCAAACATTTTTACTGTATCTTTTTCAGCAGGTGGTGGCGTTGCAGCATTAGAAGCTGGTCCGGTTAAAGCAGGCTTAATAGAGGAAGAAGGACGAGTCCAATCAACCTCTGTATTAGTTTTTACACCCATTCTCTTTAAATCCTCTTCTGTAAATACGGGTAAACCGTTTATAGTTTCTTGAGGTTTAGGCGGTGTTGCAGCATTAACTAATGGAGACGTAGCAGCGGCTGCCTCTTCTCTACTACCAGTTCGAGCTGTAT
>TBL_comb48_EPIDRAFT_1003203_pt1 | contig 11009 bp, 13 predicted proteins | sample TroBogEpilimnion_37_FD_10681 | JGI IMG/M metagenome (IMG submission 10681)
CAACTGGTATTGCATTTGTATTTGCGCTCTTTAGAGGCTTTACATCAAAGTCAAGTAAAGTTTTAGGTAATTTTTGGGTTGACATTACACGCATAACTCTGTGGATCCTTCTTCCACTCTCCGTAATATTTGCTATCTTTTTGAATAGTCAAGGTGTAATTCAAAATTTCGAATCCTATAAAGAGGTTAAAACTCTAGAGATTAATAAGTATCAAAACCCTAAATTAGACAAAGATGGTCAACCGATTAAAGATGACAAGGGTAACGTGGTGACAGAGGATGCACAAACTGAATCTCAAACAATTGCAATGGGGCCAGTTGCTTCACAGGAAGCAATCAAAATGATCGGTACAAATGGTGGCGGATTTTTCAATGCAAACTCTGCGCACCCATATGAAAATCCCACGCCATTAACCAACTTTCTGCAAATCATAACAATTTTCTTAATTCCTGCCGCTTTATGTTTCGCATTTGGTGTGTGAATAAGAGAACCCTAAAATTGTCGTTTTCGTGTTTGAAATGCAACCCATAGTTTTTTCTTTTTAAATGTTCGCTTTTATCTTTTCAAATAAGTATTGAGCATCTCTTGCTACGCCTGAAAATCTGCCACTCCCCCAAGTGTGAAGCCAGGGCAGACCTAAAAAGTACAATCCGTCGACTTGGGTCACACCTCTTATATGCACAGGATCGCCTCTGCCATTGAAGACGGGAACATCCACCCACAAAAAATCTGGAGAAAAACCAATGCACCACACAATACTTTTGATCCCCGCCTTCTTGAAATTCAATTTAACTCGTTCTTCCTTGGGCGTCCAGACCGGTTCATAAACTGAAGCGGCAGGTGCTTGGAGCTTTTGACTTTCGATGAATTGATCTATGCTCGCGTTGATACCGTTGTAAATGGCATCGGCATTGTCCAAGTTACTTTTGAGGTTGGGTAAAAACTGCAACTCTTCGCCGTCCACTCCTGTCATCAATCCATACAGTTCCATGCCTTCTAGGGCAAACCTTCGAAAATCGATATCACGACCACCATCTCTTCCCGTGACGTAGTGATTGGTGTTGTCTCTGACACCTTCTCTCAAAGGGTGCTCGGTGACAGGCATGTCGTAATAGTTCATTTCCGCTAGCCAGTCGACCACGTCCTTTCCGCGGTAAAAACGAGCACATCTGGGTGCATCGCCTGTTGCCAAATAGACTTTTCGCCCTGACAGGTGCAAATCCTCTGCGATTTGAGAGCCAGATTGTCCACTGCCCACTACCAAAACAGGGCCTTCTGGTAGCTTGTTGGCCGATTGGTATTCTGCGGAATGGAACTGTGCAACATCAGAGGGGAACCGTTCTGCGAAGCGAGGTACGATGGGTTTGTGGTAGCCCCCGGAGGCAACAACAACCTGGTCTGCCGTGAAGTCACCCACACTGGTTTGGACTTCAAACTTGTCTTGAGCCACCGCGGGTCTAACCCGTTTGACTTCAACACCTTGAAGAGCTGGGGCATCAACATGGGCGACAAAACCGTTCAACCATTCATTGATTTCATTTTTAACCATAAATCCATGCGGGTCATCTCCTTGATAGGGCCAACCCGGAAGATTACACTGCCAGTTCGGGGTGACCAGGCTGAAGGAATCCCATCTTTGTGTTCGCCAACTGTGGACCAAACTTCTTTTTTCGATGACCAAGTGATCGATTTGTGCTTGCTTAAGGTAGTAACTGAGTGACAATCCGGCCTGGCCACCACCAACGATGATGACTGAATAGTGTTTGATTTTGGGGTCTATGGTTGACATATAGGGGGCTTTATTCTTTAAAACTGACGATGGTCACTTTGCTCTCGTTGGAATTCGAGAAGCCAACCGCTTTATCTTGAATTTCAGCCAGTTGATCCATGGCTTGAGAGCAACCAAACCCGTATTTTTCACGAACTCGCTCAGAGGCGATGTGAAGAGCTTGGGAGCTCAGTTCTAGGAACTCTTCCATCTTGTAGCTTTCACCGACTTTTAAAAAGTCTTTGATCACCAAAGAAGGGGAGTAGCAAAGGGTCTCACTGTTGTCGGGCCAACGAACTTGGAAATGCATTACGGGCATGTTGATTTTTCCTTCGAGATCAAAGATTGGTAGATCGATTCGTGTTTTTGGGCAGAGGCATCCCAACTGAAAATGTTTGCCAGTGTTTGCGCTGACCTAAGCGTTTGGGAAGGCGAAAATGAGGCCATGGCCTCTTTCATCGCATGTGCAATCGATTCAGGGCGCAATGGATCGGCCCAAGAACAGTGCTCTGCGCTTAAATATTCGGTGAAGGGTTTGATGTTGGACACCACAATGGGGGTGCCCGCACACAAGGCCTCCAGCGTCACCAACCCAAAGCCTTCTTTGATGGAGGCCATGACCACCAGGTTTGCAGATTGCATGAGACTGGGCATCCAGTCGTGGGGAATGGGGCCAGTGAGCAGCAAGGTGCTGGGGGGACTCTTGGAGAGCCCCAGATCTTCAAGTGTTTGATTGAACAATTCAACATACTTCGAGTGGTCCAAAATCGAGGCGCCTCCTGCAACGACCAGTTGAGCGCTCGGGAATTCGATCAGGAGGGAATGAAACGCTTGTAGCACGCGTACGGTGTTTTTTCTCTCCTCTACGCCGCCCAGGCACAAAATGATGGGACCTAGGTCCGACAAACCCAGTTGCTCTTTGACCTCTTTTTGTAAATGTTCATTTTTATTTGAGAAAAACTTTGAATCGACCCCGTTATTGACCAAGTGGACTAAGCGATTGAACTCTTTGGTGATCTTTTCTTGCCAAAAAGGGCTTACTGCTAAAACCTCATCGGCTTCAGATACGGAAAGAGACTGCCATTCTTGAACCGCTTGGTTTTCAAACACATCCAGGTGATGCACCGTTCTGACAAAGTGTTCGATCAACCCTTCTTGTTTGAGCGTGAGCAATGCATTCGCACCAATTCCGTCATGGGCATGAAAGATGTCGGGTTGATGGTTTTTCAAGTACGACTTCAAGTGAGTTACATAGGATTTGATTCTTCTGTCGACCATGTGAAAGGTGCTGGGGTCCTTGATCCGCTCGATGGGGACCAGTTCCAATTGGCATGAGGTCTGGCGGAAAAACGCTTGTCCAGGAGTGGCAAGCGCCATGATCGTGACTTGATGCCCAAGTCGAGTCAAAGCCTCGCCAAGCTCAAGAGTATGAACAACACCTCCTCTTGGGTTGACAGAATGGGTCAACAAGGCGATTTTCATCAGGCACCAATAAATGAGTTGTGGTCAAAATTGATGATGCATGCTTGGCTGCCCTTGTAGGTCAAATTCACCTCTCGCTCTTGGGTGACTTGACCCACCACACCGGCGCTCAACTGCCGAGCATTAAAGAGGTCCAAAACCTCTTTCACATGGTCCTTTTGAACGCTTAGGATGAATCCGTAACTGGGGAAAGAAGTCAACCACTTGAAGTCATCAACCTCAGGGGGTTTGGGAATGGCGTGAACATCAATGTTGGCGCCAACTTTGGAGCATTCCAGCAGCATCAAAGCTGTCCCGATGCAACCCGCCATGCTGATGTCCTTGGCCGAGCAACTCCAGCCTTCTTTGGCAATTTGGGGTAAAAGCTCTAAATCCTTGATCAGTCTATTGGGCTCAGCCGAAGTTGACGCATTCCAATAAGGGTAGGGATCCTCATAGGCCCCTCTTAAATCGAACACCATGATCAATTGATCACCAGGCTTGGCGTCAAAACTGGTGAGCAGTCGCTCAGCCGATCCTAAGATGGACACCGCCAACTGGGCTTTGGGGCTTTGAAAGTTGCTATGCCCTCCCACAATGGGAACACCATACTTTTGGGAGGCCGTGGACATACCGCTCAGGACTTGTTTGGCAAGTTCTGTGTCATGACTCCAAATGGCGTTGACCACTGCAGTGGGTTTACCGCCCATCGCATATATATCGCTCACATTCACCATCACGCTGCAGTAGCCAGCAAACCAGGGGCTGGCTTGAACAAAATCTTCGACCAAACCCTCTATGGCATACAAAAGATAGCCACCGTGACCATCTTCGATGGCGGCGCAATCGTCTCCATTGGGGATGGCCAGTGGATTGGCCGAGTTCTCGTTGACTGAGAAACCCTTGATGGCTTTTAACGCCTCTTGAATATCGCGTTTATGAGTAAATCCGCGACTCCTCACCAGTTGATCACATAGTGCTTGGGCTGATGTCGTCATAAGGTTTTCGAGCGAGTGACGAAACCACTAACTGGATCATGGCAAGGGGGGTAGGCATTCAAATCAGCACTCATCTCTAAATGAGCACGTCCATGAATGAAGACCTTGTCGTGCTCACTCCAATGGAGTTTTTTAAACAAGTCTCCATTTTGGAGTTGAACATGTGCCATGAAATGGTGACAGCCTAGGGCGTGCGCTCTGGAGACTGCCAGCTTGATCAGCGTCACGCCAATGTGACCTTGGGAGCGAAAGGATGGGTGAACAGCAAGCCTTGAGCCCCACCAGACACCAGGGGTTTGTTCGTGAATTCTCACCGTACCGATGACTTGATCTGGCATTCCTCCTCTACAGGTCATGGCCACCAAATGGGTGCAATGATCGTCAATGCCGTCACGGTCATCTCTCTCAAAAATACCTTGTTCGATGCAAAAAACAGCTCTCCTGAGTGCCATCGCCCCTTCGAGCTCCCAGTCTTGACAGCTTTGACGAATCAAAAATTCATTGGGAACCCAATGCTCTATAAAGGTCAACTCTTCGTCTAAGCACACCATGTTCCGCTCCTTTAGGGCCTATTGCTCGTAGGTCGACAAGGAGGAGCACGCGCCACATTTTCCGCACCCGGCCTTGATGTCTTTGGATAAAATGTTGGCCTCTTTGATCATGCGTCCAAGAGGCTGCAAGATGCCCTTCATGAACTCGCTAGAGGGAGCAGGGTGGTCCTCCAATGGAGTTCCGCTGATGGGCACAAAGGGCACCACAAAGGGATAAACACCCATTTCGACCAAAGTTTGACAGGTGTTCAAAATGGTTTCTTGCGTGTCGCCTAGCCCTGCCAAGATATAGGTGCTGACCTGAGCTCTACCGAAAACCTCAACAGCTGCTTTGAATGCTTCCATGTAATACTCAATGCCCACAGTGGCTTTTCCGGGCATGATGTCAGCTCTAAGGGAGGGTGTGATCACCTCTAAGTGCATCCCCAGGGAATCAATCCCTGAATCGTGCATTTTTTGAAACCAACTGAAATCATCTGGGGGTTCGCACTGCCCCTGTATGGGCAAGTTCACCGCCGCTTTAATGGCCCTTGCACTTTCACACAAAATAGCTGCACCTCGGTCACTGGTGCTGGGTGTGCCCGTGGTCAACACCATGTGTTTGATGCCGTCAAGATCGACGGCAGCCTTGGCGACTTCGGCCAGTTGCTCAGGGGTTTTGTGGGCGATGGTTCTGCCTGCGGCCAAGGATTGACCAATGGCACAAAACTTACATGTCTTTTTACGACTCTCATAACGTATGCAAGTCTGGAGAATGGTCGTGGCCAATACATCAGAGCTGTGAAGCGTTGCAATATGCGAGTAGGGGATCCCGTCTTGGGTGGACAGATCGTAGAATTTGGGCTGCTTTGGAAAACTGATGGTTGCAATGGGAATGCTTGACCGGGTGATGACGCTTTCTCCGAGGGCATTGGGTGCTTCAGCCATGAAGGGAGAGTCCCAAGCGGTTGAGGTGTGAACAGGGACCATCAGGGTTAAGCCGTCGATGGTGACAGCCTTGTGGTCACTCGGTCCTGCTCCACCTTTTCTGCTGGAAGCGCCAAATTTAGGATCCATTAAACGCAAACCATGCGTTTGAAGTTCCGTCATGAGTTCTCGGTTGTCGAGTGTTTCAATGTTGCTCATGGCGCGTGTCCTCAGTGATGGAAGTTATGGGGGGTGTTGCCAGCTCATGGTTTGAAACCCATTTGGCGGGTGTGAACGCTTCGGCGTTGATGTTCAGACTGAGGAGTTCCGGTCTTGCATAATGACCCACCGAGTCCATCATGCGCTTTCTCTTGGTGATGAGTACCATGTCCAGGTCAGCAATCACCATGCCCTCACCCTCAGTGAGAGGAGAGGCCAAATGCTTTCCCTCAGGAGAGATGATGGCGGTGTGACATCCACCTCTGAGGGCTTTTTGTAAATTCGTATCGGCTGTGACGGATTCAATTTGAGCATCCGTTAACCAGCCCGTTGCATTGATCACAAAGCAAGCCGACTCCAATGCATGATGACGAATGGTCACCTCCATTTGATCCGCAAAGATGGGACCGACCATAGAGCCAGGAAATTGTGCGCAATGTATTTCTTCGTGCTGCGCCATCAAACTGTACCTGGCCAAGGGGTTGTAGTGTTCCCAGCAAGCGAGTGCACCTACTTTGCCAACAGCGGTATCTACCACTTTGAGGCCAGAACCGTCTCCCATACCCCAAACCATGCGCTCATGGTAGGTGGGGGTGATTTTTCTTCTTTTGAGCGCCAAGGTGCCATCAACATCAAAGATGAGTTGTGTGTTGTAAAGACTGCCGTGATCCCTTTCGTTCACACCAAGGACGACCACCATGTGGTGCTCCTTGGCACAGGCCGAGACGGCCTGGGTTACAGGACCTGGAATGGCAACGGCTTTTTCATAAAGTTTCAGATGTGGAGCACCTTGGAGAACCGGTGGCAACACAAATGAAAAATAAGGGTAGTAGGGGACAAACGTCTCAGGAAAGACGATGATTTGTACCCCTTTTTGAGCGGCTTGACGAATGGTTTCACAAACCCTCTCCAAGGTGCCATGAGGGCTTTCGAAGTCAGGCGAAATCTGAACCGCAGCGGCTTTGACAATAGAGGGTTTGGAATCCATGATTGGGGACCTTAAATTAGAGTGTCCAAGTGTCCAAGATGAAGGCGTTGTCATTCCTATGCAAAAGAATGATGTCCAAAACGTCCAAGGGGTTGATGGGTGTGATGCCAGGAATCAATGCACCTTCACCATGACCGTAAAGGGCTTGCAAGGCAAAACGGCAAGCATAGACTTTGCCGCCTTCTTCCATGAATTTGATGATTTGGTTGTTGAAGTTTTGATGGCCTGGAAAGGCTTCGTCCCCAAGCTTTGGGAAACCACGTTGAACGCCAAGGGTGACACCTGGTCCATAAAGCAGAACGGATGTCTCAAAGCCTTTACGCTTGAGTCTGGTGGCTTGCAAAAGATTGACAAAGCCGATTGAACCTTCAAATGCAACCGTATGAAAAGTCACCAGGGCTTTCTCTCCTGGCTTGGCTTTGACGTCTTCAAAGACTTTCTCTTCATAGTCGACCAAGTGTTCGCCTTTGACATTGGCGGGTTTAGTTACTTTAGGCATGTGATTCTCTCCGGTGGGTTAAGGATTTAGGTTAGACCTGTTGTAGCTTTAGCATCTGCCGTGCCAAGTTGATACAGCACCTTGCAATCAATATGCGATCAATGAATGCTTATCGCTCTGAGTGGTCAAGTAAAACGATTTTCAAAAGGCAAATTGACGCTTTGAACTTCTTTATCAGTGCTTTACATGGCTTCAAAAATGCACCAAAGCGTGAGGAGTGCGATGCGATCAATGCACCAATCAACTCAAAATTGCACTGATTTGATGCTTGGGACACGATATATCAGGCACGTTAAATGCAATCAATGCAGTATCAATTTCCGTATTTATTGCAATTCAATATGACAAGTCGTTTTTCACACTGGAACAAGCGTCTTTTAAAAAATGAGAAACCAGCTTACCTTTTGCTGCCTGAGTTGATTGCAGAGGACATTAAATCGGGACGTCTCACGGCCAAGGAACGGTTACCCACGCTTAGAGAGATGTCATTGGAGCTGGAATTGAATTACACGACAGTAGCCAGGGGATATTCACAAGCCAGAAAAATGGGCTTGATCGACTCCAAAGTGGGCATGGGTACTTTTGTGAAGGGTTCGATCCCTGCCGTACCCATTAAAGGTGGAAGTGCGGCTGAGATGACGATGAATTTGCCTCCTGAGCCCCATGACCCTGAATTGATGGCTCACATGAGAGTGAGCGCAGCGCAGTTGATGTCACGAGCTGATGTTTTCGGTCTCCTTCGGTATCAAGATTTTGGTGGAACAACGCATGATCGACAAGTGGCAGCTCACTGGATTTCGAGAATTGTTCCTAAAACTTCAGAAAAAGTCGTTTTGGTTGCCCCGGGCATTCATTCGGTTTTGATGGCCTTGTTTTCGATGTTGGCCAAACCTGGTGAGTCGATTTGTGTGGAGTGGTTGACGTACCCAGGTGTGAAGGCCATAGCGGCCCAATTGGGCATCAACATTCATCCCATTGAAATGGATCTTGACGGGCCAAGGGCAGATGTTTTTGAGGATGCTTGCCAAACGGTGAGACCCAAGGCCTTTTACTGTAATCCAACCTTGCTCAACCCAACCACGCAAACCATCACGCAAAGAAGACGCGAGCAATTGGCCGATGTTGCATTGAAGTACTCGGTTGCGATCATCGAAGACGATGCCTATTCGATGCTTCCCCTCCAAGTTCCTTCCGCTTTGGCCAGCATTGCCCCTGAGCTCACTTACTACATCACAGGTTTTTCCAAATGCTTTGGCGCAGGGTTAAGAAGTGCTTTTGTGGCCTCACCCAATGAGCGAGCTTCACAGCGCCTTGCTGGTGCCTTGAGGGCGACAACCGTGATGTCTTCACCCATTACGAATTCGCTTACCTCCTTGTGGATTGAGGATGAAACGGCAGACCGAATGCTGGGGGCGATCAGACTTGAATGCCAGGATCGACAAAAGCTGGTTCAAAAGCATCTTGGGTCAATACCTATGCAGACCGAACGGGAGAGCTTTCATGTTTGGCTTCACATGGTCAACAACTGGAGTGCTGTGGAGTTTGCCTCTTATCTTAGAGGCAAAGGGGTCAGCGTCGTTGCAAGTGCAGCCTTTTCAACGCTTCCAGATCCATTGCAAGCTGTAAGGGTTTGCTTAGGCGGCCCCGTCACTATCGATGAGTGCGATCAGCACCTGAAAATGATTGCAGAAACATTGAACCATCCGGTTCATTCCCATTCAACCGTTTAATTGGAGTTCATATGGAAGCCAAACCCCCATTGCCACCTTTCACTGAGGAGAGTGCAAAGCAAAAAATCAGAATGGCTGAGGACGCTTGGAATTCCCGAGATCCGGTTCGGGTCAGTCTTGTCTATACAGAGGATACCGTTTGGCGAAACCGTTCGGAGTTTCCTGTGGGCCGAGCTCAAGTGGTTGAGTTTTTGAGCCGAAAATGGGCCAAAGAGCTCGAATATCGACTGATCAAAGAACTGTGGGCTTTTACAGAAAATCGCATTGCTGTTCGTTTTGCCTATGAATGGCATGACGATTCGGGTCATTGGTACAGAAGTTATGGTAATGAAAATTGGGAATTCAACCCTTCGGGTCTCATGCAAAGACGTTTTGCCAGCATCAATGACATGCCTATTGCTTCAAGCGATCGAAAATTTTTCTGGGAATTGGGTCGTCGACCAGAAGAGCATCCTGGTCTTACTGCTTTAGGACTTTGAGCTTATAGGAAAACAGACACTTTAAAAACCACTATAAAGGAACACTTGCACCTCAGTGGAACATAACCCCGAGCTGCTCAGCGGAGCCTGGGTGTTTCATGGCACCCGTATTCCGGTTGTGGCCTTATTTGAAAATTTAGAAGACGGCTTCACCATCAGCGAGTTTGTTGAGTTATTTCCAGGTGTAGAGTTCATTCATGAACTTATCGTTTTAGAACACGCTACGTTTTAACAGCTTAGAAATGAAGTTCAAAAGCAACCCCTTAACAACCCCCAAGGCATTAGCCGCATAGAACTCAAAAGTAATTCGCAAGCTAGATGCATAGGGATTAACAGGAATCCAAGCTCGCCAAATATCAATATAAAACAAAGTGCTGCTGCAGATCGGCTTATTGCAGGCAATGATCTACAAAATGCCATTTGACAACTGCGATCGAGCGTATTATCATGCGGCATGAATACATGAAATTCAAGGAGCGTAGTCATGAGTCTCGCATCAATAGATAGTCAGATAGTCAAGTCCGTGGGATCGAGCGGACAAATTTCGCTGGGTAAAGAGTTTGCTGGCCGTCAGGTGTTGGTTGAATCACCTGCCAAGGGCGTTTGGATTATCCGTACGGCAACAATCATTCCTGATCATGAGGAGTGGCTGCATGAAGAACATACCAAGAGTAGCCTAAAAAAAGCCATAGCGTGGGCTCAAAAAAATCCACCCAAAGCATCGAATCCAGATCAACTTCCGGTAGCCAAAGCCCATGTCGCCAAGCGCAAAGTACGTTCAGCTTGATTTGAATAGTCCCGAGTTTCAGCAGTCCTGGGTTGAGCTTGAGGCTGATGACGCTGAGCGTGTTAGGACCGCTTTGAAGAAGATTTTGAAACTCACTTGGCAGGACATCTACAAAGACAAGGGGCTTCATTGGGAAAAAATTCAGAGCATTCAGCCACCAACTGGTGTCGATGCGCTCTACACATTTCGGCTGAGCAAGTCAGCAAGAGCAGTGGGCTACCGCCATGGCAACTATTTGCGTGTGCTGCATATAACCGCTGACCACGATGGCGCTTATGGAAAGAAGTAAAAAAGCATTGAAAAACTCAATGCTTTTAGAGTTGACTCCTCGACCTAGGCTCGAACAGGGACCTGCGGATTAACAGGAATCCAGGCTCGCCAAATATCAATTTAAATCAAAACTTTAAATCCGAAAAACGAGCCTGTGTAATAAACTGTGTAACTGAGGATTTTGTATCATTATGATACAAGTTGGGGAGCGGGGCGGTTTTTAGAATAAAGAAAGTTTCGAAATTAGAAGCAAAGAAGCATTATTCTTACTCTCTTTCAATATGTGCTTCTTTAACTACACGCGCCCATGTGTCAACCCCTAACTTGAGTTCTTCACTCAATTGATCTGCTC
>TBL_comb48_EPIDRAFT_1003205_pt1 | contig 11004 bp, 9 predicted proteins | sample TroBogEpilimnion_37_FD_10681 | JGI IMG/M metagenome (IMG submission 10681)
ATCACTGAAAGCAACCCCGAATTTGAGGATGTCAGCGCTCAATTTTTGGGCGGCTCAATCAAAATGGCGAGCGCACCATCATCAACAGATAAACATAACTTCACTATTACTGGCGATCTCAGCGCAGATTTTATAAAGAACTATTCCTCTGAAATTTCTGAATCGGCAAGAACCTTATTGAATGGCATGAGCGGAATTGCCAAATATGATGGCCTGATCAGTTTCAGCAAGGCAGGTAGCGAAACAAAGCTGAAGCTCAATCTAGACAACTGGGCAAGCAATACTCCGATGCCTCTCAAAAAACAAAGGGGCGCATCCTTACAAGGTGAGTTGCTTTTACAAACCTTTGCTAAAAAAACCAATCCGGATCGGTTTAGCTGGTCTGGAAACTTAGGCAGCCAGCTCTTTACTCAAGGCGCACTTAATCAGAATAACGATTTACGTTACGCGATCGGTATTGGTGGGGTCGCTGCGATGCCCTCGCAAGGCTTGAATTTAGGCATTCAAGTCAATGAACTCAATTGCGATACATGGCTTGCATTTTTGTCCGCCAATAGAGCTAAAACACTTCCAAGCAAGAGCCCAACGAGCTTGTCCGATGGCATCCAAATCAACGCTCAAGTCAAAGCATTGACCGCCGCAGACTATGTTTGGCCCAATCTCAGCCTCACTGCAAGCCTCAAAGATAAGGGTTGGAAATTGAATTTGAGCTCTCCCAAAATAACCGGGCAAGTTCTTTACAGTGAGCCATCCTCTGCTCTACCCAGTGGCATGATCAGCGGTCATCTTGATCTTCTGAAATTGATTGATGAGCAAAACCCTAAAGCCGCCTCTAAGGATAAAAAAGTAGCGACGCCCAATACCAAGCTTTCGCCAAACTCTATACCCAGCCTAGATCTGACGGTAGATAATTTTGTTTGGGAACGAGCCCAACTTGGTCTAGTCAAAATTAAAAGCCAAACCACCAAGAATTTGCTCAACCTAGAAAAGCTGCAGGTTATTAATCCACAAGACAATGCGACCATTACCGGCCAATGGAGCATCGACCCTCGAACAGGTCAACAGAAAACATCACTTATTCCAGATCTCCAAATTAAGGATGCCGGTCAAATCATTGCGCACTGGACTCCAGCAAAATCCGTTGAAGGTGGTCAAGGCCAATTGACTGGCAAGCTAGAGTGGATGAGCAATCCCTTCTCACCTGATTTTCAAACTTTGAGCGGACAGCTGAATCTCAAACTAGAAAAGGGGCGCTTGCTCGAGGTTAATTCCAGCGCAGCCCAAATCTTGAATGTGTTGAGCTTACAAAGTCTATTTAAATTCGCCACACTGGACCTGCAAGGCAGCGTCGGAAATCTCGTGAGTAAAGGCACGGCTTTCAACACCATTAATACCACTTTCAATATCCAAAATGGCATTGCCAAGACTGATCAGTTTGTCATGATTCTGGATCAGGCGCGCGTTGCGATGAATGGGCAAATTGATGTCCCTAAACAAACACAAGATTTACGGGTGACCATTTTCCCAACGATCGACGCCACTGCGGGCTCACTCGCTCTGTTCGCGATTAACCCAATCGTTGGCCTGAGTGCTTTAGTTGGTCAATACTTAGTAAGCAATCAAATCAATCGCTCGATGCAATCAGACTATCTCATTCAAGGATCATGGAGCGATCCAGAGGTTGTACCACTGAATCAACAAGGACAGCCTTTGGATCAGAAAACTTTGGACACAATTCGTAAAAAAGGTTTGCTGAAAGAACAGAGTAAGCCAAACTCTTCAGGCAATCCCACTCCAGCCCCTGTGGCCGCAAGCCCGGTTGAATGATTTCTCTGTACTCAATATGAATTCATCCAAAATCCAGATTGCTGCCATTCAGATGGTATCGACGCCAGTGCCTCAAGAAAATCTAGAGACGGCAGCTCGACTCATTAAAGCAGCAGCAGACGCAGGTGCTCAGGTAGCAGTATTACCGGAATATTTCTGCCTCATGGGTTTGAAAGATACCGACAAGATCCAAGCACAAGAAAAAGCTGGTGTTGGCCCGATTCAGGAAGCGCTCAGCTCATTGGCAAAGGAGCATGCCATTTACCTATTTGCCGGCACTATTCCACTGCAGGCGAGTGAGAACAATAAAGTTCTGAATACCACTCTCGTTTTTGGTCCTACTGGAGAGCAAATTGGGCGCTACGACAAAATTCATTTATTTGGATTCGAGACTTCTACAGAAAGATATGCCGAAGCGGAAACTATCGAGGCCGGAAGCCAGCCAGGCGTGATTGATTTCAGTATTGATGGTGAGCGTTGGCGGTTTGGTCTCAGCATTTGCTACGACTTACGCTTTCCGGAGCTGTATCGCTCCATTGGCCCAGTCGACTGTCACATTATTCCAGCCGCCTTCACCTACACCACCGGAAAAGATCATTGGGAAATCTTATTGAGGGCGCGTGCAATTGAAAACCAATGCTATGTACTTGCTTCAGCCCAAGGTGGTCAGCATCTCAATCAACGACGCACTTGGGGCGATAGTATGCTGATTGATCCCTGGGGTACCGTTCTTGCCCATCTACCCGAGGGGGAAGGCTTTATTTCTGGGATACTGAGCAAAGATAAGTTAAACGAGGTACGCTCTAAGTTACCCGCCCTGAAACATCGCAAGCTTTAATGACATGAACGCACCCGAAGCATTATTTCCTAGCAGTTGGACCCAGGCCAAGAAACAACCTGAATTACTGAAGCTCGCAAAAACGATTTTGCTTGAGCCTACCGGCTTAACTGAGCAAGATCTTCATCGCACTTTCGGCAATATGTTTACACATCGCCTTGATGATGCCGATCTTTACTTTCAGCACACCCGCAATGAAAGCTGGAGTCTTGAGGAAGGAATTGTGAAGTCGGGAAGTTTCAGTATTGACCAGGGTGTGGGTGTGCGTGCCATCTATGGTGATAAAACAGCCTTCGCCTATTCCGATGAAATGAATCTAGAGGCCCTGAATAAGGCTGCGAAAGCAACTCGAGTCATAGGCCCACAAGGCGGCAAACAAGCACTTGGCAGCAAAATTTTCATTCCCACCTCCAATGAGCTCTACTCCGATCTCAATCCCCTAGACTCCTTACAGCCTAAAGAAAAAATTGCACTGCTCGAAAGTATTGAGCATCGAGCAAAAGCACGTGATCCTCGCATCATTCAAGTAATGGCGAGTCTCGCTGGTGAATTCGATGTGATCTTGGTGGTGCGTTCAGATGGTTTGCTAGCTGCTGATATCAGGCCACTGGTTCGGAATTTCGGTTCATGTCATTGCAGAACAGAATGGCCGACGTGAATCTGGCTCCTCTGGTGGCGGGGCGCGTCATGACTATTCTTACTTCAATAGCGAGCTGGTAAATCAATATGTCGATGAAGCCGTCGATAGTGCTTTAGTCAATTTAGACTCCAGACCAGCGCCAGCAGGTCAAATGACGGTTGTGATGGGCCCAGGATGGCCTGGCGTTTTATTACATGAGGCTGTTGGACATGGCCTTGAAGGAGACTTTAATCGTAAAGGATCCTCTGCTTTTGCAGGGCGCATCGGTGAGCGGGTTGCCGCCAAGGGCGTCACTGTGGTTGATGATGGCACTCTCTCAGGCCGCAGAGGCTCTCTCAATATTGATGACGAAGGTACTCCGACACAATGCACCACGCTCATTGAGGATGGGGTTTTAAAGGGATACATTCAGGATAGCTTGAATGCCCGCCTCATGAATATGCCCTTAACGGGCAATGGTCGACGTGAGAGTTTTGCATCCTTGCCGATGCCCCGCATGACCAATACTTACATGCTTGCTGGTAAAGATGATCCAGAAGAAATTGTTGCCAGCATCAAACGTGGTCTATATGCCGTCAATTTTGGCGGTGGCCAGGTCGATATCACTAGCGGTAAATTTGTTTTTTCGATCTCAGAGGCCTATTGGGTCGAAAACGGCAAAATCCAGTATCCCGTCAAAGGTGCCACCATTATTGGCAACGGGCCGGAATCACTAAAACAGGTTTCCATGATCGGAAATGACCTAAAACTGGATGGCGGTATCGGGGTTTGTGGCAAGGAAGGCCAGAGCGTTCCGGTAGGGGTTGGCCAACCCACTTTACGCATTGACGGCATGACTGTCGGTGGTACGGCTTAATACGGCTTAAAATAGCCGTATGAGCCAACAAAACACCAACCCCGCTAATTGGTATGCCGCCGTTGACAAAACGTCGGATACCGACGACCAACGCATTCATAACATCACGGTTCTGCCTCCGCCAGAACACTTGATTCGTTTCTTTCCGATTTCGGGCACAGCAACTGAGGCACTAATCAGCAAAACTCGTGTCAAGATTCGGAACATCATTCACGGTAAGGACGATCGTCTCTTAGTCATCATCGGCCCCTGCTCGATTCATGACCCCAGAGCTGCTTTGGAGTATTGCCAGCGTCTTTTAGCTGAACGTGAGCGTTTTGCGGGCGAACTTGAGATCGTCATGCGTGTCTATTTCGAAAAGCCCCGCACTACAGTTGGCTGGAAAGGCTTGATCAACGACCCCTACCTTGATGAGAGCTATCGCATTGAAGAAGGCTTGCGCATTGCGCGTCAAGTGTTGATGGAAATTAATCGTCTTGGTATGCCCGCTGGCAGCGAATTCCTGGATGTGATTTCGCCACAATATATTGCTGATTTAATTTCTTGGGGTGCAATCGGCGCACGCACCACCGAGAGCCAAGTGCATCGCGAACTCGCTTCTGGTTTATCCGCTCCAATTGGCTTTAAGAATGGTACCGATGGCAATATCAAAATTGCTACTGATGCAATCCAAGCAGCAAGTCGTCCACACCACTTCTTATCAGTCCATAAAAATGGTCAAGTCTCCATCGTTGAGACCAAAGGCAATAAGGATTGTCACGTGATTTTACGTGGTGGCAAAGAACCAAACTACGAAGCCCAATATGTTCAAGCTGCCTGCGCTGAGCTCGAAGCAGCCAAGCTTCCAGCCAGTTTGATGGTTGACCTATCCCATGCAAATTCAAGCAAAAAGCATGAGCGTCAGATTATTGTTGCTGAAAATATTGCTGAGCAAATTGAATCGGGTTCAAATCAAATTTTTGGCGTGATGATCGAAAGTCACATTAAAGATGGTGCACAGAAATTTACACCAGGCAAAGATGATCCAAGTCAACTTGAGTATGGCAAGAGTATTACGGATGCCTGTATTAATTGGGAAGACTCAGTAAATGTTTTACAAAGATTGGCGCTTGCAGTCAAGAATCGTCGTAAGCTTAAGAAATAAACCAACGCTTTGTTTAGATCAAGAGACTAATTTATTTAGTCTCTTTTTTTTCGTGCTTCCACAATACATCTTGCCCACCAGCAGCCCGATTTAAAACGCGAGCCAAAACAAACAAGAGGTCAGAGAGTCGATTGAGATATTGGCGTGGAGCATCATTGATTTCAACATCCCACCCTAAACGAACCACTGACCGTTCAGCACGACGACATACGGTTCGGCAAATATGTGCTTGTGCAGCTGCCATAGTGCCGCCAGGAAGAATGAATTCTGAAAGGGGCTCTAGGGTAGCGTTGTATTGAGCAAGCCATTCATCCAAACGGCTTACTTGCGCCTCTTTGAGGAGGGTGTAATTTGGAATACAAAGCTCGCCGCCCAAGTCGAACAAGTCATGTTGCACTTGCAGCAATAGATCCTGAAGGGCTTGGGAGACACTGCTTGGTAATGGGATTGCCAACAAAACCCCGATTTCGGAGTTCAGCTCGTCGACATCACCCATGGCGCAGATCCGCAAATGGTCTTTTTCGACCCGGCTGCCGTCGCCCAAACCAGTCATCCCGGCATCACCCGTTCTGGTCGCAATTTTTGAAAGTCGGTTACCCATGAACTCATTATAGGTAAATGGCTAAAATGGCAGTTATGAATATGGTCGCCCCACCCCCCGATCTCGCAATCATTAGCGCTTTACAGACTAAGCTGGTTGCCGCCCTACGCCCAATCCTGCCTGAAGATGGCCTCCTTTGGGAGCCTGAAGACACGATTCCCTATGAATGTGATGGCTTAGCAGCCTATCGCAGGATGCCTCTAGCCGTTGCATTGCCAGAGACTGAGGCTCAAGTTGCTCAAATTCTGAAGATTTGTCATGCCATGAATATCCCTGTTGTTCCTAGGGGGTCAGGCACCGGTCTTTCTGGTGGAGCAATGCCGATTGCCCAAGGCCTAGTCCTCTCTCTAGCTAAGCTCAAAAAGATTGTCAGCATTGACCCTTTTACTCGTACCGCCGTTGTCCAGCCAGGCGTTCGTAATCTAGCAATCTCTGAAGCAGTTTCACATCTCGGCTTATATTACGCGCCCGATCCTTCATCCCAAATTGCCTGCTCAATTGGCGGCAATGTAAATGAGAACTCTGGAGGAGTGCACTGCCTGAAGTATGGCCTAACCCTACACAATGTTCTCCGTGTTCGTGCCGTACTCATGAATGGCGAAATCGTTGAATTTGGTGGACTAGCCCCAGATGCACCAGGATTAGATTTAATGTCGGTGATGATCGGTAGCGAGGGCATGCTCGCAGTGGTAACTGAAGTCACCGTAAAGCTCGTACCTAAGCCCAAACTTGCAAGAGTCATCATGGCGAGCTTTGACGATATTGAAAAAGGTGGCAATGCCGTTGCAGCCATTATTGCCGCAGGGATTATTCCTGCCGGTTTAGAGATGATGGACAAAGCAACTACACGTGCCGTAGAAGAATTTGTTCACGCAGGCTATGACCTCGATGCGGAAGCGATTCTGCTCTGCGAATCCGATGGCACCCCAGAAGAAGTTGCAGAAGAAATTGAGCGCATGACCGAAGTTCTGAAAAAAGCTGGGGCAAGTGGCATTCAGATCTCACGTGATGAAGCTGAACGTTTGAAGTTTTGGAGCGGGAGAAAAAATGCTTTCCCNGCAGCNGGACGTCTCGCAGCNGACTACTACTGTATGGATGGCACCATTCCTCGCCGCCACATCGCTACTCTCTTGAAACGCATNCAGGGAATGGAGAAGAAATATGGCCTTGGTTGCTTAAATGTATTTCATGCGGGCGACGGCAATATGCATCCGCTTATTTTATTTAATGGCGCCGATCAAGACGAATGGCATCGCGCTGAAGACTTTGGTTCTGAAATTTTAGAAGCCTGTGTTGAATTGGGTGGCACGATTACTGGCGAGCACGGCGTTGGTATCGAGAAGATCAATACGATGTGCATTCAGTTTGGTGAAGGTGAACGCGAATCGTTTTGGGGCGTAAAAAATGCCTTTGATCCAGATAAATTACTCAATCCAGATAAAGCGATTCCCACACTCAATCGCTGTGCAGAATATGGTCGTATGCGGATTAGCAAAGGAATCCTCCCTCACCCAGAGTTGGAGCGCTTTTAATGAGTCCTGCAGATTCCCAGCAGCACATTGAGTCTTTTCGTAAACAGATTCTCGAGGCAGCACAATCTAAAACGCCTTTATCCATTGAGGGTGGCGGCACTAAAGCATGGTACGGCAACCCCAATTCATTTTCTAAGCTCAGCACCAAAGCTTATAGCGGCATCCTCGACTATCAACCTGAAGAGCTAGTAATCACCGCTTGTGCCGGTACTCCACTAAAAGAAATTGAAAGAGTCCTGTCTGAGAAAAATCAAATGCTTGCCTTTGAGCCCCCACATTTCGGTGAAGGCGCTACGCTTGGAGGTGTCATCGCGGCAGGCTTAGCTGGTCCAGCTCGTATCAGCGTAGGTAATTTACGTGACTTTGTTTTAGGCGCTCGCATCATGGATGGCAAGGGTCAAGATTTATCTTTCGGCGGCAAAGTGATGAAGAACGTAGCTGGCTATGATGTATCTCGTCTCATGCCGGGATCCCTAGGTACTCTTGCACTCATCCTAGAAGCATCAGTCAAAGTCTTACCAAAGCCCGCTGCTAGTACGAGCATTCGCTGTCAAATGACGCAAGCTGCTGCTTTACAAAGCTTGAATGAATCTGCCGGTCAACCTCTACCCCTATCCGCAAGTTGCTGGATTGGTAAAAACCGAGCCGATAGCTTTGGTGAGCTCACCATTCGATTGGCAGGAGCAGAAGCAGCGGTTTATGCCGCAAAAATATCCCTGTGTTCCAGTCTCAATGCGAAAGAGCTGGATGTTAAAGAGGCGGAAGCTTTTTGGAGCAATCTTCGAGAGCAGCAGTTGCCAGACTTTACAAGCCTGGCAGCCGATGAAACACTCTATCGCCTCGCCTTGCCTGCAGCCTGTGGTTCGCTTGAACTCAACAATATGTCTGATGACATTATTTTAGAGTGGCATGGTCAAGAGCGTTGGCTAAAAGGTCTAAGTGATGACGCCACTTTTAACGCTCTAAAAAAAATTGCGAGCGCTCATGGTGGACATGCAATGCGTTTTCGTCAGGGCTCGAATGTGAATCCTGCAAATCAACGCTTTACTCAGCTCAGTGAACAAAGTCATTCGCTAGCGCTTGAGCCAATTCAGGCTAGGCTCAGAGCTAGCTTTGACCCTTCCGGTGTTTTTGCCACCCATCGTCTTCCATAAGTAATCCATGCAAACTGAACTCGCTCCCCAATTTCAAAATACCGCTGAAGGTTTAGAAGCCGCCCGAATTTTAGGTAAATGTGTTCATTGTGGATTCTGTACCGCCACCTGTCCTACATATCAACTCCTAGGCGATGAGTTAGATGGGCCGCGCGGACGCATCTATCTGATTAAGCAAATGGCTGAAGGCCAAGCGCCTACCGAAAAAACACGCCTACATCTAGATCGCTGCCTAACCTGCCGCAACTGTGAAAGCACCTGTCCTAGCGGTGTTCAATACGGCAAACTCATCGATATTGGGCGTCAATGGGCTGAAGACAATACTGCTGCCCGCCCCCTGAAAGATCGTCTCACCCGTTGGGCTCTCAAGGAGGGCTTAACCAGTCCTGCCCTGATGAAGACGGCAATGAAATTGGGTCGTCTAGTACGCCCGATTCTGCCGCCTAGTATGAAGCGAAAAATTCCGCACCTCAAGAATAAAGCGCTTCACCCTAATACCAACCCTCACCATCGACCCCAAACAGAGCATGCTCGGAAAATGCTCTTGCTGGAAGGTTGCGTTCAACCCGATATGCTGCCGAATGTGAATTCTGCTACCGCTCGGGTATTGCATGCGCTGAATATTCAACTGATTAGCGCGCCTAAGGCGACCTGCTGTGGCGCTCTGCGTTATCACCTCAATGACCAAGTCGGCGGCTTAAGCGATGCCAAACAAAATATTGATGCCTGGTGGCCTTTAATTGAGTCTGGGGTCGAGGCAATTGTGATGACCGCCTCTGGTTGTGGTGTGATGGTTAAGGATTATGGACACCTCTTAGCTGATGATCCAATATATGCAGCCAAAGCAAAAAGGGTTTCAGAGCTAACGAAAGACATCTCCGAAATCTTGCCTTCACTCCAAAATGAATTACTGGAATTGATTGGTAGCGACCAGAAACCAGGTGTGGTTTATCACCCGCCTTGCACCTTGCAACACGGCCAACAAATCCGTGGTCAAGTTGAAAAATTACTGACGAGTTTAGGTGTGGGAGTACGATTGTGTGCAGATAGCCATTTATGCTGTGGCTCAGCTGGCACCTATTCCATTACACAGCCTGAACTTTCAGAGCAATTACGCAAGCAAAAATTAATGCACCTACAAACAGCATGCGAAGAATCGGATGCTGAGTTGATCGTATCAGGAAATATTGGCTGCATTGCCCATCTACAACAGGATCAAACTCCCGTTGTTCATTGGATAGAATTAGTCGATCAACTCCTGACTCAACAAGCAGAGAAAAAATGACGCTGATTGCGACCCATCTTGAACAGGTTCGTCGACGGATTCAAGATGCTGCCTTAGCGGTCAAGCGCAATCCCAGTGGTATTACTCTGATGGCGGTCAGCAAAACCTTTCCTGTCCAGGATATTGAGCAAGCCATTGCAGCAGGTCAAATGGTATTTGGGGAAAACTATGTACAGGAAGGGATTGAGAAAATCCAAATCCTCTCAGCCTTGCATCCCAAACTCGAGTGGCATTTTATTGGTCCACTCCAAAGCAATAAAACTAAAGATGTAGCTGCTCATTTTGATTGGGTGCACAGTATTGATCGCCTCAAGATTGCCGAGAGGCTTTCTATTCAACGCGGGGAACTTGCTATCCCCAAGAAGCTGCAGCTTTGTGTACAAGTCAATGTCAGCAATGAAGACTCCAAAAGCGGCATCCCTTTAAAGGAAGCAGAAACACTCTGTAGCGCCATCGCCCAATTACCTCACGTTTCCCTGAGAGGTTTAATGGCTATTCCTGCGCCGACCTCAGATCTCATGATTCAGGGACAAGCTTTTGAAGCGGTAGAGGATTGTTTCAAGCAAATTCAGGTCAAATACTCCAAAGAAGTAGGATTTCAAGAATTTAATACCTTATCAATGGGAATGTCGGATGATATGGAGTCTGCAATAGCCCATGGGAGTACGATTGTCCGAGTGGGTACCGCGATATTTGGTAAGCGAGATAAGATAAGCGCATGACAAACAAAGATCAATTTACTAACGATATTCATATCACCTTCATCGGTGGTGGCAATATGGGCCGCGCCATGATTGGCGGCCTTCTTCATGACGGCCTTCGCTCAAGTCAGGTATCGGTGGTTGAAGCAAAAGCTGACACGGCAGTAGCTCTCATTAACGACTTTTCAATTAAGCTGATCACTTCGATAGATCAAATTGCTTTAGATGATGCTAAAAATAATGTCATCGTCATGGCAGTCAAGCCCCAAGACTTTAAAGTGGTTTCTCACGCTCTTAGCGCTCAACTTCAAAACTCTCTAGCAAAACCTTTAATCCTCAGTATTGCTGCCGGAATACGTATCGCTGATATGAGCCGCTGGCTTGCTCAGTCCCGTTGCGTCCGAGCAATGCCGAATACCCCCGCCC
>TBL_comb48_EPIDRAFT_1003207_pt1 | contig 10994 bp, 9 predicted proteins | sample TroBogEpilimnion_37_FD_10681 | JGI IMG/M metagenome (IMG submission 10681)
TCCACATCGTCCATTCGTTGATGACATCACCTTCGCCTGCGCGGAATGCGGCGAAATTAGCACCCGCGTGCCTGAAGTCATCGACTGTTGGTACGACTCGGGCGCCATGCCATTTGCACAATGGGGCTATCCACACAAGCCGGGTTCAGTAGAGAAATTCCAATCCTCCTACCCCGCCGACTTTATCGCCGAGGCGATTGATCAGACTCGTGGTTGGTTTTACACCTTGATGACGATTGGAACTCTGGTCTTTGACAAGAGTTCATATGAAACCGTGCTTTGCCTCGGACACATTCTTGATAAAGATGGTCGCAAGATGAGCAAGCACCTCGGCAACGTACTCGAACCGGTAGCGCTCATGGATCAACATGGTGCGGACGCGGTTCGTTGGTACATGTTGGCCGCTGGTTCGCCATGGAGCGCTCGTCGCGTTGGACACGACGCCATTTCGGACGTGGTTCGCAAAACCTTGCTTACCTATTGGAATACCGTTTCGTTCTACACCTTGTATGCGAATGCCGCGGGCTTTATCCCCACATCCGAGCCTGCCCGGTCTACCGTCACTCTTGATCGGTGGATCATCTCAGAGCTCAATTCACTGATTACTGGTGTCGACGCGGCGTATGCAGCCTATGACTCGCAAGAAGCCGGCAAATTAATCGCAGCATTCATTGACGACCTATCAAACTGGTATGTCCGCCGTTCACGCCGTCGATTCTGGGATGGCGACGCCGACGCGCTTCAAACTTTGTACTGGGCGCTCAAGCAACTCACCTTATTGATGTCGCCTATGGTGCCGTTCATCACCGAGCACGTGTGGCAGGAGCTCATTCGCGCAAATGAAGCGACCGTCGTCGAGTCGGTTCACCTCAGCTCATTCCCGATTGCAAACTCTGACGCTGTTGATCAAGCGCTCTCGGATTCGGTCCAACTTTCGCGCCGTTTGGTCGAACTGGGTCGCGCCGCTCGCGCCGAATCGAAGATCAAAATTCGCCAACCATTGTCCCGCGCTCTCGTTGCGGCTTCGGGGTGGTCAACCATGGAAGACGAAATTCGTGCGCATATCGCCGAGGAACTCAACGTGCTGGACCTCGCCGACATTTCATCGGCCGGCGCAGATTTAGTCAGCGTCACTATCAAGGCAAATTTCAAGAGTATTGGCGCTCGATACGGGGCGGATGTACAACCCATCGCTTCCGCTATTCACGCCAGCGATGCGGAGAAGCTCGTCCGAGAGTTACGAGCCAACGCCGCCACCCAGATCTCTTATGGCGACGATAAGGCTGCAGAAATTTCGCTCGAGGATGTCATCGTCACGGAGACGCCTAAAGAAGGTTGGTCGGTCGCCTCTCATGCGGGCGAGAGCCTGGCACTGGATTTAACGCTGACCGAAGAACTCATTGCTGCTGGTTTAACCCGGGAAATCATTCGCGCCATTCAAGAGAAGCGGAAGACCGACGGCTTAAATATCAGCGATCGCATTAACGTGTCATGGAATGGCGGCGACGATATTGTCGCGATCATGGGCGCCAACTCGGCAGAGATTGCGGACGAAGTACTCGCACTGAGTTTTACTCGCGTCGAGGGCAAAACCAACGAGTCGAGCGAAATTGGCCTATGGCTGGAGCTTGCAAAAGCCTAAAAGAAAAATATTTACAGCGCGAGCAGCGCACGGCCGATGAGCTGAGCCGCGAAAAAGACCACGATAAACGAGAGATCGATGCTGACCGGCCCTAGTCGGAGCGGCGGAACAAACCGGCGTACGAACCGAATCGCTGGATCTGTCACGGAATAAACAAACTCGGACAAAGCAAGAATGATTCCTTTTGGACGCCACTGTGGGGCGAACATCCGCGCATAATCCAGAATTAACCGAGCGAAAAGTGCAAGGACAAAGATTTGGATTATGTCGTTAAGGATGATGCCAATGCTATGCATCGGAGGGTTCTGCGTCAGCTCTGGTTGAAGAAGCTAGCTTGCGCCGCGGCGTTCTTGTCTTCGCTGCTCACGGCTACATTAGGTGGCGTTAACAAGAAGACCTTCGTCGTCACCTTCTCGATGCTTCCATAGTGACCAAAGACCAGACCGGAGGCAAAATCAACCAAGCGCTTGCGTCAGACTCTTCAACATCAGACAAGTTCATGATCACCGGTTGGCCGTTGCGATAGTGCTCGCCAATCGTGCGAACGTCGCTATAAAAACGTGGTTGAACCGTAACGATGCGGTCAATGACGGGAGTCGGGGCAACAGTGCGCACCGATGGTGAAACGCTAGTCACTGGCGCAGATGTCGGCGTTGTGCTGCGAAGATAGGTAGGCAACTGCGAAGTTGCGATGCGCTCTTCGCTTTCGACTGAACGATGTGATCGGAAACCGCGACGAGTTGGAGCGGCGGCCGCTTCTTGACGCGTCTCTTCTACGGCAGAGAATTCATCCTCTTCGGAGAGACCAAGGTAGTTCGCCATCTTTTTAAATGCATTAGCCATACCCAAATTCTAGATTGCGGGGGCTCGATGGCCGAGGATTGAGCTGCCGACTCGAACATGTGTCGCACCCGCCTCAATCGCTGCCTCGAAGTCGCCACTCATGCCGGCCGACAAATAACGGAGCTGCGGAAACTCCGATTTCGCCTTCCCGTGAATCTCATTCAGTCGAGCGAATGCGCTGGCGGGCTCTTCCCCAAGCGGAGCAACCGCCATCAAACCGACCAGATTTAATCGCAATCGAGATACGCAATCTTCTGCAAACGTGAGCAGCCGGTCGGGCGCTACGCCTCCCCGACCCGGCGACGAGTCGAGCGAAACCTGAATGAATACGTCTTGAGCCGCGCCCAAGTCGGCCAATATCTGAGCATGCTTTGGCTCATCCAGTGAATGAATAACTCGCGCCCAGCGAGTAATCGACTTCAACTTCTTACTCTGAATTTGCCCCTGGAAATGCAGCCGCGCATCGCTCGGGAGATCAGGAAATTTTGCTGCTCCTTCCTGGTCTCGATTCTCGCCAAAATTTCGCTCACCCAATTCATATAGAAGATGAACATCGCTGACCGGAAAGGTTTTTGTTACGACGATCAGCTGGACATCATCGACTGAACGATTCGCCCTTGCTGTTGCTGCACCGATGCGCTCTCGCACAGCCCCGAGGTTTGCTGCTAATTCCTGGCTGCGGCTCGGAGTCATAGCGCGATCACTCCCGCAAAACGACCGGTCATCCCATCACGACGGTAGGAGAAAAGGTCGTCAGTTTCGACGGTACAGCGCGAGAGATCGTGCACGCGAACGCCTTGACCAACGAGCACATCGACGATCGGAGCCTTGAGGTTGAGGCAGTGTTTCTCATCGGTTGTCGCAAGAAGAGGGCGAGACGCCGTTAACTCTCGATACATATTCGAATCCACCTCGTAACACTCCTGGCAAATATGCGGACCTATCCACGCGTCACGCGCTGCGTCGCCTAGATCGTAAAACTTTCTGAGAACGGATTCCACAATATTCGACATCAACCCCACCCGCCCGACGTGAACCGCGGCAACCCATCCTTCAGCCGCCAATAAAAGTGGAACACAATCCGCGACCATGACCGCAAGGCCTATCCCCTTTTGATTTGTCATCAGCGCATCCGCGTCAGGTATGAGATTGGCTTGGGCTGGCTCTGCAATCACCGAAATATCGGCACCATGCCTTTGATTCATAAACGCAAGGGAAGTCAGGCAAAGATTTGCTCGCAGGATTTCGCGATTTTGCCGAACTGACTCGATCTCATCCCCGACGTGAGTTCCGAGATTGAATGAATCGAAAGGATTTCGTGAAACACCACCATGACGCGAGCTATAAAAGACCCTCGGCATGGTGAGAAATTACTTCATGAAATCAGGAACGTCGATTTCATCCTCAAGAGTCAGCTCTTCAAAAGTGATTCGCTTTCGCGCGGTAGGCGCTGCGCTGGTCTCGTCCTGAAGATCGAGTGCAATGGCGAGTGGATCGTTCGCCGCGATGGGGTCCGCCTTGCCGTGGAGCGTGGACGCGTCAATGACGGGAACTGCGACTCGTACGGGCTCGCCGCCCTCAAAACCGGCGGCAATAACGGTTACACGTACCTCATCGCCTAATGCGTCATCGATAACGGTACCTACAATGATGTTTGCTTCTGGATGGACGGCTTGATGCACTAATTCCGCGGCTTCATTAATTTCGAATAGCCCAATATCGGAACCACCAGCAATCGACATCAGCACTCCATGAGCACCGTCGATCGATGCTTCAAGAAGCGGGCTGGAGATTGCAAGCTCGGCAGCGCGAGTTGCGCGCGCTTCACCTCGTGCCGAACCAATTCCCATAAGCGCGGATCCGGCGCCAGCCATAACGCTCTTCACGTCTGCAAAATCCAGATTGATCAAACCTGGCGTAGTGATTAACTCGGTGATGCCTTGTACGCCGGAGAGTAGGACCGCGTCGGCGCTCTTGAAGGCTTCAATCTGACTAATAGATCGATCGGAGATTGCCAAAAGGCGATCATTGGGAATCACGATCAATGTGTCGACAACCTTGCGAAGTTCTTCGATGCCAACTTCGGCTTGGCCCGCGCGACGCTTACCTTCGAAACCAAATGGCCGAGTAACTACACCAACCGTGAGCGCACCCAATTCCATTGCAATCTTTGCGACAACCGGCGCACCGCCTGTTCCGGTTCCACCGCCTTCGCCTGCTGTTACGAAAACCATATCCGCACCGCGCAGCAACTCTTCAATTTCTTCTGCAGAATCTTCCGCGGCTTGTCGACCAATTTCTGGTGAAGCGCCGGCACCGAGTCCGCGGGTAATTTTCTTTCCGATATCTAATTTCACATCGGCATCACTCATAATTAATTGTTGTGAGTCGGTATTGATTGCGATGAATTCAACGCCCTTGAGGCCGGCATCAATCATTCGATTGATCGCATTTACTCCGCCGCCACCAACGCCAACAACTTTGATGACTGCTAAATAATTTTGTGGTGTTGCCACGATTCGCCTCTTCCCTTGACCTCAATCTCTACTTGAGACTTAAGGTTTACTCTCACTCGATTGGCAAAGTTAGAGTGCAATTGTTGTCAGAGCAATGACCGACACGATGTGAAGAGAAATAAAAAGTACGAGTTATTTAGTAACTGGCGAAGTGGGAATCGATAGATCGATGCTCGTCACTTTCGCATTTTCAGGTCGTTCTACAAGTGCCCGTAAAACCTTTATTTTCAATGGTAAATCGCTCGCGTTACCCCACTGAATAGAAAGTGGCTTTCCAACAAGTCCACTGACCATGGAAATCGACATCGATTTCGCGTCGCCTCCCGTGACCGTCAAACTCTGCATGCTTCCTAATATGTCTTGGGGCATTTGGGCGATAAAGGTGGCGGCGCCGGTCCGAAGCGAAACCTGATTGTCGTTGGTCATCGCTAGCGAAACCGTCGGCAAGCTCCCGTATCCCTGTGGCGAGGTAAAAGCGAAACCCGAGCCGTCAAAGTAGTGCGTTATGCCTGATGGATCCAGGTACTGAGCAACCGGTTTACGTTCGCGAACGTTGATGGTTACTCGGCCAGATAGCCAATTTCGAGAAATGTGGATTTCGCTCAACCACTGCTCGCGAATCAGGCTGGCGTTCATTGCTTTGACGTCAACCCGCGCCATTGGCATCGACACATGAAGTATTACGTGGTTGTTGCGAATATCTTGAAGCAGCAATGCGCTTTGGTTGGTGCCACGCACCTGGATAGAGCTCACATGAAAATAATTAGACCAGCCCAATCCATAAGCCGCGCCGGCGAGTACGGCGAGGATGAGGAGCGCGCGAAGTTGCTTCTTTAATCGCCGTTTTGAAATGGTCATCATTGTTTTTACTTATATTGTTGGTATTTGTCGACCAGCGAATCCACGAGGACCGGCGCGAGGCTGTTCACGTCGCCAGCTCCTAGGGTGAGAATTACATCGCCTGGCTCGGCTCGATGTATTAACGCCTCTGCAACCGTAATCATCGACGGCTCATAAATCCCTTGTTCTTTCGCCGTCATATGCCGAGTAATCACCTCGGAGGTGATTCCAGGAATAGGCTTTTCGCTCGCGCCATAAATTTCTAGAACATAAGCAACGTCCGCCAAAGCTAGCGCTTGTGCAAATTCGGCTGCGAAGGCTTGCGTACGGGAATAACGATGCGGTTGGAAGACAACCCACACCTTGCCCGAACCCGCCACGCGACGAGCGGTCTCCAGCGTCACGCGAATCTCGGTGGGATGATGGCCGTAGTCATCGATAACGGTAATTCCATGAACCTGCCCTTTGCGCTCAAACCGACGTCGCGCGCCAGAGAACCCACCGAGTCCCTCAAGTAATTCATTGACCGGCGCACCCAGCGTTAAACCAGCGGCGAGCGCGGCGAGCGCGTTATAAAGATTGTGTTCCCCCGGTATGGAAAGCCGCAGTTCGCCCAAGACCCGGCCGTTGACACTCACTCGGGCGCTGGCCGATCCAGCCGCTAGGCCTATATGCGAGAGCGAATATTCACCACCAGCCCCATGGGAAGCGCCGTACGTGATGACTCGGATATCCGATCGGGTAATCGATTGCACCAATCTGGCCGCAACTGGGCTATCGATGCAGATGACGAGGAACCCTTCGGGCTGAATAGAGGCGACAAATTTCTGGAAGAGGTCGATCACCGATTGCAAATCTGGAAAGTGGTCCACGTGGTCAAGTTCAATATTTGTAATGATCGCGCCATGCGGCTTGTACACGAGAAAGGAACCGTCGGACTCGTCCGCTTCAGCCACGAATATGTCACCCGTGCCAGCGTGCGCGTTAGTTCCGGCGCTGTTAATCATTCCGCCAATCGCAAATGATGGGTCAAGTCCTGCTCGTTGCAACGCCACGGTCAGCATTGATGTAGTGGTCGTCTTCCCGTGAGTACCCGCCACCGCAATCGAACGCGAGCCGGCCATAAGCAGCGCCAGGGCTTCTGCTCTACCCAATATTTTTAATCCCCGTTCGCGGGCCGCGACCAACTCCGGATTTTTTTCAGAAATAGCGCTGGAGGCCACAACTACATCGGCTCCATCTATATTTTCTGCGCGATGACCGATAAAGGCCTGAGCCCCCAAAGCCACGAGTCCCGACAACGTACCCGAATCCTTTACATCTGAACCAGAAACGGTGATTCCGTGCGAGAGCATGATGCGGGCAATTCCACTCATTCCCGCGCCGCCCATGCCAATGAAATGAACTCGGCCGAGAGCGAGATTGGGAATACTCAAATTCTTGGCCACGAGGTTATCTTCCAACTCGCGTCATCGTAGAGATTGCCAACTCGCCGATGAGCCGAGCTGCATTCATTGAAACAAGCGCTGTGGTCTTGCTTGCCGTCGTTCGCCAATCAATCGCTTGTTCTACCGCCTGTTCTAGGTGGCGCTCTAACCAATCTGACGTAAAGCTCTGATTCTCGACAATTTCGGCCAGGCCCTGTGAGACAAGATCCGCTGCATTGTGGGCTTGTTCGCCGTTGCCAATCGGAAGCGGAACGAAAATCGCCCGCCGACTAATCGCCGCAACTTCCTGACAGGTAACCGCACCGCTTCGCGAAATTACCAGATCGGCCGCGGCATAAGCGGTCTCCATCTGATAGATGTACGGAAGTGCCTTGTAAGTATCGGTGCTTGCAGGCAACTCGCTTCGTGATCCGACCGCATGAATCCACTGTGTATTCGCCGCGAATTCTGACTGATTGAGAGAATTGATTGCGCCGATTCGGTATTGACCTATGGCTTCATTGATGCGCTGTGCACCCAGTGAGCCACCAAAGACAAGCACAACAGGTTGAGCGGGAATCAGCCCAAAAGATTGAACCGCCTCTACCCTGCGCTTCTCGCGCTCTGCTGGATTCAGGCGAGCGAGTTCAATGATTTCAGACTTGATTGGTAGACCGGTTGTTACCGCCGAGCGCCAGCGACGTGACGTCTGGCGTGCGCTCTCAAAGGTGATGGCGACACTTCCCCCAAGCGCAACACCTAGTCGATTTGCGAAACCCGCTTTGGCATTCGCTTCGTGCACCAGGATGGGAGTTCGGGAAATCCATGCCGCTAAATACGCTGGGGCGCACACATATCCGCCAAAGCCGATGACCACGTCTGCGCCACGAACCACCCGACGGGCTTGACTGATGCTTCGTAGAAAAGTGAATGGGAATCCGACGGCGCGCAGATTCAGAGTGCGAGGCATCACGGCCTTCTTAATTGTGTGCAAGGTGTAACCCGCTCGAGGAACAAGGTCGGTCTCCACACCCTCCTTGGTGCCGAGAAATTCAATAACGGTGTTAGCCCCGAGCGCCTTACGGAGCTCCTGAGCGACAGCAAGCCCAGGTTCAACGTGTCCAGCGGTCCCGCCACCCGCGATCACGATTCGTCTCGTTGTCATCTCTTTCACAGCGACGCGTTCTCGATATCAGCTGAACTGGCCGTACGAATGGCGATGTTTTGACGAGCAACATTTATAACAAAGGAGATTCCGATGAACATCGCGATGATCGAAGAGCCGCCATAGGAAATGAAGGGCAAGGTGACTCCTACGACTGGAAATATCCCAATAACGCTGGAGAGATTAAAGATGACCTGAATCAGAATCCAGCATCCGACTCCAGTCACTGCAAATTTGGAGAATAAATTCTTCGTATCGAGCGCGGTTCGAAAAATTGCGTACAGCAGGACCGCAAAGGTGGAAACAACAAGGAGTGTGCCCAGAAGGCCCATCTCTTCACCAATAACGGCAAAAATAAAGTCGGTATGGGCCTCGGACAAATTCGCCCACTTCTGTCGACTGGCGCCGATGCCGACACCGAAGAGTCCACCGCTGGCAAGCCCCATCAAGCTGTGAGCAGGTTGCCATCCTGCGAATTTGTACACAGCAGGGGCAAAGGGATTTCCAATCGCGGCAAAGCGACGAAGTCGATATGGCTGCGCAATGACGAGGGTTGCAACTCCCCCACCCATGAGACCCACAACGCCAGCGATGTGCGAGAGTTTGATGCCAGAAATAAAAAGCATCATCGCCATGATGCCGGCCAAAATGGATGTGTCACCTAGATCGCGACCTACCAAGACCAGTGCCAAAAATATTAGGGTTCCACCCAATAGTGATACAAATGCGTTGGAGTCATATCCGGCGTCAATTCGCTTTTGATGACGCTGTAGTTGCATCGCAATCCAAAAGACCAAGGCAAGTTTTGCGAACTCACTCGGCTGGATAGTGAACGAACCGACACCAATCCAGTTTCTATTACCGTTGATTGTTTTACCTAGGTGTGGCACTAATGGCAGGCAGAGTGCGAGCGCGCCGAGCGGCAACGCTAACCGTGCCAATCGCTCCCATTTGTCGGAGGTTAATCGGGTGCCAAAGACGGCCGTTGTTACGCCAATGGCGACAAAGAGCAACTGCTTAAGAAAGATTGCATAGCTAGATCCGGATTGCTGAAATGACTGAACCGCCGATGCGGAAAGAACCATAATCAAACCGAGTCCGGTCAATAGTCCAACCGCGGTAAGGATTAGGTAGTAGCTCGCTTCTGGCTTAGCGAGAAAGTGAATGTACTTTCGGCTTTTCATAACGAAAGCACCTTCCGAACCGCGGCGGCGAAAGCTTCACCTCGGTGCGCGTACGATGTAAATTGATCCATCGACGCACACGCCGGCGCCAAGAGAACAGTGTCGCCCGCCTCAGCAAGTGAGCGTGCAAGGGTGACCAGCGCTTCCATAAGCGCTTCTGGGCTCGACGTCATATCGACATCATGAATCACAACATGCGGAGCATGTTTCTCAAGAGCCGAGCGAACAAGCGCTCGATCCTCGCCAATCAACAAGGCGTGTTTAATGCGTTGACCAACTTTTTGCACAAGTCCGTCCATCGACGCGCCTTTTGCCAATCCACCTGCAATCCACACGACTGACAAATAAGACTGAAGTGCCGCGGTGGCAGCATGCGGGTTAGTCGCCTTGGAATCGTTTACCCAGACCACGCCCTCGTTCTCCGCGATCACTTCCAATCGGTGATGATCTGGGGAAAATGCGGCCAGGCCACGACGAATTTCTGGGTGCGGTATTCCGAGCGCAAGCGCCAAGCCCGCGGCTGCCATCGCGTTCAGTATGTTGTGGGGCACCGGATTGGAAAAATCCAAAAGTTCCGCGATCAGTTCTGCGTTTTGCGGATCGACAGAGAATGCACGGTCGACCAAAATGTTCTCTACTAAACCGATTTCCCCCGCTTGTGGCGTATCGAGTCCAAAAAATATTTTCCGACCATTCCAACCGACCGATCGCAAAACGATCTCAGGATCGTTCAAATTCAAAATTGCGGTCGAGGTATGGGCCAAGAGTTTCATCTTCGCCGCTGCGTACTCCTTAAAAGACCCGTGCCAGTCGATGTGATCCTCAGCGATATTGAGAATCGCGACTGCCTCATATCGCGGTAGCTGTGACCCGAAAATCTGAAATGACGAAAGCTCGAGTGCAAGTACATCGTATGGCTCTTCATTCATCAACGCTGTAAGAACGGTGGTTCCCACGTTGCCGCAGGCTATTCCCCGCACGTGGCTAGCATCAAAAATTGACTCCACCATCTGGATTGTCGTCGTCTTTCCATTTGTGCCAGTAAGCGCAATCCATTTCTGCGCGGGGGCCAATTCCGCCTTTGCCGCCCACGCGAAATCCAATTCGCTATATACATCTATATGTCGTTCCCGAAGCTCGAGTAAAAAGCGATGATCTGGACGCCAACCGGGCGATGTAATCGCAAAGTCGAACTCTCCGACTGGCAATTCCGATACAGCGCTCACATCCGCGACGGAGGCGGCTTTCTCGTCAACAACAATGATTTCGCCCGCTTTGTGCTTCTGGAGGAACCTAACGATTCCTGCGCCTGTAACACCGCCGCCTACTACCAGGAACTTTTTACCTTCGAGGCTTGCTAAAAAGGAGCCTTCGGCA
>TBL_comb48_EPIDRAFT_1003213_pt1 | contig 10979 bp, 7 predicted proteins | sample TroBogEpilimnion_37_FD_10681 | JGI IMG/M metagenome (IMG submission 10681)
TTATTAAATAATTCAATAGCTTTTTGCCAAGCAACTTGTGTTTTTGAAGTTGTATTGAAAGTAACGTTATTTTTGTTTGCAAGTGAAATTAAATCACCAATATCACGAACATAATTAAATGTTGCATCGCTTGTGCTTGCACCATTTACAGTATAGGTGGCAATCCCTACGACACTTCCATTATCATTAATTGCTGGACCACCGCTATTTCCATGTCCGATGACAGTGTCGGTTTCTATAAGCTTATTCCCATTTCCTGCTGCATTTTTTATCGATGCGACTGTGCCACTTGTCAGACTAACAACACCGTCAGAATTAACTAACCCATTAGNGCTTGCCTGTCCAGGGAAGCCCAGAATATTAAGGTTTGCACCTTGCATTACGTCATTTATCGTTCCAAGCTTAACTATTGGGTAATCTGATCCGTCTATTTTCAAAAGTGCTACGTCAGACTTAACGAAACCGTTAACGCCATCTGCTGCTCTATAATCCATGGCAGAAACCTTAGCATGTAAGATAGTATCTTGCTTTGGGTAAGAGGTTAGGTTCTGGGTATCATCTATGAGTTCTGAAGGATCTGGCTGCTTTGTTCCTAGCGCAACAACGAGATTACTTACATTATTAGAAACACTAAAGTCGCTGTCCGGTATTTTATAAAGGTCATCGATGAGTAAGCCTAGATTCTTTTCACTTGAGTTGCTTGATGGAAGGTCAGCCTGTGTCACTCCCGCGATGTTAGCTAGAAACTGAATATAGCTAAAATCATTATTATTAACCGCATTATTTAGTGCGTCCATGATGACATCATCTTTGGGATTTGAGCTTACGACGTGTCCGTTGGAAGCAATAATTCCATCACTGCTAACGAAAAAGCCTGTGCCGCTGACACCCCCATTACAATCTGAAGTCAGATACATCTTTCCCTGTATAGAAACATCCTGGCAATAAACATTGTATATTTTAACGACAGCAGGGCTGTAAAGAGAACTAATGTTTTCGGAAGCAGGAGTAGAAGTATTATTTGAAGCGGCAAACGCAAGGTTTGCAAAAAGAAGACTGTCAAACCATGTTTTATGTGCCTTCGCCGCTCCAGAAACATTAGTTGGTAGCAGTGACACTGTCTTCGAATTAAAATTCATAGAGTTCAAAACATCCAAGTATGCATCAATTGATGTACTGCTTGTTGTCTGAGAGATAGAAATAGTATATGCTTTACCATTTACTTTTCCGCAATAGGTAGTTAGTACTGGATTTAGAACTTTGGAAAGCAACTGATTTGTTTGATTTTGATGCCACACAGATTTTATAAATGTGTTACCGCCGATTTGAACAGTTGAAGTACTACTTAATATCTCACCTTTATAACTTCCTGAAGACATAAAATTTGATTCTATTTGATTCAGCGTTTCATCCGGATTAGCTAATACCGCTGCCTTTAAAGTCATCTGGCTAGTTGATGATTTACCATTCACCCACGATGAAGACAGCCTTACTTCTTGATATTGCCTCGTAGTTGATAGCTCATCACCTATATACAGATTACCGTTTGCAGAGTCATATGCACTTGCATAGAGCTTGTTAGTATCATACGTAAAGGTAAATCCATAGGTTGAAGATACGTTCTTTGTTGTGGAGGTATTTATGTTAAAAAGATGACTTATGAACGTTCTTGCTTCTAGGGTACTGTTATAGACTTGGTCGTTATATTGCACCAAAAGAACCAATAAAATAACTGCAGCCACAAATAAGCCAAAAAAAGAACCATAATGTCTTTTTCTGTATGGTTTTGCATGATGATGAGTTAACTTTACTTGTTTTTTATGATTTACGCTCTTCTTGACCTTCAATTTTTGTTTCATAGGAAATATTTATCAAATTGCTTTAGGCTTTTTAGGCTTTTTTATTTCTTTTCTTCCCTTATCTTTTGACATAAGATTCTTTCTTTTAATTATAAGTGCATTATAATGCTTATGCTTAAAAATTCAAAATAAAAAAACCACCTAATTTATAGATGGTCTAAATAAATTTGGTGGAGCTGGCGGGTAATGCTCCCGCGTCCGCGGAACGACTTAGTTATCGTACTACAAGTTTAGTTTGCTTGTATTTCTTAGCTATAGAACGGTTAAACAAACCAAACGTTCCATAGAGCAGGATGAAAATCTTAGCAGCAAAGCTCATACGGTACCTTGCTGAGCGTCCAGATGATATAAGACGTTAACTCTCTATCTGAAGTCAAATGTTAACATCGCTAAAGCGATTAGGCTAAAGCTGGCGCAAATTGGCGAACGGCTAACGCACGATCAACCATTTTGCTTAAAGATGTTTTTGCATCTATTTAGGTTTGCCCTATAACGGTGAGCAACCGACTTGCACGAATAACTTGTCAATGTTCTACGTCGAGCTAAATCAGCCCCATAACCTCTTATCGAGTGTGTATATTATAGCATAACTTTTATGTTTTTTCTATACTACTGTTTTTTTAAAAACCTGAGCGAGCTGCACCCAGTTTTCAAGCGTTAGGTTTTGTGCCCGCAAGTCTCCATCGACTCCAGCTTCACTAAGTAAATGGTCTGCTGCCTCTTTGGAGATACCAAGTCCTCCACTCAAACTGCTACGAAGTTTTTTTCTTCGTTCGCTAAAACCAGCTTTTACCACTTGAAAGATATTCTTTTCATCTTCACCGGCAAAGTATGGAACTTCTCTTCGATGCAAAATTAGCACTTGCGAGTCAACTTTTGGAGGAGGTATAAAAAGAGCAGCCGGTACAACTACTCCAAGACTAGTTTTAAAATACATCTGCGTACTAATACTTAATAAAGAAGTTTGTCCTGGCTTTGCGCATACGCGCTCGGCAACTTCTTTTTGTACAAGCAGTACTGCTATTTTTGGAGGATTTGCAGTTTCTGAGATAAGTCTGAGTAACCCCGAAGTTAAATAATAGGGAATATTAGCGACAATCTTGTAATCATTTGGGAGTAAAGTGAAATCAAATCGCATTATGTCTGCTTCACTTATTTCAAGGTTCTCTATGTTGCTCTTAATTCGATTTGGCAGGCTTAGTGCTAAGTCATGGTCAAATTCAATGGCGTGCACTTTCACCCCATGATTCAAAAGAGTCTGCGTTAATGTACCAAGGCCTGGCCCAATCTCCACAATGTAATCATCCGCTGAAATAGCAGCAGCATCACAGATAGTTTCCAAGATAGTCTGATCATGTAGCCAGTGTTGGCCTAACTCTTTTTTCGGTTTAGTGTCTGCCATAAAAAGCGCTGCTTTACCACCACCTATTTATAGTCCAGAAGTTGTATGCACTAGCCCAACTGCCATAGTTACGGATTGCATAGCTATTACACCACTTAAGCTGAGTAACAGGATTAGTTGCCCAATCACTTCCCGCTGATACCATCTTGCCCCCAGGAAGGGCCTGGCATATACCATAAGCACCGCTACCTGCATGATTCCATTTTGTTGCACCATTCCAGCCACCTTCATGACCGATTATGAAATCTACATAGTAGTAATCACTAGGAGAAATACCAACTTGTTGCATCCAATTAATAACACTTTGAGATGTGACTACTGGGAGCTGTGTTCCATCTTGTTCAACTTGAGAAATGGGTTGCGTTGAAACGACTTCTGAAATCTTTGTTTTTGTACTCACTCCGTTTACCGTTGTTACGTTATAAATAACCTGAGCTTTTCCAATAGCTCCTGGAGTGATGATATTTTTTGTTCCTATCATTGTTGTTGGGTCAGGAATAGATTGAATAGAGAAAGGAACGTCTTGCTCCTCGGTAACAATTGAATTACCGGGTTGAGATACAGAAATGAGCATACCTGATGAAATTGAGGAATTTAGTGATGGAGATACCGTAGCTCCGGAAACAGTTTTTATACCCTTTTCCTTTATAAAATCTGCGACCGTTCCAGCTTGCGTTCGATATACAGTTGGAGCAGAGCCATAAAGAATTACATTGACCGCAATTGCTCTTTTGATAGTGACTATAGATCCGAGTACATTTTGATTTACAAAGTTTTGAGGGGATGAAATAGAAATCGTATCAGCATCGTTAAGTGTAAAGCCAGCTTTTTGGGCAAGCAAGATAAGACTTGTTTCTGGTGACATGATACTTTGTGAAGTTACGCCATCAGTAACCGTATAGGGTTGAGCTCTAAAGATTTGCACATTAAAATTATCTTGGGTAATTGGAGTCGAAGGGCTTGGCTCCACTTTGTCACTCATCCCCAATGTTACTCCAGCTTTTTGAAGAAATTCTCCGACTGTTACCGCTCTTGTTGGAACAGATGAGGTTTGGCCATCAGCATACAAATTGACAATATGGCTATCAGTTGGCGCAAGAGTTTGACCATTTGCAACAACAAAACCACCTGCAAAAAAGAAAAAAGTGAAAAGAGTTACAAAAACACTAAATGCAAAAAAATGAGCGTGAAAAAAGTAATTGGTTATTTTTCTAAAAATATTCATACATAAACCAAAGAAGGTTACCTTTAACTATAGCAAAATTATGCGCTACTTTAAAGCGAGCAGATCTAGTGCTTTTTGCACAGTATCACTTGTTTTTATTTTAGAGATTTCATCTATGGCAAAAAATTGTGCTTTAGTTATTTCATATTTTCTTAATGTAAGCTTTGGCGCTTCTTCTAATTCGTATGAAAAAAGAGCATAACGGTAATTATGCTTCGCCTCCAGTAGTTCATCATTTAATTTGACAAGGTTTGATTCATTAATAATTATGCCCAACTCTTCTTTAACTTCTCTTGTTACTCCTTGCGAAAGTGCTTCCCCTCTCTTGATGCCACCTCCCACTAGATGCCACCGAGCAGTGTAATCCAGTGTTGATTGTGTAAGTAATACTTTTCCATTGAGCACAAGTAATACATATGCCCTTGTGCTTCCTTTCAAAAAAAATAAAAGCAAAGGGTAGCTTAAAAAATAAACAACCCTGCCACATAGCGCTTTAAGGTTCAAAGTTTTTCTAAGGGTGCAAAGGCAATATTTAGTTTTTTAGCACCCTTTCCTTTAAAGTAAATCGCAACCGTATCGCCGTCTATTTCCATGACAGTCCCTATACCAAATAGCTGATGCCTCACCTGGTCTCCTTCTATAAGTTCTGGCACATATCGAGGCTCAGTCGAATTGGATGGACTAGAGATATTGGCCGTTCCAAAAAGTGAACTTCCTAGAGATTGAGATTGAGTTTGGAAGCTACTATCAATTTCACTTAAAAATCGAGAAGGCGGATTATGTTGCAGGCCACCATACAAAATTCTACTATCGGTATACATCATAAAAAGCTCCTCACGCGCTCTCGTCATGCCAACATAGCAAAGACGACGCTCTTCCTCCATTTCGGACTGATCGAATAACGCTCTACTATGGGGAAAGATAGACTCCTCCATACCAGGCATAAATACCACAGGAAATTCCAACCCCTTTGCTGCATGAAGTGTCATAAGAGTCACTGAATCATTACTATTATTTAAACCGTCCAAGTCACTTATTAGTGCAACCTCTTCAAGAAAACTACTTAGACCTACTTCACTATAAGCTTTAGCGACACTCATTAGTTCTTTTACGTTTTCTTGGCGAGCCTCGGCTTGGACAGAACCATCATCCAAGTGTTTTAAATAGTCTGTAGCTTTGAGTAACTTATCGATAAGGACTGAAACTGGCAGCTCTTCACTCGCCGCCCTAAGACTCTGCACTACACTAATAAAATCCTTCAAAGCATTTTTAGCCTTTGCCATCAAGGGTGCGTTTTCGATATTCGCAAATGCTTCATCAAGAGTAAGGTTTTCCATGATTCGCCAATCGAGGAAGTTTTGCATCGATTTTGCTCCAATACCACGAGATGGTACATTGACTACTCTTGAAAAACTTACTAAATCTTCTGGTTGGTAAATGAGCCGAAGATAACCGATGATGTCTTTAATCTCTGATCGATCATAAAACCGAACTCCACCTACGATTTTGTAAGGAATTCCATAACGAACAAACTGTTCTTCAATGCTTCGGCTCTGAGCATTCGTGCGATAAAGAACTGCGAAATCGTTATACTTCCTAAGATGCATATCGACATACGTTTGAATTCTTCGGATAATTGCTTCGCCTTCTGCTCGTTCATTCTGTACTTGCACCATCTGAACCGGTTGCCCATCATTTGCGGCTGTCCACAGTTTTTTATCTGAGCGGTCTTTGTTTTTCAATATAACTGCATGCGCTGCATCCAAAATAAGTTTCGTACTTCTATAATTCTGCTCAAGTTTAATAATAGTTGCGTTAGGATAATCTCTTTCAAAATTTAAAATATTTTTAAAATCTGCACCCCTCCAGCTATAGATACTTTGCCAATCATCGCCAACGACACATATGTTTTTATGCTCATTAGTAAATAGTTTAATAAGTTTATATTGTGCGGCGTTGGTATCCTGATATTCATCAATCAATATATATTTAAATTGACGACGCCACTTTTCTTTTACTTCAGGATTATTTTCAAGGAGGCTGACTGTTCGTCCAATAAGATCGTCAAAGTCTAGGGCTTGCTGATCCCGTAAACCCTTTTCATATAACGGAAAAATACGTGCTGCAGTTTTCTGATTAGGAGTTGATGCGATGCCGGTATATTCTGCTGGTGAAAGTAACTCATTTTTTGCGCTACTTATAATTGATCCTATCATTCGTGACGGAAATTGTTTTTCATCGATTGATTGTTGCTTGGATAATTGCTTTATGAGTGCGGTTCTGTCTGACTCATCAAAAATAACAAAATTACTAGCAAGTCCAATATACTGACCATCAATTCTTAATATTTTTACGCACATACTATGGAAGGTGCCCATGTATGGCATAAAGCTCCTATGTTCCGCATTGTCACCAAGAAGGGTCGCTACGCGCTCACGCATTTCTTTGGCCGCTTTATTCGTGAACGTAACTCCAAGAATTTGCGAAGAAGTCGCGAGCTGATTCTTCACGATAAACGCAACTCTGTGGGTGAGTGTTTTAGTTTTACCGCTTCCTGCTCCTGCAAGTATTAGTAATGGGCCATCGGTTGTTTTAACAGCTTTTTGTTGTTCAGGATTCAATCCTTCGAGTAAGTCACTATGCATATTAGTTAATTGTATCAGTTTCGCGTACTTAAAACTGTTGTAGAAGACGTTTTTCTAACTATTTTCCGATTCGATACAACAGTATGAATATCACCGACATGGTCAATAGTGTCCACAAAAAACCAAATAGGATTGCTTGTTTTAGGTAGCTTTTTTTCTGCATAACTTCATCGAGTGGGCGATGAATAAAATTCGTATCATAAATAAATGGCTGCTGCATGGTTTTTTTAATTTTTTGAGCATGCAATTCCATAGTACTTGGCGTCATAGATATGCCGTGATTATTTCCTAGATATGAAATATTTTTTTCGTTATGATCCTTTACTAATACTCTATTTTTTGAAGGTAATGTTTTTTTCACCTGCAAAACTTTATTTGACCGAGAAACATCTGAAATAATTTTTGGTTGTTTTTTTGTTTCCACGATTACCTTTTTTCTAAGTCATGGTGTACTTCAAAAGCCGCATCAACGATATCAGTAAATTGTGCGTAATTTAGACTGGCACCACCCACGAGCAAACCGTCGACTCCTTCAGCCTTCAAAAAATCGGATGCAATATCAGGATTTACGCTTCCTCCATAGAGTACGCGTACGTTTTTTGACACTGCATTTCCGTATAGACTTGCTATTGATTGGCGGATTGTCCTCACAGCGGCTACGGCTTGATCTGGGGTCGCAAAATCTCCAGTTCCTATAGCCCAAACGGGTTCGTAGGCTACAACTAATGATTCGATTTCGCTAGCGGTGATGTTTGCAAGTGCGCTTTGCATCTGATCCTCAAGAACTTGATTTGTTTCCTTATTAATTCTTTCAGTTTTAGTTTCGCCCACACACAGAATCGGCGTTATACCATTTCTAAATGAGGCTGCAACCTTTTCCTGCACCTCTTCCAAAGTTTCATTAAATATATGTCGCCGCTCTGAATGACCAATGAGACAATAACTTACTAAATCTCGAAGCATCGAAAAAGATACCTCACCAGTAAAAGCCCCCGAGTCTTTATGGTAGGCATTTTGAGCAGCTAACTTAAATTTCCTTCGATCAATTTGAAGGCTAATAGGCTGTAAATCAAGCATCGAAGGAATTAACACAACTTCTATGTTTCGGTGAAGCGCAATTCTGTCTTGTAATCTTTTTGTAAGTAAACTAGCCTCGGATACATTGAGATTCATTTTCCAGTTACCTGCTATAAGAATTTTTTTCATCTAGTTCCACCCACTTAATTTCTTTTTAAATACTACCACTTTTTGCTATTGAAGATGCTCCCATTTTTACATCTTTGTTCTGCAAAGCTTCTAGACCAGGTAATCGCTTCCCTGCCATAAGCTCCAAGCTTGCACCACCCCCAGTTGAAACATGATTCAATCGTTCCCTCAACCATGGCACCGACTCAACGAAACCAACGGTGTCTCCACCACCCCAGTTGAAACATGATTCAATCGTTCCCTCAACCATGGCACCGACTCAACGAAACCAACGGTGTCTCCACCACCGACAATAGTAAAAGGTTTGTTGTCATCCCTTGGGTGCTCCCCAACAAGCCCCTCGATAATCAGTTTTGTTCCATGCGAATATGGATCGGCTGCGCCATTAAGTCCCTTAACTTCTGTTACGCCCGCAGTACCATTCCATACTGCAGTGCCTGAGAGTTTCATTGCACCAGCGATACTTGAAGCTGTCATTGGCCCAATATCCAAGATATATTCATCCGATTGAATGGTATAGGAAGAAACATCGGGAATCTTAGGATATGCAGTAATATCTGAATACGCGTGTGAGGCAATATCGACAATTCTGGTTGGGAGTGAATTATCCATCGCTTTTGACACGACAACATCATGCGGCAAGTAAAAGGTAAACTGCTCACGTCTCATTCGTTCTTCCGCTTTTTGATACAGTAATTTAGCACTATCAAGCGCATCCTTGTCAGCCCTGGATAATCCAATAGGCACATCCTCGATCATCAAAAATGTATTGGCCATAGCGCCGACCACAGCAACGTAATCTGCTTTTTCGATAAACACATCAAGGAGCTCAATCTTATCTGATACTTTAGCTCCACCTATAACAATAGCAAGGGGTCTATCGGGATTTAGCATTGCATTAGTAATACTTGTTACTTCTTTTTCTAAAAGAAGTCCCGCAACAGATAAAATAAAATGCGTTATTCCTTCCGTACTGGCGTGAGCACGATGTACGACACCAAAACCGTCCTGTACAAATACATCCCCAAGGGCAGCTAATTTCTTAGAAAAATTAAGATCGTTTGCTTCTTCTTCCTTATGGAATCGTAAATTCTCAAGCAATAAGATGTCACCTGATTTTAGTTCATCAACCGCCCTTTGGGTGTCTGGGCCTATGCAATCGTTAGCGAATCCTATATCAATATGCATCAGTTCTGAAAGTCGAGTCGCACAAGGCTTTAGACTACAGGTAGAATCCTGAGCATTTTTTGGTCTACCCATATGAGAAATTAAAATAACTTTAGCGCCTTGGCTTCGTGCGTATTCAATTGTAGGAAGTGCCATTTTAATTCGGTAGTCATCAATAATGACGCCATGATCATTAAGGGGAACATTGAAATCTACTCTTATGAGCACTTTCTTATCTCTAATATTCACATCTTTTATGGTTTTTTTAGTAAACATAATTTTTTTCTACTTTATGACTCTCACTTTAATAGTATCGGTCGCTCCAACTACTCCTGGATATGCACCAGATGCTGAGATAATTATATCTCCTGTCTTGAAAACATTATGCACTCGCAGCCAATCAGTTATTTTTTGAGCTTGCATGTGAGTATCCTTTTTGATGAAACTTTTAATTGAATACACTATTGCGAGCTGCTGTGCCACTCGCTGTGAGCTCGTTATGGCAATAATTGGATGATTTGATCGTCTGGAAGCAATTTTCAGTGCCGTTGTACCACTTCGTGTTTCAGCAACAATTGCCGTTGCCTTCAAATCATTCGCAAGTGCAATGATTGCTGTAGAGATAGCACCCTGTTTATTATGTGCATTTATTGATTGGATTGTATCAATTTCCTGAAGCCCAGAACTCGCTTGTACATGATTAATAACCTTTTGCATTACTCGCACAGATTCATTTGGATACTTACCACTTGCCGTTTCATCGCTGAGCATCACCGCGTCAGCTCCAAAAAAAACTGCGGTCGCAATATCACTTATTTCAGCACGGGTTGGCTCAGGGTTTTCGGACATACTTGCTAGCATCTGAGTAGCAACAATAGTCGGTCTGTCGTATTTATGCCCGAGACTAATAATTTTCCTTTGCAAAATAGGCACAATTTCAGGTTCTGTCTCAACAGCAAGATCACCCCTAGCAACCATCGTAACATCTGCAGTAGCTATAATTTCTTCTAAATCATTAAGTGCTGCACGAGTCTCAATTTTAGCTATAATCTTCGCATCGCTTCCTAAATTCAAAAGTCGTAGTCGTAATTTTTCTATGTCAGAGGCAGATTGGACAAAACTTTGGGCAACATAGTCAAAATCATTCTCTACTCCAAAAGCGATATCCTTGAGATCTTTTTTTGTAAGTATATTTCCTTGGAAATCTGAATCGGGTAGATTGATCCCCTTTTTTGCATATAAGATTCCACTATTTTCAACCCTAGCATGGACAATACCATCTTTTACGGCGGTAATTATAGTTTGGATCTTTCCATCACAAAGGTACAGTCGCTCTCCCCTTTTAACGTTTTTACTAAAATCATACTGGACTGGAAGGGCGCCTTCACGTTCATAATCAGCGCCATACCTAAACCGAATTACTTGCCCAGCCTCAACGGGAACCATGGTGCTTAAATCACCAAGTCGTATCTTCG
>TBL_comb48_EPIDRAFT_1003216_pt1 | contig 10972 bp, 15 predicted proteins | sample TroBogEpilimnion_37_FD_10681 | JGI IMG/M metagenome (IMG submission 10681)
ACCTACTTTTGATCAAAATGGTATGGAAAGATTATTTAAAAATAATCAAAAATTTCTATATGATAAGTATATGATTTTTGCTAATCTTGTTAAACCTCAGCATTTATTTGAAGCTACTTTTACCCCAGAAAAGTATCATTATACTGCTAAAACAAAACAGAAAAGAAAAATTACATTTAAAACTCGTACTTTAAAAGAATATTTACCAATATGATAGTAGATATAGATCAATTTATAATTGATAATACAAATGGAGGGCTAGATAAAAAATCTAGAGGTTGGTGGGGAGAGATGTCTCTTAGTATATCACCAGACAAAATATATGGATTATTAAAAAAATACGGTAATTTAGTAGTAGATGAATGTGCTGGAAATTTTGAGTGTACAATGGAAGATATGGATTTACCTGAAGAAGAAAATGAGGGATATTTAGATATGGATGGGCATCAAGTATATCCAGTATTAGTTAGACAAAGTGTATTAAATGTTAAAAACCAAATAAAATAAAATATATGAAAATAGATATAAATAATAGTGATTTTTTACGGTGCTATCGTTTTTTTGATGCTAAATTTCGGAGACTTTCAATTTTTGGTAAGTTTAGTAAAGGCAAGCTTACAATATGGGTATTGACAACATCTCATAAGGATATGTTTTCAAAGAAAGAAGCTAAGAAGCTTTTTAGTGAATATGTGGGATATAGGGAAGGTGATGAACAACCTGCAATTAGTCCTGAAATATTCACAATACCTTCTTCTTCAGAAAAGTATAAAAGAGATTTTGTAGATTTTTGTAGGAAGAATTATTTAACAATGCAAACTTTTGAGCTTGTCCTTATGGATAAGATTATTAGGGTAGATTGTTATTTTAACAACTATATAGGAGGCAAAGCTATAGTAGATACTTCTAGTCTTAGAATTAAACAACTCTCTAAAGAACAGCTAAATGCCTATATTAGAGTGGCTAAGAAACAAGAAGCTACTAGGAATATTATGCCTAATAGTACAGATGAATTTGAAGAATTTTTTAGAGGGGATACTAAAGACCCTATGAGTAATTAATTATTATTGTTAATTTTTCTTATTATTATTTGGGAATATGAGTTTTTTTACTTATCTTTATATTGTTGATGTCCTATTTTAAACTTATTAGTCCTCATTTCAGTGCTTTAGGGCATCAACAACTGATTTGAGGACTTTTTTTATATTTTTATGAACACACCAGAAGGACAAAAAATCTATAATAAACAATATAGAGAAAAAAATAAAGAGAAACTAGCAGAAAAAAGAAAAGAGTATTCTAAGAAATATTATAGAAAACATAAAGAAGATATTAATAATAGGCATCAAGAAAATTATAATAAATCTAAAGATAAAATTAAAAGTAAACAAAAAATAAGAAGAGATAATTTATCTAAAGAACAGATTATACTAAATCAAGAATATCAAAAAGATTGGTATAAAAATAATTTAAATAAACTTAAAGAGGATAGATTTAATCCTATAAAAATACAGATAAGAAAAAATAGAGAACTTATTAGAGATTTTAATATTACTTTAGAGGAATATAATCGGCTATTATTATCTCAAAATGGAGTATGTGCTATATGTGGATTACCTGAAACAAGTACAAATAGAGGTAAAATTAAGTGTTTATCTGTAGACCATGATCATGAAACAGGAAAAATAAGAGGATTACTTTGTCAAAAATGTAACCAGGGATTAGGTAATTTTAAAGATAATTTAGAACTTATTGAAAAAACAAAACAATATTTAATAAAATATGAAAAATAATAATGGATATAAGTAAAATATTGAAAATAGGGGAGAAACAATATAGGTCTCTCCCCTATGATTCCTATAGTAGTATAAAAGATTTTATAAGTAGTAGATTAAAGTATTATAAAAAATATATTCTTAAGGAGAAGGGTAAAGATGATGATACAAAAGAACAAGACTCAGATGATATGCGTTTTGGTAATATAGTAGATTGTCTTAAATTTACTCCTGATGATTTTGAATCTAGGTATCAAATATCTAGTGCAGAAATTCCTGATAGTCCTCAAATGATTAAGTTTGTAAAAGAACTTATTAAACTTTGTATTATTAATACCAATGATATGGGTGTTCTATGTGGTAATTTAGAATTACTAATAGAAGAAGCCTATAATAATACAGGTATAAAACAAACTAAAATAGATGCTTGGAAGGAGAAATTTCTAATTAAAAAAGAAGGTTATGATTATTTTCTAGAATTAAAAGATAGAAAAGATAGAATTATAATTTCTCCTGCTGAATTAGAATGGGCACAAAGTATTAAAGATTACATGACTAATCATCCTCATGTTAGGGATATTATGAATTGTTCTAGTAATGATGATTATGAGGTTTTTGATCAAATAATGCTTAAAGGAGTAATTAATGATGTAGAAGTAAAAATGATGGGAGATAGAGTTATTCTTAATAAAAAGAAAAAACTTATCACCCCTTTTGATTTAAAAGTTATGTCTAATATTGAGATGTTTCCATATAACTACCTTAAATTAAAATATTATGTACAAAATGGTGTATATACTACATTACTTCGTCAAAACTTTCCAGAATATGAGATACCTCCTATTAAATTTGTAACTATAGATAAATATAGACAATGTGAACCTACTATAGTTAAAACTTCTGAAAAACAATATCAGCAAGCTATGAATGGTTTTTCTATTAATGGTAGAAAATATAAAGGAGTTAATGAAGCATTAGAAGAAATGAAATGGCATAAGGAAAAAGGAATATGGACTTCTCCTAAAGAAATTATAGATAATAACGGTTTTATAGATTTAATATTGGACAATGTTGATAGTGAATAGAGAAAATAATGATATGACAAAAAAAGAAGAACTTAAAGCATTTACAGAAAAAAAGAAAAATTTAAATGATACAAGTATATTTTTACTCCCTTCTTTAGGAATAAAAAATGAAACTTGGTTTAAATTAGGATTTATCAATGCCTTTTTGTCAGACATAAATAGAGAAGAGAAAGAAAATAAGGAAGATAATTATTTATATCTACTTTTTAAACCTACAGATATTCAAAAAGTAGAATTAAATAGAAAAATACAACTTTTAGAACAAGGGGATGAACAACAAAAGTTTTATGTAGATGATTATGATTATCCTGGAGGATATGTAGTGTTAGTTGTTAAGTTTCCTCAAAAATTTAAAAAGGATTATAAAAGATTTTTAAAAGGTAAATATTCATACTTTTCTAAAGAATATCAAGATGTATTTCCTGAGACAGTTACTACTGACTTTATTAATGAGAAAGGTATTGTAGAAAAATTAATTGGAAAATCATTTCAATTATTAGTTATTAATAGAGATCCCTCTATGAAAGCTTATACTGAAAAACAATATGATATAGAACTAGATGATGATGATGAAGTATATCATATGTATATACCTGAAAATGAGATTTTAAATATCGACTCCATTATTAATAAAAAAGATTAAAATTTCATTAATATAAATTTAAATATAAATAATAAAATGAATAAAACAGATATAGAAAAAAATTATCCTAAAAGTTATAGTCTTCTTAAGAGTTGGGTAGCTTCTACTACTCAAAATTTAATGGGTAAGGATCAAAATGCTAAAGCAGTACAAGAAGTAATGAAAATGTTTCCTATGGAAGCAATTATTATGAGTATGCTTTCAGTTAATCAAAGACAAATATTTGACTACCTAGATAATCATAATGTGTTTATTCTTATAAACAAAGTTTATAAGGGAGAGTGGTCATATAGTATTGGAGATAATCTTGAGGGAGAAAGGTATGGAGAATTTTTAACTAGAAAAGAATGTGAGGAAGAAGCTATTAAACAGGGATTTTCTATATTAGAAAAAATATTAGAATAAAATAAAAAACAAAAACTTAATTGATATGGGTAGATTAGAAAAAGAAAATGAAGAGTTTGAGAGGATCTCGGATTCTTTATCAGACAGTATTCTTATAGAAAATGGTATATCTAAAGAAGAAGTAAATATCATGTCAGATGAACAAAAACTAGAAAAATTAATTGATTTAGATTTAAAAGAAAATGGTTTATCATGATAACTCAATTAGAAGATTTTCTTACCTTTGTAGAAAATAATGCTAGATATGATGATACACTAAAACAATGGCAAATACCAGATCCAAAAAATAATGGACAATGGAAAAAAGTTGCTAGAAATATAGTTGTAATGGAATATTTAGTATATAAAGTTAAAGGTGAAAAATGATAAAAGTTTTAGGAATAGAAACAAATGATTTTGAAAAGGCTTCTGTAGAAGGTATACTATCTTATTTTAAAAATAAGAAATATGTACAATTTGATACAGAAACTGATGGATTCTCTCCATATACTAATAATCTTTTATGCTTTCAAATAGGAGATTTTGATAATCAGTTTGTTATACATCCTAATTATATACAAAATTTTAAAGAACTATTAGAAACTAAAATCTTATTAGGGGTAAATTTAAAATTTGATTTAAGATTTCTATACCATCAAGATATATATCCTAATTTTGTTTATGATACTTTCTTAGCTGAATCTGTTTTATATTGTGGTAATGTACTGCATAAAAAAGGTTTAGCTCCAGTAGCAAAAGCAAGATTAGGAATAGATCTTGATAAATCTATAAGAGATCAAATATGGAAAGAAGGTTTAACTAAAAGAGTTATAGAGTATTCTGCTTCCGATGTTAAATGGCTTGAATTAATAAAAGAAAAACAAGACATAGAATTAAATGAAAAAGATTTACAAGTAGCTTTAAAAATAGAAAATAATTTTGTATTAGTATTAGCTTATATAGAATACTGTGGTTTTAAGTTAGATAAAGAACAGTGGGCAAAAAAGTGTGAAAAAGACCTTATTAATATGCAAGAGTCTAAGAAAAAATTAGATGAATTCATTATTAATGGAAAATATAATAATTTTATACAAATACAAGGGGATCTTTTTTGTTCAGATTTAGTTACTAAAATAAATTGGGATTCTCCTTCACAAGTTATAGAGTTTTTTGAAGAACTAGGAATTCCAGTGGAATATGAAGAGAAAGGAGAACTTAAAAAATCTGTAGGAGCCAAAATAATAGCTAAATATGAAAAAGATTTTCCTATAGTTAAAGATTATTTAACTTATAAAGAAAATCAAACTATATGTTCAAGGTATGGTTATAACTTTATAAACCAGATCAACCCTATATCAGGAAGATTACATAGTAATTTTAGGCAAGTAATGGACACCGCTAGAATTTCTTCTGGTGGTAAAAATAAAGCAACAGGGGAAGAATATATAAATTTTCAGAATATTCCTGCTGATAAAGAAACAAGAGATTGTTTTATAGCTAATGAAGGAAATGTATTAATTGATGCTGACTTTAGTGGACAAGAACAAGTAGTACTTGCTAATAAATCATTAGATCCTAGTCTATTAACTTTCTATGATAGTGGTTTTAGTGATATGCACTCTTTTACAACTTATAATATGTACCCTTTTGTAAGGGAAGCTGTAGGAGAATTATCAGAAGCATCATTAGGAAGAGTTAAAAAGGAATTCAAAAAAGAAAGACAGTCTGCCAAATCGGCAGGTTTTGCAATTAACTATGGTGGTAATGCAGTTACAATAGCTGCAAATGAGAATATATCTATGGAAGATGCTGAAAATATCTTTAATAAGTATTTTGAAGCATTTCCAGGATTAACTCCTTATTTTGAAAAAGTTAAACAACAAGGATTAAGGGATGGTTTTATTTTATTTAATGAAATAACCAGAAGAAAATCTTATATTTATCATTATTACGAATATCTTGATTTAAAAAAACAAGTTAATAGAGAATTTTGGGATAGGTGGAAAATCTTAAAAGCAGAACAACTTGAAAAAGAAAAGCTAGATAAAAAGGCTTTACCTTCTTCAGAATATTTAGCTTATAAGAAAAAATTCAAAAGATTTTTTGAAATCAAAGGAGAAATAGAAAGAAAAAGTTTAAATTTCCCTAGACGTATGGGGAAACAAAATTCCAAGAATTGCTGGAACGCTAAGTTAGAAATGATAGGCCAATCAGCAGCCAAGCTAGAAAAAAGTGTATAAAAGTAACTAGAAGGTTCAGAGACTAATACTTGAGCTAATACAAGCAATAATAGTAACACGAGCATGGAACATTTTTAAACTTTCCTAAAAATAGCAAGAACAAAAGATAATTATGAACAAACTCCTTCTTTAGATAGAATAGATCCTAATAAAGGATATATAAAGGGAAATGTACAAATATTATCAAAAAGAGCTAATACAATGAAAAGTAATGCTACTAAAGCAGAATTAATTACTTTTGCTCTTAATATTTTAAAGTTATATAAAAATGATGATATAGTCCAAACTATATGGAAACATATAGAAAATGAGAATAAAGAGTCTCATTGATAATAAAAATGATACAAGGTACTTCTGCTGAAATAACCAAAATATCTGCTATCTTAATGTTTAAATGGATTAAAGAGCAAAAATTACAAAAAATAGTATTATTTGTGAATGAGGTCCATGATGAAAATATTCTTGAATGTCCTCCAGATATAGCTGAAAAAGTAGCTAAAAAATTGGAAGATTGTATGATGGATGCAGGTACAATATATTGTAAAAGAGTAAAATTAAAAGCTGATGCTACTATAACAGATCATTGGGAACATTAAAATAAAAAATATGAATAAAGATTTAGGAAAAAAGTTTTTAAGTGATTTGAAATTATACTCAGATTTCTTAGGATATAGAGAGGATTTAGGAAGATATGAGACTTGGGAAGAAGCCTGTGATGAAGTATTTGATACACATGAAATAAAGTATGCAGATAAATTAAAAGAATTGAGACCTTATTTGGAAATGGCTAAAAAGGCTTATAAAGAACAAAGGTTTCTTGGATCTCAAAGNATGCTTCAATTNAGNGGNAATGATATTTTTAAACATGAGTTTAAAGGTTATAATTGNCTNGTAATGTATGCAGATAAGCCAGAATGGCTTGGTAATGCATTTTATCTTAGTCTTTGTGGCTGTGGAGTAGGAGTAAACATGATGCTACCCTTTGCACAAAGAATGCCTCATATATCTTCTAGAACAAAAGGAACTAAGACTTATACTATCCAAGATTCTATAGAAGGGTGGGCTGATGCAGCTCATGCATTAGTATCTTCTTATATGTATGATAATAATGATGTTATTAGTGGTTTTGAGGAGTATTGGGGATGTGAAATTAAATTTGATTATTCTTTAATAAGAGAAAAAGGTACTAAAGTAGGTAGGAGATTTCTTGCTCCTGGTCATGAGGGACTAAAAAATGCTTTAGATAAAATTGAAGAAATGATGAATAAATATCTTGATAATTATCTTGATAATATTTATTCTCATATTCAATTTTCTACCATTCTTATGTATGATTTTTTTATGCATCTTATGAATGCCGTTTTGTCAGGTGGTATAAGAAGAGCAGCAGCTTCAGTAATATTTTCTCCTGAAGATACTGATATGCTTACTTGTAAAAATGGTAATTGGAGAGCAAAGAATCAACAAAGAGAAAGAAGTAATAATTCTGTAGGATTGCTTAAAGCAGAAATGACTAAAGAGCAACTTCAAGATATTATAAAATTAAATAAAGAAGGTAATGATGTAGGTTTTGCATTATTAAATAATATATTTGAAATCTATAACCCTTGTTTTGAAATAGGTTTTACCCCTATTCATTTTGATAGTCTTATGAGTTATGATTTTGTTGAGTCTTTAAAAAAGAGAATCATGGCTTCAGATATATCAGTATTAGATGAAGAGGGAGTAAAAACAGCTATTCAGTGTTGTAATTTATGTGAAGGTAATGGAGCAATGTGTAAAACAGAAGAAGATTTCTATCTCATGTGTGTAGCAGAAAGTGTTATGGGCACATTACAGGCTGGTTATACCAACTTTAAACATATTAGAGGGTGTCTTAAGGAAACCATAGAAATATCTCAAGAAGAGGCACTGCTAGGAGTTAGTATCGCTGGTTTAATGGATCAGCCTTGGTTATTTGAAACTCCTAATGTTTTAAAACAAGGAGCTGCTATAGTTTTAGATGTTAATANACAAATANCTNANATATTAGGNATTAATCCTTGTGCTAGAGGTACTTGTATAAAACCTGGAGGCAANGGACCAGTAGTTTTAAAATCTAATCCAGGGGCTACTGCTGCACACTCTAAAAGACAATTTAGAGTAATGCAGTTGAATAAAGAAACAGAAACAGCTAAATTTCTTGAAAAAGAAATGCCTTTTCTTCTAGAGGAGAGTGTATCTTCAGAGAATCATACTGATTATGTTGTTTTTGTTCCTATGGAGAATATAGGTTGTATATATAAAGATGATCTTAAAGGATTAAAACACTTAAAGATTATTAAGACTATAATGGAAGAATGGATAATGAATGGCAAAAGAGCAAACAAATGTATTATACCTACTACTTCACATAATGTTTCTAATACTATTATAGTAGATGAACAAGATTATAAAGAAGTAATAGATTATATATATGATAATAAAGATTCTTTTGCAGCAGTAAGTTTTATATCTTCTTTTGGAGATAAAGATTATAATCAGTGTCCTAATACCTCTATACTTACAGGAGAAGAAATTCTAGCTAAATATGGAGAAGCTTCTATGTTTGCTTCTGGNTTAGTAGTTGATGCTTTACATGCTTTTAATAATAATTTATGGGAAGCTTGTGATGCAGTATTACATTCTGATCCTAAAGATGANAAATATAAAAAGCTTACGGGAGATAGGGTAACAGTACTTATAAAAAAAGATATTGTTAGAAGGTTTAAACAATTTGCTAAAAACTACTTTAAAAGTAATTTACAGGAAATGGTTTATTGTCTGAAAGATGTACATCTTTATCACAAATGGAGAACTATTAATAGGCAATTTAAAGAAATAGATTTTACAGAAATACTAAAGAAACCACATTATATAGAAATAGATAGTATGGGAGCAGCTAGTTGTTCTGGTGGAAGTTGTACTATAGATAGACTTTAATTAATAAAATAGTTTAACTGGAACTTAGCATTATAAACTTGTTAAGTTCCAGTTTTTTATTTAAATTTGTAAGAATGACATTTAATACAAAATTTGATCGTAATCAGGAAGTATTTTATTTAGGTAAAATAACAACGACAGTAAAACGAGTAAAAATATATAGTGTAGTAGCTTCTGATACTCCTACAGGAACCTATATACGTTATTATATAAGTGAACCTGATCAAGATATTTATTTAATGGAAGAAAAAAATTTATTTTCATCCATAGAAGAATTAAAAAATAGTTTATAATATGGCAAAAGAAAAAGTAGTAGCAGAAAAATTAAGTTATGAAGAGCAACTTAAAATACTTAAAGATTCTTTAAAACCTAAAGAGAAAGAAGATATATATCTAAGTACAGGAAGTTTGTCTTTAGATATAGCTTTGGGAGGAAAAGGATGGAAATTAGGAAGACAGGCTTCCTTAGTAGCTTGGTTTGGTGCTGGAAAAACAACTCTATGTTTAGAAACTATTAAACAAGCTCAAGATGCTAATCTTGAATATGCTTATATTGATTGTGAACATTCTTTAGATAAAATATATATACAAAATCTAGGAATTAATTGGGAAATCTTTGAAAAAAGATTATTTCAACCTAATAATGGAGAAGAAGCCTTTGAAATAGGAAAAACTCTAATAGAAAATGGATGTAAAGTATTAATATATGACTCCACTTCAGGATTACTTCCTAGAAAAATGATGGAAGGAGAAGCTGGTGAGAGTAATTTAGGATTACATGCTAGGTTAATGTCCGCACAAGTTCCTGTTATACATAATAAAGTAGCTACTAATACTTGCTTAGTTATATATGTTTCTCAGATAAGAGAAAAGATAGGAGTGATGTTTGGAACACCAGAAACAACACAAGGAGGTCATGCACAAGCTTTTTTTGATGATTATAGAATAGAAATTAGAAAGACCATAGAAAAAGATAATGGAGATAAAGAAGATGCTACAGGAGTAACTTCAAAATATAAGATAGTAAAGAATAAAGTAGCTGCTCCTTATAAAACAGGAGAATATTCTATTAAGTTTGGGGAAGGTATAGATAAAATAAAAGAAATAGTAGATACAGCTTCTGAATTAGATATTTTATATAAACACGGTAAAACTATAAAAATTAATAAAGATCTTCCTGAAGAAGAAAAGTATGAACTTGATATTTTTTATGACCTTTTAAAAACTAATCCAGAATTTTATACTGCTCTTAAAAATAAAATATTAACTAAATTAGGAATATGCTAGTAAAAATAGAAGATACAACAGTATTAGTTCCTATTAAAGAATGGGAAGAATTACAAGATATTAAAGATAATATACAGAGAAAAATTAGAGAAGAACTTAATAATATAGAGAAAGAGTTTACTAAGAAAAATGAAGAATTAATAGAAAAAATATTATCTAAAGATTTTTCTATGTATATGATGGCTATAAAAGATTATGCAGGTGTAGATAGATATATATTTCAATTAAAACCTACTACAGACAAAGTTCCTGATATAGCTAATAAAGATTTAATAACAATATATAGTAAAGCAAATACTCCTGAAATAACATCACCTTTTGCTGGTTCAAAATTAGGGATTTTATGGAATAAATTAACAAAATAATGAAAGAAATAAGAATATATTTTGGTAGACAAAAAGGGGATGGAGAAATAGTATCAGAAGATGATTTTTGGTATTTTATTAAATTTCATCTATTAAATTATAGATGTTTTGAAAACTTTACAATTATTCCTTCTATAGGAGTGTGGAAACAAGAAAAAGAATTGTCTACAATATTAGAATTTATTATAGAAGGAACTAAACAGGAAGAACTTTTAATAGAAGAAGTTTGTAA
>TBL_comb48_EPIDRAFT_1003228_pt1 | contig 10952 bp, 10 predicted proteins | sample TroBogEpilimnion_37_FD_10681 | JGI IMG/M metagenome (IMG submission 10681)
CGGAGGTCGTCGAGGCGGTTCTTGTAGCTGGCGTTGTGGGCGGCGTGGTTGTCGTAGATCTGGCGGTGGAACTGCCAGGCCTCTTCGAGGTGTCCGGCGCACTCCTGGGCGCTGGCGAGGGCGGCGAGGGCGCGGGTGAGGAGGGTTTCGTTGCCGCCCTGCTGGGCGACGCGGAGTGCCTCCTGCGCGGTGGCGATGGCTGCCTCCGGTTGCTTCAGGCTGCGCTGAGCTGCGCTTTTGAGTTCGAGGGCGATGAGCTGCTCTTCCCGCAGGGTGTTGGCGCGGGACTCGTCTGAGGCGATGGCGGTGTTGCGGCGCTGGATGAGGTCGATGGCCTCGGTGGTGTGGGTGATGACCTGGGCAAACTGCTGAGCGCGGTTTTCGATTTCGGCCAAGCGGAGCAACTGACTTGGAAGTTTGGGGTGGTCGGGCTGGGATTTGACGCGCTGGACGATGGCGGCCTGCATCTCTGCTGCGCGGGCGTGATTGCCGCGTTTGGTCTGGAGCTCGACGAGCCGAAGGTCAAACTCGGACTGGCGCTCCGCGAGATCGCCACGCTGGCGGGAGAGGGCGATGCCTTCTTGGATTTGCTTTTCAGCGGCATCGAATTGGCGGGCGGCCTCGAGCGCGGTGGCGTTGAGCATGAGGATGGTGTGCAGGGGGAGGCCGGTGATGTGTTTTTGGCGTGCTTCGGTGACTGCGGCGGCGGCTTCTTGGGCGGCGTCTGGGCCGCGGCGGAGCTTGATCCAGAGACGAACGAAGAGGGACTGGGCCTTGAACCAGTTTTCGCTGCCGCGGCCTTCGTATTGCTCGATATTGGTGCGGAGGGCTTTGAGGAGATCGACGGCTTCGATGCGGGAGCCGTGATCGACCATCATGTAGAGGTGCTGGAAGGCGGCGGCGCGGGCTGTGGGGTTTTCGGGACCGAGGCGTGCGGTGGTGAGCTCGGAGGTGCGGCGCAGGGCGATGAGGGAGAGCTTGCGGTCGCTCATGGCATCGAAGAGGCGGGCGATCTGGCCCATGAGCTCGATCTGGAGATCGGGGTCCTGGCGCATGTCTTCGATGTGCTGCTGGCTGGAGATGAGGGCGAGGCGGAGGGCTTCGGGGTTTCGGCCGTAGCGGACTTCATCGGCGACTTCGCCGAGCAAGCGGGTGAGGAAGGAGGCGGTCTCGCTGCTGCGGAGGGCGGCGGTCTCGGCACGAGCCTGGGCGGCAAAGGCGAGCTGGGCCTGCCAGAGGGCGATCCCTGCGCCGGTGACGAGGGCGAGAACGCTGATGCATGCGGCGGCGAAGGCGGTGCGGTGGCGTTTGATCCAACGCGAAGCGATGTAAAGGGTGCTGGGCGGATGGGCGGAGACGGGTGCGCCATCGAGAAAGCACTGCAAATCGGCAGCGAACTCGGCGGCGCTTTGGTAGCGGCGCTGGGGCTCTTTTTCGAGGGCGCGGAGGGCGATCCAGTCGAGGTCGGCGGGGAGTTTGGAGACGTCCATGCGCACCTCTTTGACGGGGAGGTCGGCGCTGAAGGTGCGGGTGGTGAAGCTGGTGGAGGGGCGTGCGGGGCGCTTGTCTTTGACCATGCGCCAGAAATCCTGGCGGCTCTGGTAGTGCTGGGTCTCGACGGCGAAGGGCGGGCTGCCGGTGAGCATTTCGTAGAGGATGGTGCCGAGGGCGTAGATGTCGCTGCGGGTGTCCACGCTGCCGACGTCCTCGATCTGCTCCGGGGACATGTAATGGGGTGTGCCGAGAATGAAATTGGCCTGGGTGGCGAAGGTCATGGCCTCGATGCCGCCTGAGGCGAGAGCTTTGGCGATGCCGAAGTCGATGATCTTGGGGACAGGGCGGCCATCGACCTCGGTGACGAGGATGTTGGAGGGCTTGAGGTCGCGGTGGATGACGCCTTTCTGGTGGGCGTGCTGGACGCCGCCGCAGACCTCCCGAAAGAGGCGGATGCGGTCGTGGAGGGGCAACTGGTGCTCTTCGCAATACCTGGTGATGGGCGTGCCGCGCAGCAGCTCCATGACGAAGAAGGGGCGGCCGTCTGGGGACATGCCGGCATCGAGCATGGTGGCGATGCAGGGATGCTCCATGGCGGCGAGCATGCGGCGCTCCTGCTCGAAGCGGGCGAGGATCTGGCGGGAGTCCATGCCGCGCTTGAGGAGCTTGAGCGCGACCTCGCGCTTGATGGGGTGGGACTGCTCGGCACGCCAGACGAGGCCGAAGCCGCCTTCGCCAAGCTTTCTACGAGGCGGTAGGCACCGAGGACATCGCCGATTTTTTCGTCGCCGTATTCCAGAGGCTGCTCTCCATCTTCCCGCAAGGGGGCGGCGGTGGATGGGGTGAAGGCATGGGAGTCAGGGGGCATGGGATTTCGCTGAGTATCCCTAAGAATGGGTGATGATCCACCAAATGATGTGGGGCTTGTAAAGGGAGGGGGGCTCGTGGGTGGCGTCTGCACAGGAAGGACGGAAGGGACGCTGTGATGGGTGGGCTTTGTGAACTGCGCGCCCGGAACGGGCTGAAGCCCGAACAACGTACATGTGCTGGAGCGGCGGGGGCGTTTTGTGGGCTGTGCGTCCGGGACGGGCTGCTGCGAAGCCGCGCAGTAAACCCCGAACAACGTACATGTGTAGGGCATGGCAAATGATGCGGGGGGAGCTTTGCTGCGTTGACCATTCGGCTCGTCGCGCTTCACTGCGGGTGCATGACTCCCCTTCATCAACTTCGCGCCGGTGTGATCGGCACTGGCTTCATTGGACCTGTACACATTGAGGCGCTGAAGCGGCTCGGCGTGACGGTGAACGGCATCTGTGGCTCGACGAAGAGTGCGCGGCAGGTGGGCAATCTGTGGGGCATCCCAGAAATCTACGGTGACTACGATTATGAGGCGATGTATGCGAGCCCGAACATTGATGTGGTGCATATCACGTCGCCCAACAAGGTGCATGTGGAGCAGTGTCTGCATGCGCTGGAGATGGGCAAGCATGTGATCTGCGAGAAGCCGCTGGGGATGACGGCGAAGGACACGCAACTGGTGGTGGATGCGGTGCGCAAGGGCGGGAAGAAGGGGCCTGTTTTCGCAGTGAACTACATGTGCCGCTTTTTCCCGGCGATGCTGCAGATGCGCGCGATGGTGGCGCGTGGGGACCTGGGGAAGATCATCCATGTGCAGGGGCATTTCTTCCAGGACTGGCTGCTGCATGAGACGGACTACAACTGGCGCGTGCTAGCGAGCGAGGGCGGCAAGCTGCGCGCGGTGGGCGATGTGGGTACGCACTGGATCGATGCGGTGGGATTCGTGCTGGGGACGAAGACGCAGAGCGTGTTTGCGCACATCGAGACATTTTACAAGACGCGCAAGCGCCCGAAGGGTGAGGTGAAGACCTTTGCGAAGGTGGACCCGAAGAAGATGGTGGACTACAAGGTGGATACGGAGGACTTCGGCAGTGTGCTGCTCAAATTTGGCAAAGCGAAGCACGGTTTTGCAGATGGGGTGCATGCGAATGCGTTTATTTCCCAGGTGGCCGCAGGGCGGAAGTGCAGCCTGGGCTTCGGCGTGTATGGGACGAAGGGCAGCGTGCGCTGGGATCTGGACGCGCCGAATGAGATCACGCTGGGACGGCGCGATGAGCCGAACCAGATTTTGCAACGTGGGACGCCGGGATTTCTGGAGGATGTGGCGAACTACACGGACTATCCGGCGGGGCATGCGGAGGGTTTTAATGATGCGCACAAGATGCACTGCCGCGCGGTGTATGAGCACATCGCGAGTGGGAAGCAGACGCCGGTGCTGTTTGCGACGGCGGAGGATGGGCACCATGAGATCCGGCTGTGTGAGGCCATTCTTGAAAGCAGTGAATCAAAGACGTGGGTGAAGGTGTAGAGGCTTTAGTTACCCAGTTACTTGTTGTTAACCATAATCGGGCACTACGACCAATGAAGATCTTCAATTCTGAGTCTGAATTGCTAGATGTGCTCGATCAAATTGAAGCAAACCTTGCAACTGCCTCGACCTCGACCTGTATAGCTGACCAATTTACCAAACACTATAACGAAGCTTGGGATCTGTATGGAGTCTATGCACTTGATGGGCATGAGTCCGATGACGAAGAGTTTGCCATGTTAGAGAAGCACGCCAAACGAATAACGAACATTGAGTTGGCACTTCAATCCGCCAGCAACGTTTGTGCTGAAGAGGATGCTATAAAGGAGTCTTACATCCAAGCGGGGCGTTACGGACCCAATGAAGCAGTTAAACGGCTCTCTCAGGCACTACTGTCTTTACGCGCCAAGGACTAGTCCACTCCCGATCCGCAACGCCAGATCGATCGCTCCCTGAGCACCACGAAGTGACCCATTTTGCGGGGGAGTGTGATTGCGAGAGCAGGAAACTTGGAGAACGTGATCTTGCTTCATTTGCGAAATGGTCTGTGTCATACAGAACCATTTGAAGGTCCAAAGTACTGATGAGCCTGCGGTGGGTTGAGCTTGCTCCCTGGTCTCAAGCCTTTTCCATTGTTTCCCAAAACGAAGCGCTAAGAAACCTCCCAAAGCGAACGGTACCTAGACCATGAAACGACGCACTTTTCTCCTCGCCTGTGGTTCGACTGCTTTTGCTGCTGGTGGTGGTACCCGATTGCGCATTGGGCAGATCGGGACGGAGCATGCGCATGCGGCGGGGAAGATGGAGGCGATGCGTGCTTTGACGGATCTGTGGGAGGTGGTGGGGGTCGCGGCGGAGAAAGGGTATGAGGGGGTGCCGCTGATGACGGAGGCGCAACTGCTGGGCACACCGGATTTGAAGGCGGTGGCGGTGGAGACGCGGATGGAGGCCTCGTGTGCGACGGCGCTGCGGTGCATCGAGGCGGGCAAGCATGTGCATCTGGACAAGCCGGGGGCGCTGAAGCATGACGAATTTAAAACGATGCGGCTGGAGGCGGAGAAGCGCGGGCTGACGGTGCAGATGGGCTACATGCTGCGCTACAATCCGGCGTTTGAGCTGCTGTTTCAGGCGGTGCGTGAAGGGTGGCTGGGAAAGATCACGGAAATCGATGCGGCGATGGGGAAGCTGGGGGATGCGAAGCAGCGTGGCATCATCGGCGCGCTGCCGGGTGGGGGGCTGTTTGAGCTGGGCTGCCATGTGATCGATGCGGTGGTAACGCTGCTGGGCAAGCCGCAAGCGGTGTCGGCTTTTTCGACGCCGACGCAGAGTGATGGCGTCAAGGACAACCAGATGGCGGTGCTGCAGTACGCGAAGGCCACGGCGGTGGTGCGGGTGAATCATGCGGACCCGTTTGGCGGGCCGAGAAGGCGCTTCAACGTGACGGGGACAGAGGGGACCTTTGAGATTGTGCCGATGGAGAGCGGGAAGGTGAACCTATCGCTGACGAAGGCGTGTGGTGCGTACAAGAAGGGGACGCAGTCGTTTCAGCTCACGGTGCCGAAGGACCGGTATGCGGGGGAGTTTACGGACTTGGCGAAGGTGGTGCGCGGGGAGAAGAAGCTGGCTTGGGATGCGGCGCATGACATCAGCGTGCATGAAACGGTGCTGCGGGCGGCGGGGGCGTGGGGGAAATGAACTGAGAGAGCGTCTCTGCATAGCCACCGGGCTGGTGCAGCGACACGTTCCTGATCAACAAAATTCCCATCAGCGGCATTGGAATGCCGCGCTCCCAGGTTACTGCGTCGCGAACTTGGTAAGAAGGCCGCGTTTGCGGGTGAGATTGAGGACCCAGACGAAGAGCCAGCCGGCGAGAGCGAGGTAGAGAACGTTGAGGCCGGCTGCGTACCCGAGGTAATCCCAGTTCATGGTGCCGGATTTCATGACGGAACGCATGCCTTCAAAAATATAAGTGGGTGGGAAGCACCAGGCGATGGGCCGGGACCAGGCGGGCATGTCTTCGACCCGGTAAAACACGGCGACGACGGGCTGGAAGAAGAAGGGAATGGCCCAGGCGAGAGATTCTGCGGCGAGGCCCCAGCGCAGGATGAGCGCGGTAGAGATCATGCCGAGTGACCAGCCAAAGAGCATGAGGTTGAGAAAGAAAGGAATGAGCCACCAACTGAGCTGGAAGACATTGAAGGCATAACCGAACCAGGAGATGAAGCTCAGCACGACGGCGGTGATGAGGATGCGCAGGATGCCGACGATGAAGGTGGCGCTAATGTACTCCGATGAGCGCACGGGGGCGACGAAGATGTTGAGCAGGTTGCGTGTCCACACGTCTTCAAGGAAGGAAATGGCGACGCCCTGCTGGGCGCGGAACATGATGTCCCAAAGGATCATGCCACCGAGGAAGAAGAGCACGTAGCTGCCGAATTCGGGATTGGTGTTCTTCTGGATGAAGACGGTCACGTTTCCCCAGACGACGAGGTCAACGACGGGCCAGAAGGCCAACTCGACGAGGCGCATGGGACTGCGGGCGTAAAGAAACAGGTAGCGCATCACGAGGGCGCTGATGATGCGGAAATTCATACGGCGGAAGCTTTCTTCGGTTCGTCGAGGAGTTCGCCATCGCGGGCGATCTTGATGAAGACATCCTCAAGGTTGTCGCTGCTGGACTGGGCGACGATGTCTGACGGGGTGCCCTCGCAGACGATCTTGCCTTTGTGGAGGAAGATGACGCGGTCGCAGACTTCCTCGATGTCGCGCATGTTATGGGAGGTGTAGAGAATGGCGACGTTGCGCTCGCGCTGGACTTTGCGCACGACTTTGCGGACCTTGTCGGCGATGTCGGGGTCGAGGCTGGCCGTGGGCTCGTCGAGCATCAGGAGCTCGGGGTCATTGAGGAAGGCTTTGACGAGGTTAACCCGGGTGGACTCGCCTGCGGAGAGCTGGCCGGTGACGCTTTTGTTGAGGTGGGAAATTTCGAGGAGTTCCATCAGCTCGGCGATTTTCTTCTTCGGATTGGGCACGCCGTAAATGTGGGCGAAGACGAGGAGGTTCTGCCACACGAGCAGGTTGCCGGGAAGGGCAGTGTAGGCAGAGGAGAAATTGGCGCGCTGGAGGATTTTGATGCGGTTGGCCTGCAGTGGCATGCCGAACGCGTTGAGTTCGCCTGAGGTCGGCAGTGTGAGGCCGAGGAGGCAGTTCATGGCAGTGGTCTTGCCGGCACCGTTGGCACCGAGCAGGCCGAGCACCTCACCGCGATGCAGCTTGAAGCTGAAGCGGTCGAGCGCCTTCACGCCGTCGAACTCACGGGTGAGATCGATGGCTTCGAGGATGACTTCGCGGGTATCGGTGGCGTCGGACATGCGCTGTTAGGGAAGCACTGAATGATTTACACCGCGAGAGATTAGAAGACCGCAGAGGCCGGAGTTTGAATGCATTTCTCTGCGGCTTTCTCCACTGTGGTGTGAAACAGCGTTTTTTTAGAGATACTCTTCGATGGGCAGCTTGCCGTTCCAGGCGCAGATGAACATGGTGCCGGGCTTGGTGGTGCTGGGCTTGAGGGTGACTTTGCCGCCACCCATTTCGACCATGAGCTGTCCGGCGGCGATGTCCCAGAGGCTGATTTGTTCTTCGACGTAGGCATCGAGGCGACCGGTGGCGATGTAGGCCATGGCGAGGGCGGCGCTGCCGAGCATGCGGGTCTTGCGGACTTCGTAGGCGATGCGCTTGTAGCGGGCGAAGCCGAGGTCGAGCGCTTCTTTGCTCTTGGAGAAGCCGACGGTGACGACGGCTTCGGCCATTTCGGCGCGGTTGCTGACTTCGACGACTTTGCCGTTGAGCTTGGTTTTTTCGCCACGGATGACGGTCCAGGTTTCGTTCTGAGTGGGGTCGAAAATGACGCCGATGAGGAGCTCTTTGGATTCGCGTTTGCGGGCGGCGATGGAGACGCAGAAGTGGGGAATGCCGAAGAAGTAATTCACCGTGCCGTCGATGGGATCGACGATCCATTCGACATCGCCGTTGCCGCCGGTTTCGCCGCCTTCCTCGCCGAGGATGGCGTGGTCTGGGAAGCGGGCGAGGATCATGTCGGTGATGAGCTGCTGGCTCTGGACATCAAGCTCGAGCTTGATGTCGTGACGCTGCATTTCGTTCACCGTAAGCTCGGAGCCGAAGTGTTCTTTGATCATTTTGCCGGCGGCGTGCGCGGCTTCGGTGGCGGTGGCGAGGAGTTCGTTCACTGGGGGCTGGATGCTGGATTCTTGATGCTAGATGCTGGATGCTCGTTCTTTGCTGTGGCTAGGAAGGGCAGTCGGGATGAAATGAATTGGATCAATTCGCGAGCGAGGGCGGTTTTCGACTGCCTGGCGAGAGGCATCGTTTGACCGCCGGGGAGGCAGAGGGTGACTTCGTTTTCTGGACTGTCAAACCCGATGCCCGACTGTGACACGTCGTTTGCAATGATGAGGTCACAGCCTTTGCGAGTGAGCTTGTCCTGGGCATGGGCGATGAGGTTCTCCGTTTCGGCTGCGAAGCCGACGAGGTAGCCGTGAAAGCCGAACTGCGAGCGGACGGAGCCGAGGATGTCTTCGGTGCGTTCGAGCTGGAGGGTGAGGGTGTCGGCGGACTTTTTAATTTTTTGGGAGACGACCTGTGCGGGACGATAATCGGCCACGGCGGCGCTGAAGATGGCGGCGGCGCAGCCGGGGAGGTGGGTGCGGACGGCTTCGAACATCTCGCGGGCGGTTTCGACTTGGATGAGTTGCGCGCCGAAGGGTGCGGGAATGGCGACGGGGCCAGAGACGAGGATGACTTCGTGACCGGCAGCGTGGGCGGCTTCGGCGAGAGCGTAGCCCATGCGGCCGGAGGAGCGGTTGGAGAGGAAACGGACAGGGTCGATGGGTTCACGTGTGGGGCCGGCGGTGATGAGGAGGCGCATTTGGGGACGTAAATCAACTGGTCAAGAGATCAAGGGTGTGGTCCCAGGATTCCGGACTCGGGGAGGATGAGTAAGAGTAAGAGGAGGAGGAAGATTAGCCGCCTGGCACGGTGAGGGAGCGGCCGTTGTCTTTGGGGCCGAGTTTGATGAAGAAGGGGACGGCGCGTTTGGCCCAGTCATCGGCGTCGGGGAAACCGCCGGCTCCTTCGCCGAAGGTGCTGCGGAGCATGTCGGTGTCGATGATGCCGGGATTCATGGGGATGACGGCGACTTTGCCGCCGGTGTCCTGGGCGGTGGCCATAGAGAGGCCTTCGATGGCGTATTTGGTGGCGCAGTAGGGGGCGACATCTGCGGCGGTGCAACGGCCCCAGCCGGAGGAGAAATTGACGATGACGCCGCTGCCGCGTTTGAGCGTGGCAGGAAGCAGGTGGCGCATCATGGCGGCGGGGCCTTTGATGTTGATGTCCACGATGCGGCTGAAGTCCTCGGCGCTGGTTTCCCAAAGGGGGGCGTTGGCGTTGATGATGGCGGCGTTGTTGAGGACGAGATCGGGTGGGCCGAATTTTTCGAGGATGCTAGCGCAGAAGGCGGCGATGTCGGATTCGAGGGAGACATCGCAGGTTTGGAAATGGTGAGGGGCGGGGAACTCGCGGGAGAGTTCGGCGATTTGCGCGGCGTTGCGTCCACAACCCGCAATGTGCCAGCCTGCTTTGACGAAGAGAAGCACCATGGCGCGGCCGAGGCCACGGGTGCAACCGGTGATGACGACGGTTTTGGGTTTCATTTCCCCTAACCTTTACTTCTCGTCTGCGGAAGGATCAAAGGCCTTGTTGAAGGGAGGGCCGCGCTCGCCGCCGTAGGTTTCGCGGAGGTATTCATCGCCCTCGCTTTTCGCGCGGCGGATGTTTTTGGGTGCCACGAGATTTCCAATTCGCCGACGCTCGGCACGACCAGCCTGCCACTGCTCCCAAGTGAAGCTGCGCTCCGGTTTGATGATGAGCTTTGTCGGCGTCATGGAGGTAGCGTTAGTTCAAGATTTGGATTTTGCCACCCATCCGGCGAACGCATCTTTGACGGGAATCAACGAATGGCACTCAGCTAAGAACAATCATCGACAGTCTGGACCGGTATATAGGAGCGCTGGCTGATTGCGGAGCACATGTTGCGGAGCTCGTTGCAGACGCTGCTGGTGGGCGTGGATTGTGGCGCAGCGATGGGTTTGCTTCCGGTCGTGTGGGCGCTTACCCAGGTTCGCCTCGCCAAGGCTCGGCTGACCCTGGGCTGGATTACACAGCTCCGTTGGAGCTGGTGTGTCGCGGAGTGGAATGACCGAATATGACAGCAGGCTCCCGAGGAAGTTCAGAAGCACGAAGCGCTGGGAGGACCATGGTGTTTTTGATTTGATCACCGCTTAACGTTTACTTCTCGTCTGCGGAAGGATCAAAGGCCTTGTTGAAGGGCGGGCCGCGCTCGCCGCCGTAGGTTTCGCGGAGATATTCATCGCCTTCGCTTTTCGCGCGGCGGATGTTTTTGGGAGCCACGAGATTGCCTACCCGACGGCGCTCGGCGCGGCCAGCTTGCCACTGCTCCCAAGTCCATGTGCGCTCGGGGCTGGATTTGAGTTTCGAGGGTGTCATCGCGGAGGAATGTAGCTCAGGACTTGGATTTTGCCAGTTCGGCTTCCACCTCGGCCTTCACGGCATTGAATTCCGGCACGCAGTTGTATTTCGAGCAGGCAGCCACGCGATAGGCTTCGTCCCAGTCGATAGGAATGCGCCCCGACAGCACGCCTGCCATGAGTTTCTTGGCACAGTCATCGTCTTTTTCATCGTAGCCGTTGCAATACTTCCTGGCAGCATAGACCCGACCGACGAGCGCATCTTCCACAGGAATCAACCTGACTTCTCCGTGCGGCGTGTCGAACCGTGATAGTTCTTTGTCAGCCCGATAATCGATCTCGCCCAGCAAATCGATCCACAGGCCTTCGATGCCCCAGCTTTTGCTGCCGCCATGGGACTTGATGCCGGGAAGTTGGCGCATGATTTCTCCACGCTCTTCATTGCTGGGCTGCGGCCAACCGGTCCAGCAGATGTCGGTGTCGCCGGACATGTAGGCACCGTCGGTGTA
>TBL_comb48_EPIDRAFT_1003236_pt1 | contig 10936 bp, 10 predicted proteins | sample TroBogEpilimnion_37_FD_10681 | JGI IMG/M metagenome (IMG submission 10681)
TTGGTGATTCTAGATTCATCGCGGGCTGTGTAATAAAAGAGTCCAGCAACGATGATAAAAGGAATCAGTGTGTAAGCAATTTCAACTGGAACGTTGTACTGAGTCTGCTTGGGAAACTCTTCGCTCTTCTTGCGATGGAAAAAGACAGGCCACATAATCAAAATGAAGGTAAAAACTCCAACAAAGCCCGCTGTAATCCAAGACCAGTACCACAGTGGTCCAGAGATCGTGTTTACGCTCGAGGCATTCTTGTCGAAGCCGAGTCCTGAGTAATTCTTGAGTGACAATCGCGAGATCACATACAGGGCCAACGCAACCAGCGTGGCTATGACAATTCGGGCAGATCGCTTGTTTTGACGCATGGGAGAAGAATAACTGCCCCACTCGCAACTCGGCTTCACAGGGGGTACCGTTCTAGGGGTGGGTTCAGTCACAGGTCTTTCAGGTCACTTTCAGAGCGAAACCCCTCTCCATCCTGCCGCGGCAGAATTCCTGACAGACGCCTTTAACCGAGGATGGGCCAGCCCAGCAAAAATCCACCAGGAATCACGTAAAACTGCCCTGCTTCTCAACGAAGCCAAGGAGATATTCTTTACCCACCTAGGGCTGCGCCCAGAGGAACTCAATTTTCTGGGAGATACGCCGCTGGCCTTCCATTTGGGGATTTCCGGGTTCGCTACTCCCGCAGGCACCGTGTACTACCCGGCAACCTCTCGATCAATGGCCTATGCCGTTGCCGCGAGCCATCCACATCAGCAATTGCCGGTCAACCGACAGGGATATAGCCAGATTCCCTCGAATTCGCGCGCAGAAGATCTACTTGTATGGCAGGCGGTCAACGCAGAGACGGGGCTCATTGGAGTAGACCCTGGTGATTTTCGAGGTTCAATTTTTGTGGACTCGGTTAATTCAGCCGTCCCAATCCCTCAATGGGAGAAAGCATCCTGGAGCGCTGCGGTCTGGGATTCGCGAGCTTGGCAGGGTCCAGCAGGACTTTCAATCTTCGCATTGCGCAATAGATCTTCCTGGATTAATCCCCTGCCCCACAATGACTCCAAGGCAACCTCAGGTAATTTCTCAATCCCGCTAGCAATTGCAAGTGCGATTGCTCTTGATAATCACATAAAAGAGAGCGCATCTGCCTACGATCGACTCCTTGCTCTCAATGCCACAATCAGAAATTTCATTTTTTCGGAGTTTCCTGGTGCCAACATCGCAGCAGAACTCGATACAACGGTGCCGCATCTGATCAGTTTTACGATTCCTGGAATCGATTCGCAATGGCTCATCAACGAACTCGATAGAGAAGGTTTGGCGGTGGACACTGGCTCCGCCTGCATGTCAATGAATATGCAACCAAGCCATGTGCTTGCAGCTATGGGGCTGCCGGTGACCGGGAACATCAGACTACGACTTCGCAACGAACATACCGAAAGCGATGTTGCAGACTTGCTTTCAAAAATTAAGACTCTTAGCGCCCCATTTGTGGCTTGATGTGCGCTGCAATTTCCTGAGCAGCCGTTGAACCATATGCTTCTTCAAAGCGCTTCATAAAGATCTCGCGATCATAGAAATACTCTTGCGTTCCTTTTGTCTCGAGACAGAATGTTGCCACCATCGAACCAAGTTGCGCGCATCGTTCGTGGCCTAGCCCCCACGAAAGCCCGGCAAGAAAACCAGATCTGAATGAATCACCAACTCCAGTCGGATCAACCTTGGCTTCTTCATCTGGCACACCGATTGTGATCGTGGCTTTGCCATGTTCTTCTACGCGTGCACCTTTGGAGCCGAGAGTAACAACGCGAACTTTTACTTCATCAAAGAGTTCTTGATCGCTCATTCCGGTCTTCTGCAAAATTAACGCGAGTTCGTATTCATTTAAGAAGAGATACGTCGCTCCATGAACAAGTTTGCGGATCTGATCGCCATCCATGCGAGCCAATTGTTGCGATGGATCTGCAGCTAGCGGGATACCTAAACGCACTGCGCTTTCAGAGTGACGAATCATCGCTTCTGGATCATCGGGTGAGACGATCAATAAATCGAGTGGGCCAGCGTGTGCGTGGACCTGCTCAACATCGATCTCGCGGGCTTCTGACATTGCGCCGGGAAAGAAGGAGGCGATTTGATTGAGGTCTTGATCTGTCGTCACGATAAATGTGGCGGTATATAAATCTTTCGAAATCTTGCAGTGGCTTGTATCCACCCCGTGCCTGGTAAGCCAATCGTTGTAATCAGCCCAGTCTTTACCAACCGCCGCGACCAAAAGTGGATTAAGGCCGAGCGCTCCCATACCAAATGCAATATTGGCAGCTGTTCCACCGCGATAGATATCTAGTCCATCAACAAGAAATGAGAGCGATACGTTCGCTAAAGAACCCGCAACTAACGAGTCGGTGAAACGACCTGGGAATGTCATTAAATGATCTCTACCGACGGAACCGGCAACAGCAACTTTCATACGATGAGTGATGAACTAATTATCGCAAGAAGATGATTAGTTAAATGAATCGCCGCAAGCACAAGAACCTTGGGCATTTGGATTATCGATCGTGAACCCTTGCTTTTCAATGGTATCGACGAAATCGATTGAGGCACCCATTAAATAAGGTGTGCTCATCTTGTCAGTCACTACTTTTACAGTGCCGAACGTTGAGACTGTATCGCCATCAAGGGCGCGATCATCAAAATAAAGTTGGTAGCGAAGGCCAGAACATCCACCAGGTTGCACTGCTACACGGAGAGATAGGTCATCTCGTCCTTCCTGCGCTAGCAGGGCAGCAACTTTTGTTGCAGCGACATCAGTAAGAGCGATGCCTGTGGCTGTAGAAATGGTGACATCTTGGGTAGTTTCAGTACTCATGGATTGAAGAATACCCCCAAACTCCCCCAGCCGCGCGTGGGCTTGGTATGGCGAGCCACCAGCGTTTGGATAGATAATACGGAGATGGCATTAACTGATCTTCTTCTGCTGGGACGTCAGAGCGACCTGACCAGCGAGCGAGGAGTCTCCTGCGAAGGTGAGCTCCCGCTGCCGAGTGATCCTGCGTTGGTCGAGCGAGCGATAGTCGCCCGAGAGAAACTTGGCTCCCGAGCGATGATCTTGGGTCACCACTACCAGCGTGATGAAGTGATTGATTTTGCCGACATTACGGGCGATTCATTCAAACTGGCACAGGCCGCGGCCCAGAACCCAGAAGCCGAGTTGATCATCTTCTGCGGTGTGCACTTCATGGCAGAGAGCGCCGACATTCTCACTAGCCAGCAGCAAAAGGTCATACTCCCCGATCTAGCCGCAGGTTGCTCGATGGCAGATATGGCTGCCGCCCACCAAGTCGAGGCTGCTTGGGCACACTTTGAAAAACTTGGAATCGCTAAGCGGACAATTCCCATTACCTACATGAATTCGACAGCAGCAATCAAAAGTTTCACAGGGGAGCATGGTGGAGCGGTCTGCACCTCTTCTAATGCGCAGCGCGCAATGAATTGGGCCTTTGCCCAAGGCGAGAAAATTTTCTTCCTGCCCGATCAGCATTTGGGTCGCAATACAGCGGTCCTTAATCTTGGACTCTCCCTTGACGATTGCGTTGTATGGAATCCATGGAAACCAGCTGGAGGGCTCACCGATGAGGAACTCGTCAGGGCCAAAGTGATCTTGTGGCGAGGTCATTGTTCGGTGCATGGCCGCTTCTCCCGCTCGAATGTTGATGAAGTCCGCGCCCTGGTTCCAGGGGTGCAAGTCCTTGTTCATCCTGAGTGCCAACACGAAGTGGTCAGCGCGGCTGACGTTGTTGGCAGTACCGAGGCGATCATTCGCACTGTTGCAGAATCAGCCCCTGGCTCAACTTGGGCTATCGGCACTGAGCTCAACCTCGTGTCGCGCCTAGCCAAAACATTCTCTGACAAAAACATCCTCTTTTTGGATAAGACCGTCTGTTATTGCTCCACAATGAACAGAATCGACCTACCTCACCTTGTGTGGGCCATGGAAAACCTCAATCAAGGTCGAATCGTGAACCAAATCAACGTGGATCCATATGTGAGCGCGAATGCCAGAGTTGCGCTTGAACGAATGCTGGCTCTACCGTAATCGCATGACAAAAGACTCTCCCACCCCTAAGCGCAAAGATGCTGAAAAGGCCAACAAGGTCAATTCAATTACTGCGGCCGTAAACAAAGATGGTCGCAAGCGCGATCGCGATGCAATGAAGGCAGCGCGTCTTTCCGCTCGCGCCGCATATATGCGCGGTGAAGAAAGCGCTCTACCACTTCGCGACAAGGGACCCGTCAAACGTTTCGTACGTGACTACATTGACTCCCGTCGCAATATCGGTGAATACTTTTTACCAGTAGTGGCAGCAGTCTTGGTTCTCTCTGTTGTGCACAACAAATTTGTTTCACTTATTGCAATCTTGTTCATGTATGCAGCAATGCTTTACACAGTTGTCTCCGGATTTGTTATGACTCGCAGAATCCGTACGGCAGTAACAGAGCGCTTCCCTAACGAATCAACAAAGGGTCTAGGCATGTATGGCTGGCTTCGATCAACACAAATGCGCAAAATGCGCGCGCCTGCACCACAAGTACAGATCGGTGAGAAGATCTAACTTCCCTACAGAATTATTGAAGAGCCCCAGGACTCGTTAAGCGCGAGGATTGGGGCTCACATTTTTTGTTGGATCAGTTTCGGGAATATCTCCTAGCGCAGAATCAATTGCTGCCAAAGTCTGAGCATCAAGTTTGATGCCAGAAGCTTTTACGTTTTCCTTCACCTGAGATGGCTTGCTTGCTCCCATAATCACCGATGAGACGTTGGAATGAGATAACGCCCAGGCAAGTGCAAGTTGAGACATGGTTATTCCATGTGCATCAGCGATTGGTCGAAGGTTTGCGACGGCTTGCAGAATGTCATCCTTCATCCAATTGGCGACCATCCCGCTTCCGACTTTTTTATCGCTTGCACGTGACCCTGCCGGAGGTTTTTTGCCAGGCAGATACTTGCCGCTGAGAAGTCCTTGCGCGAGTGGCGACCAGACTATTTGACCGATGCCTTCGCTTTCACACAGTGGCATAACTTCTTTCTCAATGACACGCCACAGTGCTGAGTATTGGGGTTGACTTGAGACGAATCGAGTCCAGCCACGAGCTTTCTGAATATCCAAAGCACTTTTAATTTGGGATGCATCCCACTCTGAGAAACCGATGTAATGAACTTTTCCTTGACGAACCAAGTCTTCAAAAGCCTGTAAAGATTCCTCGAGCGGGGTTTCGACATCAAATCGATGGAATTGATAGAGGTCGATATGGTCAGTATTGAGGCGCTTAAGCGAGGCATGGACTGATTCCATAATGTGCTTTCGCGAGAGACCGCGATCATTTTTTCCCTCACCTGTTGGCCAGTAGACCTTAGTGAAGAGCTCATAGGATTCTCGCCGTACGCCTTTAAGCGCCTTACCTAGAACTGTCTCAGCCTTAGTTCCTGCATATACATCTGCAGTATCCAAAGTTGTGATTCCGAGATCGAGTGCGGTCCTTACGCATTTGATCGCAATGTCTTCTTCCACTTGAGTGCCATGTGTGAGCCAATTGCCATAGGCAATCTCTGAGACATACATTCCTGATGATCCAAGGCGACGATATTCCATGCCGTGAAGGCTACCCCGCGTGGCGCTGTAAAGCGATGGCAAAGGATGGTAATTTTCCTCCTGGCCCAGTTCGCTGGAGCTGATAGAAAATGGAGCGAAGTTGGTGAAATTCCAACGCTGTCCCGCAACTGTAATGAAGAGATTTCAGATCATCTTCTAAGTCAGGTCGCCTCTTTTCCTATCGAAGTATCCGACCTCGGAGGAAGGTCGGGCCTTTAGAAGAGCCACTTGGCTCTATCCGAAAGTCCGAATTATTCCTCCCTCTATCTTCTCTTGAGGGAGCCATTATGAAGTTCACACGCGCATTCCGCGGGTTGATAATTGCCAGCGCATTGACCTATCCGATTATTGGGATTACGCCAGCCCAAGCACATACTCTTCCAACGCGAATTATTTCGCTCTCGCCAAGTGCCACCGAAATTCTCTACGGTATTGGTGCTGGCGCACAGGTCATTGCCGTTGATGACAACTCCGACTTTCCGGCCAATGCTCCACATACTTCCTTGAGTTCGTACTCTCCCAATGTGGAAGCAATTGCAGCCATGCATCCCGACCTAGTTATTTTGCAAACCACTGCAACGAAGGCAAGTGATGTTGAAGCAGGACTCAAGAAACTCAACATTGCTGTTTATATGGAGACAACTCCATCAAATATTACAGAGGCCTACTCGGAATACACCGATCTTGGCGCCCTCACGGGTCACCCAAGTCGCACTGCCGCATTGATCACCACTATGAAGAAAGAGATAATTGCGACCGTAGCTCAGGCTTCAAAAAACCCGCGTATCACCATCTTTGATGAGCTTGATCCAAATTCTTTCTATAGCGCAACATCAAATACTTTCATCGGGCAAGTATTTAAAAGCTTTGGTTTCTCAAATATAGCTGATGGTGCAGATACCGCTGATAGCGGTGGATATCCAGCGCTCACACCCGAATACATCGTGCAGGCAGACCCATCTGTCATTCTGCTCGATGATGGAGCTACCGCTAAAGATGTAACGGCACGTCCAGGATGGAAGACAATCTCAGCGGTCGTTAACAAACATGTAGTTGTTGTTCCGCTCGATATCGCTGATAGATGGGGACCACGCCTCGTCGATCTCTACCGCTTTATTGCTTCCTCAACGAAGAACATTAAGTAAGCCACGAAGTTAGATATGCGATCGCAAACGAGATGAACAGCGCAACTGGCGGAGCTATTGCCCGCATATGGAATTGGCGAATCACCGTCAGTTGCGCCGCGCTCCTTCTCGTTGTCGCAATCGCTGCTGTGAGTTTTGGTCCCATCCACATTAGTTTTACCGAAGTCTTTAAAACTCTGCTCAACCTTCCTGGTGGTGCTACAGGGCAGGGACGCACAGTGATTCTTCAATTACGCTTACCTCGCGTAGTTCTAGGAGCTCTCGTAGGCGCTGCTCTTGCAACGAGTGGCGCGGTCTATCAAACAGTGTTTCACAATCCACTTGCGGATCCATACTTACTCGGCGCAGCAAGCGGGGCCGGACTCGGCGCCACAATCGCATTAACAAGTACTCATCATGACGTCACAGCCCTCCTACCTGTCTTTGCATTTGGTGGCGGAATACTTGCTGTCTTAACTTCATTTTTTGTATCAGGAAAATTTTTCGCAGAACCAAACACTCTCTTGCTTTCTGGCATCGCGGTTGGTTCCTTTGCCACCGCAATTCAGACATATCTTCAGCAGCGACATAGCAACGCATTGCGTCCGGTTTATTCATGGATTCTCGGAGACCTCACCGCGGCTTCGTGGGGAGTTGTCGGTTGGTCGGCTATATACATCTCCATTGCGCTCACCATTTTGTTCACAGTCGCGAAGCAATTAGATGGATTGATGCTCTCTGATGAAGAGGCATTCTCACTTGGAATTAACCCACATCGTTTGCGAATTTTGGCGGTAGGAGCAGCCACACTCGCTACCGCTACGGCTGTGTCAGCATCAGGACTCATTGGGTTTGTCGGAATCGTGGTGCCGCATCTGGTTCGCGGAGTAACGAGGCGAGTAACCAATAGATCGCTCATAAGTATCGCTTTGGTTGGTGCAGCGTTTCTTGTGCTTGCCGATCTTGGGGCTCGCACGCTGCTCTCCCCTGCAGAGCTACCGATCGGAGTCATTACGGCTTTTGTTGGGGCACCTTTCTTTCTCTTTGTCCTTCGCAATCGTAGAAAGGCCGGCAACTGATGATGACAGCAGGGACAATCACGGTGAGTGACCTCACCGTTCGATACGGCGATAAAACAATTCTTGACGACATTAATCTGCAACTCCCGCATGGACAGTGGACCTGCCTTGTAGGACCAAATGGTGCGGGTAAGACAACGTTGCTCAAAGCGCTACTCGGTACAACGGCCTATTCGGGTTCAATCCAAGATCGTGGAACTGAAGTGTTTAAGAGTCATAGAAGAAACATTGCCTTTGTTCCGCAATCACCAGCAATTCCTCAGGGGATGACCGTTGGTGAATATGTTGCACTTGGCCGATCCAAGCGAGACGGTTGGGGTAAAGAAAGCCAAAAAAGCCGTGAATTGATTGCAACGATACTGGTGCAAACATCGCTGTATGGAATGCAGAAAAATTTTGTTTCTCAGCTCTCTGGCGGAGAGATGCAACGAGCCCTCATCGCCCGCGCACTGGCTCAGGAGCCAGATCTGATCCTGCTCGATGAACCAACAAGCGCGCTAGATCTCCATCATCAGATTTCGGTTCTCAACAATATTGAACTTCTCAAAGAACGTGGCGTAACCATCATCTCCACTATGCATGACATCACCCTGGCTGCAATGTACGCCCAAAATATTGTGATTATGCAGCGCGGAAAAGTACTACTTTCGGGAAGCTCACAATCCGTCATTCACTCCCCTGAACTCAAGAGCGCATTCGACAATCGCATCGATGTCTTCACTCTAGATTCTGGAAGACCTGTGGTGATTGCAACTAAAGATGAACGCGAAAATCAGGCTGGCAATCCCTAACGTACGTGTGACGGGACAAAGGGCACTTTGACCACCTGCACTTTGCAGATTCGCCCGCGCACATCGATAGACAATTCTTCGCCGTAAGAAATCTCTGGCTTCATCAGTGCCAAGCCAATTCCCACTTTGAGGGTCGGGGAGAATGTTCCACTCGTAACCACGCCAACAACTCTGCCACTTTTATCCAAGAGATTCATCTCCCCGCGAGGAATCCCACGGTCAAGTGACCTGATGCCGCGACTTATTCGTTTTACTCCAGAACTCTTCTCATCAATCAATGCTTGTCGGCCATGCATATGCGATTTTGTCAGCGCGACAGCCCAGCCCGCGTTAGCTTGAAGTGGGGAAATCTCTAATGAAAGTTCATGACCATGGAGTGGGTATCCCATTTCGGTGCGCAACGTATCTCGCGAACCTAACCCGCACACATGACCGCCAACCTTTGCCACTGCGCTAACCAGCTGATCCCATACTGGGGCCACATTCTCCCAAAGTGGAATGAGTTCGTAGCCGAATTCGCCGGTGTATCCAGTTCGACAAATAATCACACCATCGACAGTAGTGAAATGCATGTACTCAAGATCGACGCGCAGGCCAAGAGATTCCAATACCTCATCGCTCTTGGGACCTTGGACAGCCAATACGCCGAACTTTCGGTGCGCATTGACAATTGAAAGCCCTAGGTCGTTAGCTGCGACAAGTACATCGAATACAGCTTCACAATTAGCGGCATTTGGGATGATGAAAAATCGTTCATCGTCATATCGATACACAATGAGATCATCAATTACTCCACCGCTGTCGTTACACAGGAGATTGTATTGCGCGCTCCCATGACCTATTCGGTTGAGATCATTGGTGAAAATCTTGTTGAGAAAATCAAGTGCGCCTACGCCCCGAACTTCAATTTTTCCTAAATGCGAAACATCAAATATTCCGACCGACTCACGCACAGATTGGTGTTCGGCTAAAACACCCCCCGTCGGAATCAGCTCTCCGCTCACCGAGGCAATCGCTCCAGGGTATTCGATAGGCATCTGCCAGCCACCAAAGTCAGCCATCTTTGCGCCAACCTGAACATGCCAATCAAAGAGCGGTGACTCCATATTTTCCATACCGACAACTTATCCCAAGTTCACAATTATGCGTCGGAAGTGAGAGGATGAGGATATGGCTACAGTGAAAATCAGTGAAAAGCAGAGTGCAACTTCCCTCGTACTTGGACTTTCGCACGCAGATGGAAAGCTCACCATTGAAACCTCTCTCGCCGAATATAAAACCAAAGAGCTCTTGGGGATCCTTGAAGATGTAGGGGCTAGCGCAAAGGCTGGCGCCATTACCAAAGTGCCATTTGCACATCCAAAACTCCTGATCTTTGTTGGACTTGGAGATCGCCAGAAGAGCTATGACCACGAAGCCCTCCGCCGTGCGGCAGGTAGCGCAGCTCGGGCGCTTGCTGGTCAAGCATCCGCCGATGTCGCTCTCCCCCATGGCTCCACGACAGAGCTAGCAGCAATTGCGGAGGGTATAACTCTTGGCGCCTACGCATTCACAGAATTTCGTTCATCCACAAAGGGTGAACATAAAGCGCCTCTCAAAAGCGCAACGATAATTTCTCCCCTCTCCAATAGCGCAGAAATAAAAGCGCTACTCAAGCGAGCAGAGATAGTTGGCAAAGCAACCGCACTTACACGCGACTTGATCAACACACCACCGAGTCATCTGACCCCGGCTTCATTTAGTGATCGCCTCAAGAAGATCGCGATCGCCTCTGGTCTTAAAGTCGAAATTCTTAACGAAACACAACTAAGAGCCAAAGGCTATGGCGGAATCTCATCGGTTGGCCAAGGCTCTGCTAACCCACCTCGACTTCTGCACGTCTCATACAATCCTCCCAAAGCAAAGAAAAGATTCGCATTGGTTGGCAAAGGAATCACATTCGATTCTGGCGGATATGCGCTCAAGCCTGCAGCCGGCATGGAAGAGATGAAGACAGATATGAGTGGCGCAGCAGCCGTCATCGCAAGCGCTCTTGCAATTGCTGAATTAAAAATTCCCGTCGCCATTGAGGCTTATGCCTGCCTGGCAGAAAACATGATCAGCGACCATGCAACAAGGCCGAGTGATGTCATCACCATTTACGGTGGCAAGACAGTTGAAGTACTCAACCCTGACGCAGAGGGTCGCCTGGTTCTTGCCGATGGATTGGTGCGCGCAGCCGAGGATGGCGCACGACTTGGCCGACTCGATGGAATCATCGACGTTGCTACCCTGACTGGTGCCCAGTTGATTGCCCT
>TBL_comb48_EPIDRAFT_1003238_pt1 | contig 10936 bp, 8 predicted proteins | sample TroBogEpilimnion_37_FD_10681 | JGI IMG/M metagenome (IMG submission 10681)
ACTCTAATTCTGATGTCTCTTCAATCCTTGCTTTCTTAACCTTGCAGCGACCTTTGTCTCAACATTTTATGCTAAAAATCGTCGTTGCCCATCCTGTGGGAGCTGTCATGCAGCGCTCATCTGTAATGATTGTGCTTGTTGAGCTCACTCTTGATCGACCACTCAACTAAGCCGATGGGGTGATCCAAGTGCTCTGGGCGATTTCCTTAAATGGAGTTGTCGTTGTTCGTCTGTTTGGTTATCGTTGTACCTCTAAACTATACAGGCGTTGAATAGATTCACGTTCTCTGCTTGCTGAGCTGACCTGGCACGTGTTCCGGATCTGCTTCGGCCTGATTGCCATCGATATGATGTGTCGGATAGATTTGATGTGAATCGTCGTAACGATTTGAAATGATATATCGATTTGAATAGCCGTACCGATTTGACTCATCGTATCAATTTGAAACGTCATACCTCTCGGAGTTATAAGAACCAATGGACCGCGATGGTTTATTTGGCCTGTTATGTCGTGACCGATGGTCATCCCAGTGAGCATTTTCAGGCGTCACGTCGTGTCCTCGAGTCGTGTCATAAGAACGGGTTAAACTCCTCTCAGATATTCGTAAGGCCACATAGCCTGGTCCTCCAATGCATTTTGAAGTGAGGCTGACCGTCCACAAGTGTTCTCCTCCTGTGCTACATTACATCCTGTAGCTGGTGTGTGGTCTGGCCTAGGTAGTTGCCGCTTCAACTTCTAAAATTCAGCATTCGCTATTCTAATCGCTGGGTCTTCACCCGAAATGTTGATCGCGGTTCATGGAGTCAAAGGTGCGTTGAATTGCACTTACAGTTTCTGTCGAGATGCTAAGCTTAATCGAGAAATTGTAACTGCTGACTTCTATTCCGCTGCTTGTTGTTATTGATGTTAGTAACTTCTAATATCCTAGAAATCTTGTAAAAGCTAATATCATTGAGGTTCTGGTTATTGGTTTCTGGTAGGTCGCCAGTGCTATCGCACACTTTCGTAGAGTCGTTTGCGTCCGCTTTGACGAAATCGCTATCTAATTCATCCTCAGAGTTACAAAATGATAGTATTCCAATGCTATCATAATTATTCGGGGAACCGTAATCCTCTTCATCATCTACTTAACTACATGGACTAATTTGCGGACTGGTGCCTTCTTAACTACTAATGATGGGAGTTGTTTGTATGACTTATTGCATGCCTTCTGGAAGGGTACATCTACTCGGTCATCGTTGTGTTGTAGCGTTCAAGTACACGTCTGGCATCACACTCTTCGTTCTCGAATGACAAAATGCCATTTGCCTGTTAATGCATTGTGTTTGGCTCCTGGCCGGTTGATGAGTGAGATCTTAAGTTGAGAGTGCTCAGATGCACTGCAGATTGATCAGGTTCTGGTACACCCAAATAGTCGGATACACGTTCATCGATGTGGAACAACCTGTATGTGGAACACCCTGTAAAGGTTAAGATTTCTCCAACCACTACCGTAGACTGAGTGACATTTATGCCCAAGAGGACATTGAATGTATTGTCTTTATGTTTGACAGGACCCCATGTATATTTCGAAATGAAACCCTTCTAAATTCTCGATGTACTCGTTGACTGTTGTGGCTGTCTTGTGACCGATAATAATGAAGTCATCATTGTGGTCCTAGCGGTCGCCAACACTATCATGTTCGTTTCCTGGGATGTTGTTAACTTAGCAAGGTTGTCGTACTACCCGTGGCGACCGACCTGTGCGTCGCTCAACGTGAGGTTGTACTTCTGAAGATTCTCTAGCACTCTAAATTCTATATTTGCTAATCGGTTCTACATAGGAGTTGAGTGCATCTCGATCCTTGACTCGCCATTTGTTGTGGGTTGGTCTCAGCGAATATGAGGTATGCTATAACCATACTTCTAAGGATCAGTTCCGCAATCACAGTTCCAGGTGTTGTACCTGTTTGGTTTGGCTGTTGTTTAGTGTCCGAGCTCCATGTTTGCATTCCTTCAGTCGCTGAACTTATAGATGCTCTCGTTGCAGTGTCGAAATCGTTTACTCCTTTCATAGCCAGTCTGAGTTCAGCATGATTGGTTGTGAGTTCAAGCACCTCAAACTCTCAATGGTTTCCACTGACTCAAGATCCTTATTGGCGTTACTACACACATTATACTTGAGAATGTCGGCAGAAATCTCTTTGTCTCCTCTTGCTTATGATAGACAAGAAGAATCGTAGAAGTGGGCCGCCTTGAGATAGAAGCTGCTGAAGTAGATGCACTGGTGCTATATGAACTTGATGCGCAGGAGCTAGATCTTGTGATGATTCAGTGCTTGTAGTGGTTACCGCTCTAACTGTGGCGGTAGTTACAGATCCCAAACCTACTGAATTGCTCGGCAACCAAGTGCCTTGCTATGCAGTTTTCGTGTCTGCTGTTGACTCCTCCTAAGCTCCGACATGTACTCAGCAATAATAGTTGTCACCGCTGTAGATAGACAATTAGTTGTCTTGGTGCTGTTGTCATGCTGCCCGTAGAGCGTCTGTATACTTAACGACATGGGCTCAGCAATTGTTGGCACTGCTGTAGCTAGATAGACAATCAGTTGACAGAGCTCCATCTACAGTAATGTTGCTTGGTGCTTGGTAAGCTGTGATAATGCTGCCCGTAAGAAAGTCTGTTTACTTAAATATTGAATGGGATACATGAGACTTCTTCTAGGACAGCTGTTAGTTCAACGAAATCCGAGGTTTCTTGCTTCAGCATCTTGTTAGAACATAATAACCGAAACCCTATCGTTATGATCTCTATTGGAGTTCAAAGCAGCTTGCGAACTGCTCCATACTGCGGTTCGGCGATGCCATTGGTGTCTAAGATTGATCTCCGTCGCTGTTGTCACGCTTGAGTCATTATTCTCATGACTTTCGTGAACTATCGCTGATGTTAGAATTCTCGAGCCTCTAATCCTTGTCTAATCGAGATAGGATTCGGTGTCGATGTGATTTTACAGCCGGATGTTGTCGTTAAAGTCGGTTCGAGCTCTATCATCGTTCATCTAAGAGTTATTTCTAACGTCAGATTGATCGTTAACGTCATACCACGTGTATTATATTACTAACGTCGTATCAACTGTTGACGTACTGATTAGACCTCCGTTGAAGCGCTATTGTTCCTCGTAGGGTTTTCCACCACCGTCAAACCTATTTGAAACGTCATGACGTCTTGAAACTTCGTGTCCCTAAAAACGTCGTGACTATTTGAAACGTCATGTCGCGACTACTTGAGACGTCGTGACTACTTGAAATGTCAGACTTATTTGGAACATCAGACCTTTCATGACTTGACTATTGTGCCGGTTGGTATTGTCAGTGCAGCTTGAACCGTTTAACTGTGTGGTAGAATGTTGTCACCGAACCTCTTGCGATTGCACGTGCTGTTCGTTTCGGTCGTTGGGTGTCCATGTTATAGTAACCTGTGCTACAAATTCCATGCTGGAGGAAAAGCTACCTTGATCGTCGTTCTTGGAAGTAGATGTAAAGTCGTTTGGTACTGCAGCGTCATTGATGCGATCGTGTGATCGGGTGTTGGCTCGTGTCGTACCTATCCGTGTTGACGTAAGATCACTGGAAGCATTTGTGTTGTATCTCGCAGAGTCAGAAGTAAAGTCTGGCCGATTCATAACGAAGGGATTGCTCTGAGGGTTAGTCAAAACGTCGGATCGATATGTAAGTCTTACTTCTGAGGGTAACTCGAAACGTCGTTCCCCGAAAACGTCTTGACGGTTTGAAACGTCGTGTTATCTCAAAACGTCTTGTTCACCGAAAACGTACTGTGGTCTCGAAACGTCATGTTCTCCAAAATGTCATGACGTTGTGTAACGTCGTGCTATCTCGAAACGTCGTGTTCCCTGAAAATGTCATGACGATGTGTTGTCGTGTCGTGACATCATGTGTCGTGACATGACGTCGTGTCATGACATCGTGTCATGACGTCGTGTTGTCTTGTTACGTCTTCGTGTTGTCTCGTCTCATCGCTTCGTGACGGCTCATGTTTGTCGCTGGTCGTGTTGTGTCATGACATCTGTTTGTCGTGATCCTTCATGTGTCGTTGATGCGATCGTGTGATCGTCGTGTTGTCTCGGCCCGTATTGTGTCATGACGTCGTGTTGTCGTGTCATCACGTCGTGTTGTCTCGGCCCGTATTGTGTCATGACGTCGTGTTGTCGTGTCATCACGTCGTCACACTGGGTCTTGACCACGTAGAGTGCGCTCATCGTCGTGTTGTCGTAACGTGACGTCGTGACGTCATGTTTCCTGTGAACTTCATGACGTCTGTTGTCCTCCTTTCGCCACACTGGGTCCTTACAACCATGGTTGCGGACGTCTTGTGATGTCGAGTTGTAGTATCGCATTGAGTGTGACGCGACTGTTGTACGTGAAGTTCTGTCTGCACTGTGAGCTTGATGGGAACGTTGTTGAGCTGATGTCGGTTTGTTCGTTCCATTAGCTTGGACTGCAAATTCCATGTTTGAGAAGAAGGTGCGTGGTAGTGTCGGTTGACGCTACAGTCGTCCAGACCACATACCAGCTACAGGATGTAATGTCGCGATCGTATGATCGTTCTGATTCTGATGGTGTTCAAAATCTGGCAACCTGGAATTTTAATCAGTGATGCGGTAAATTAATCCTGTTACTTTGTGCTGGTTCGAGCGAGTAGACTGGCTGGCGATGTGAATTGATGTGACTTCGGAAGTTTACGATGCGTAAAAGTCGTGAAAACACTAAATTGGCGGGTGATTGAAATAGCCCCGTACGGTTGAAATACCTATCCCAAATTGAAAGGGTATGCAGCTGGGGTTGAGGTAAAAGTTATGGCAAAGTTGGGTGTTGTCGTGCCATTGTGTGGTGTTAAAACCGTCGTCACGTCTTTGACCGCTATTGTGGTGTGACCCATGATTCTCGTTTGAACCCTCGTGACGTGATGTCGTGACGTCATGTCGATGTGTCGTGACGTCATGTTGAGGTGAACCATCGTGATGTGGTGTCGTGACGTCATGTCGATGTGTCGTGACGTCATGTTGAGGTGAACCATCGTGATGTGGTGTCGTGACGTCATGTCGATGTGTCATGACATCATGTTGGGTTGACCCATCATGACGTGATGTCGTGACATCATGTCGATGTGTCATGACGTCATGTTGTCGAGACTCATCATGTGTCGTGACGTCGTGTCGTCGTGACCATCCGCGACCTGTAACGTCGTGTTGTCGTGACCCCCTATGACCTGTATTGTCATGATACATACCATCATGTCGAGATGTAGAGATGTAGTGTTGTCGGGACTCTCCGTGTGTTGTGACACCATAATGTCGTGACCCCCCTGCTGTCGTGACGTCGTTATGTCGTGACACAATAGGTGTCGTGACACCATTATTTTGCCCCACTGTGTGCTGACTCCGTTGGATGCGGACGTGCGCGGTGTATCTCGTATTTGGTAAATCAACCATTGGTGAAGCGACCATTGTACGAGACATTCTATTATCATGTTGAGCCTGATGGGAACGTTGTCGAGTGCGATTGGTTCTCGTGGCTGCTGGGCTGCAAAGTCCATATTGGAAAAGAAGTTGCTCTGCGCTGCTGTTGTGAAACGTGTTGCACGCGTATGAATGTCAGATGGTGCACGTGCTGTGTTTGCCGTGTTCTGTTCATTATGTGCACTGTTCGAGACTGGATTGGTATTATCACTCATTGTCTGAATCTTTTCTGATTGATTGTATCAGTGTGTATGTTGTTTCTGTTTAAATTTAATGCAAAGTCTGTGATACTGCCTAAAAAGGTGTCTACCGCAAGGGTATCACGTATTAAACTGCAAAAACGAAACGGGAATAAATCCGACTGCACCGAAAATTTGAGTAGAGATTAAGGAAGGTAATCTAAGTACTCTGGTTATACTATGAAAGCAGACGGCGATGAATTAGTGACAGAGGAATTTTGCAAAAACTTCCGATATATACCGCAGGGGTACCCTTAGATAGTGTTGCAAAATGCTCGTGTGGAAAAATTCCAACGGCGTCGCAGATTTAACCAAGGATTAAGTAAATTAATCCGGTTACAATGAACTGAAATTGCAGGCGTGAATGATTCAGCGTCGAAAGAAATTTGCAAAAACCTCGGAATTATATACCGCAGGGGTACCCTTCGAGAATTGTTGCAAAGTTCTAGCGTGGAAAAATTCTAACTACGTTGCAAATTTAACCAAGGATTAAGTAAAATAATCCGGTTAAATTGAACTAAAAGTGCGGGCGTGAAAGATTCAGCGTCGAAAGAAATTTGCAAAAACCTCGGAATTATATACCGCAAGGGTACCCTTCGAGAATTGTTGCAAATTGCTGACGGAGAGGAATTCAAACAGCGCTGCGGAATTAACCGACTCGGGGTTAATATAGAAATAATTGGGTAAAGTTGCAGAATCCGATTCGTCAAGCGTATCGTGATTGGTGCAACTTTCCAAAAATTTTGTTGGGGCTACTGCTGCGATCGAAGATTCCGTATCTTCGTGGATATACGATGAAAAATTTTACTTCCTTCACCTAGCGATACCTGATGCGTCAAGGGTTTCCAGACCTCTGTCCTGGTTATGGTTGACAGCTATTAAGTAGATATAGGTTAGGTAGTATAATTAATGATTACATGGCTGGTAGATATGCATGGTAGAGACTATACATACTCACTAGAGCAGGTGGTGTAATACCCCTATAACAGAGCCCCCTTCTCTCCTTTAGAAGACACTGTCTAGTCTAAGAATCAATCAATTTACAGGCTAACTAATTGACGCCTCCTTCTTCCTAAATTTTTAAAATGAAACCAATCAAGCAGTCTATATACAAATAAATATAAAACTAGAAAAGTCAGACAAAAGAAAAATTTTACTTTTTGAAAAATATGATAATAACTCGGGTGTCCGTCGGGTAAGTCCTATGCTTAGCTTCAAGCTCTATCATATTACAGTTGCTTCTGATTGTTTCCGAGTTCTCTTCTTACAACTTCTCACAGTATATGTTTCCAAAGAGTTTACTCTTAAATGTTGAAATGTGGCACAACGTAGGGTTAAGTTGTCAGTCATGTTACGTAGGGTTAAATAACTTGAGAGCAGTCATGTAGGGTTAAATAACTTGAGAACAGTCATGTAGGGTTAAATAACTACTTGAGAACAGTCATGTAGGGTTAAATAACTTGAGAACAGTCATGTAGGGTTAAATCAACTGTCGTAACAGTGTCGTCTCCAAATTTGCTGTCATAAAAGTGTCGTCTCCAAATTGGTCCATATTTGCCTTATTTTGTATCAGACTTTATCAATCTTTCTAATCGTCTTCATCTTCTGTGTCACTCTCACTCTCGTTGTCCCAATCTTCATCGTTTTCATTACTGTATGCAGTATCTTCAAACTGTACTTTTGGTCTAATTGCCTCTGGTGCGGTTGTTTCATCTGTAGCAGTGTTCAATGTCAATGAGATATGTTCCTTGTCCAGGAACGATCGCATAGGTTTCGACTCTGAAATTGTAACCGGTTGTTTTAATCTTAGAGCGTCACTTATGGGGTCATGCTTCATATGTAAAGCGTGGATCACACGAGGTGTACCATTGATAATAGTTTCATAAAGTACAGGGCTAAATTTTGCTGTGAATTTGTAAGGTCCTGTCCATCGATGCTGTAAAGCTCTGCTGATTGTCTTGCCACATGTAGTTGCTGCCTTCACTCCTGGAGTCAACGCTGTACTTGGATCCTTTGTTAATGTCATTTCCTTGATGGCGATGTATAGCGGAGTGTGTTTCAGGAAGAATCTCGACCCTACTTGGAACTCTCTGAAAGGTAACCGTGCTTTGGAGGCTTTGGTCCATTCAGTGGTTTCCTCAATCCTGCAAACTGCAAACCTAATTCTAAAGCATTTCCCAATTGTATTACAGAAGCCTTTGGGCTTGGGTTGTATCTAAGTATTGGTCAATCCATCCATTACATAGTTGATGGGGTTCATGTCTATATAACATACTAAATAGTGTCATTACGGTCGCCGTGCAGACTAGTGTCATGTGCGCATATTGAATATGTGTTAAGTACAGATCCCGATCATCTTGATATGTGTTTGCTTATGATGCTAACATGGCTTTAAGATTTGAGTTGTGCTGTTCCACTACTTTATTTGATCTGATGTTATATCCAAAAGTACTAACTCTTCCAATGGTGAGTAATACACAAACTTGTTTAAGCAACTCATTCATGAATTTAGTTTCTCTGTCAGTAATAATAGTCGTTGGGGCTCCATTTCTACAGTAAATTTTAACCACTATAATTCTTGCGATTGTAATTTCACTTTTTGTCCGGAGTAGCTACAATTTCCACCATCCTGGTTAATAAATCCATGAGGACTAGAATGTACTGATGCCCTGTCTTGGTCTTAGAAAGATTGGCTCCTCCCAAGTCCAAGTGTGATTTCAAACGGGTATGTAGGTGTGGATGTAAGATCTATTGAGACAGGTCCACTATGCCGATTAGGTTTCCGATGTTGGCAGTATTGGCAACTGTTTACATAAGTTTCGATATCGACTCTCATTCAAGACCACAAGTATTGTATGCATATGGTATTGATCGATCGTACTCGTCTCGGGTGTCCAAGCTCATCGGGATAGTTTTGTAAAAGTTGTTTACGTTGTCCATTGGAAGTGGTGTGGGATGCCTGCCATCCATAACGCGTAATGCTCGTAAGTTATCACCTTCAAACTCTTGATTCGAGGGTATGTAAATTACTTTGTTGCTAGTTCCTTGGATGTATGCCCGAGGAGTTTGTAAAGTCTGTCAATGAGTGATTGTACTGCCGGGATATGCATATTTCTGGCTCAGTAACTGTCCCTTTGATACGTTTTGTTTGACTTGCACCATAAGTTTCATCATGGTTATTCTTGTAATGGTTAATCAATTCTTCTAGACCTCCTTCTCGTTTAACTTTCCATAGTTTATCATCATGCTGGTCTGGTCGGTCATCATCTAAGCATCATCTGAGCATCTTCCGTATCTTATAACTAAGTGTGTATTGAAAGCGTATGATAGATCCTTTTGTTGTTCGGAGCTATACAAATTCAAACTGTGTACTAAGTGTTTGAGTTTATTGGCTTCATTGTGATCATCGGTCCCATTGGTTCAGTCATGGTTTGATCTCTGTCTTTCTTGGATCATCAGACTCATTTATGTGATGCTTGTGTCATGTACTTGTCTCTCAGTAGTAAGGTGTGATAGGGTTCGTTAAAGTTAGTTCGGCAAGTTGTTCTGGAGACTTCTGTCCTTCTGAATGTTGTTGTCCAAATGAGACCATTAGCGGTTCCATTTCTGGTAATAACAGATCAGTATCTGCAGGAATGAGTCCTGATGATGAATATCTGACCTGTTGTGCAAGCTGTTTTGTTATCGGTAAAACTCTGGTCGTATTTCAAATGTCGGGAGAAGAAGTGCATTGTCGTCGTGTATTCTTCCTTCTGAGAAATATGTTACTGTTCGCTTCAGGTTAGACAGGATACTAGCGGCTTCAGCATCAATGTCCGGTTGATCATATGGAGGAAGTTCCCCAACTACTTCCTAGTAGTCTTCAGGGTTAATTGCAATTGAGGCTAGCTTCTTCGTTTCGACTGCACTGTTTCTTTTAATGTGATTAGATCTCTTGGACGCTACATCGTAATAGTAGTCCTGACTGGTCTAGTGACTAACCAAATCGGTAAATGATAATCGGCTGTTGCTGTACCTACTATTGCTGTTTCTTCTGTATGAATCTTAAGGTATCGGCTCCATAGTCGTACAGCGTAGACTAAATCCGCGGCTTCTTTTACGTCATCCCCGCCAAACTATGATACTGGTCTCCAGTAGACAGTCTCATTTTGTTGTGATCGAATTTTCCCAGGTTCTTTCTTACTTGATCGATATATAAAAGGGACTGGCTCAGAGCTGTCAATGATCGTTAGGGCTTCTTAGCAAAGTCTGAATTCCATAGTTTTGCATTTGTCAAAAAGTAATTCGTCGATTCTACCAGATCAACAAGGTGTGGTATGTTATTCCTGCTACAGATGATTAAATCTTAAAACTTGGTATAGATTGGCCACGTCGTATCGAATCGAAACATCGAATCTGCAATGCCGTAGTAAAGTTTGAAACGTCCGATCAATTCGAAACGTAGTGTTGTACATCATGTGTCATGACGTCTCGTTGATTTGACCCATCGTGTGTCGCAACATTCTGAGTCGTGACGTTGTGATGTCGCGACATGTGCAGTGATGTCGACACGTGGAGTCCCTGACGTCATGTGGTCGTGACACACCGTGTGTCGTGGCATCTTGTCGTTTGGACTCATCAAGCTAATGTGAAACGCCATTACTCTGGGTTAGTAATAATCATCGTAACTCTTAGGGTTAATCAGAACGTAGAGCCGATTCACAGCGCCATATATTTCTTCTTCTTTTTTTGTTAATCGTCGTCTCAGTTTGATATGTCATATCAACTCATGCCGTCGTGCTGGTTTGAGAAGTTATACCTCTGAGGCTTACCTCCATGAGCGCTTTAAGATGGATGGGTCTCTCAAAGTATCGTACATTGTGATGATGTGTTTGTACAAGTGCGACTGTGGTTCGTAGTATCCACAATACAGTTAAGTAGTTCCGACTTCAGGGTATCTGCAACCTGGGATAAGTAGGTGAGATCATTGCTCCTTGAGACACAACTGTGAACCGGAATCGTCATCTTAGTGCTGTGGGAATGCCGTGTTGACTCTACAGTCTGGATGTAAATTGACACACTTTCTCAACCGTGTATCGCTTGACTAATCGAGCGAAGGCGTTACTGCTATTATGTACTAACGTGTGGTTGTCTCGTAATGATTAAAAGCCTTGCTCGGTCTGGTGCTAACCTCTCACTCAA
>TBL_comb48_EPIDRAFT_1003241_pt1 | contig 10932 bp, 7 predicted proteins | sample TroBogEpilimnion_37_FD_10681 | JGI IMG/M metagenome (IMG submission 10681)
GCGCCTTTCATCGCGGCATCAATGACACTGGCCTCACCTGAAATGCGGCCGACGAGTCCGGCGACGAGGAGACCGATGAAGAGGAGGGTGGCCCAAATGTAGTTCAGCATGGGATAGCGGAAAATGTGACAACGTTGTAGCCAGAGGCGGTGGTAATGCGTAAACGTTTCTACGCCAGCCTCAAGCGCCAACTGCCCCTACCTTCTCGTTCATGCCCTGTCCCATTCAGCTCGCCAGCAAGCTCAGCGGCCTCAGCCAGCACCTGATTCGCATGTGGGAGCGGCGCTACGGTGCCTTGAATCCTAGCCGCACTGATACCAACCGGCGCATGTACTGCGATGAGGCCGTGAAGCGCTTGCGATTGTTGAAGACGCTCACCGAGAACGGACACCGCATCGGCGGGGGGGCGCGACTTGAGACTGTGGAGTTGGAGGAACTGGTGAGCAAGCTTGCCCCTTTGGCGGCTGATTCTGCTAAGCCTGGAAGCGACACCACGCCGCCGGAGCAACTCGTCGAAGAAGCCATTGCTGCGTCGAAACGCTACGATTGCGAGGGATTGCGCCGCGTTCTCTTGGTAGCGCGGCTGCAGTATGGACAGCGCGGCATGCTGCATCGGGTGATCTGCCCGCTGATTATCCAAATCGGTAGCGATTGGCAGCAAGGCGAGATGCGTCCCAGCCACGAACATATTGCCACGGCGGTGATCCGCGAGATCCTCCTCACCCCAGTGCCGGGCAGCCAGCTTCCGGTGCATGCGCCTGAGCTCGTGGTGGCCACGCCAGCGGGGGAAATGCACGAACTGGGGGCGCTGATCGTCGCTGCCTCCGCCCGTGATCTGGGCTGGTACGTGACCTACCTCGGCCCCAATCTGCCAGTCGAAGAAATCGCTGCATGTGCCAAAGCCCGGCAAGCCACTGCTGTGGCGCTGAGCGTTGTTTACCCGGAGAACTGCCCGGTCATCGTGGACAAACTGCGCCGCATGCGCGAACTGCTGCCGCCTGCCATGCGCCTGATCGTGGGTGGGCGTGCTGCCGAAGGCTATCGGGCGGTTTTGGCCGACGTAGCCATTCAATGGGTCAGTTGCCTACACGGACTGGACGAAGCTTTATGCAAGAATCCGGTGTGAGGATTGTTGCACGCGGCGCGACTCCCTTTAGTCTGCCTGCCTCATGCTTTTATACCGCACTTCCTCCGGCAACTTCATCCAAACCGCGACCGCTTGGCACGCCGTGCCAGAAACCAACTGGGATGCGCTGCTCGAAATCGTGGGCCTCTCCGCCTATCTCGCGCAGATTGCCGCGACCACGTCGGTGGTGGACGCGCCTGCGTCGGAAAGCATTCTGGCTCCCATTGTTTCTCAGGAAGTGTGGGCCGCTGGAGTCACCTACTTTCGTAGCCGCACCGCCCGTATGGAAGAGAGCAAAGATGCCGGTGGTGGCAGCTTCTACGACCGTGTCTATGCGGCGGAGCGCCCAGAAATTTTCTTCAAAGCTACGCCCCAGCGCGTGGCGCACCCAGGGCAGGCGATGCACCTGCGCAGCGACTCCAAGTGGATGGTGCCCGAGCCTGAGCTGACGCTCTGCATCAATTCCCGTGGCGAGATCATCGGCTACACCGTGGGCAACGACCTTTCCTGTCGCGACATCGAAGGTGAAAATCCGCTCTACCTGCCGCAGGCCAAGTGCTTCAAACTCTGCGCCGCACTCGGCCCAGCCATCCTGATTCAGACTGAAGCACCCGCACCGACGACGCGCATTCATTTGCAGATCGACCGCGCCGGGACCGCCGCCTTTGAAGGCGAAACGACGGTGTCGCAGCTCAAGCGTACGCCTGCCGAACTCGCAGGCTTCCTTTTCCGCGACAACACCTTTCCCACCGGCACCTTCCTCATGACCGGCACTGGCATCGTCCCTGGAGATGACTTCACCCTGCAAAGCGGCGATGTCATCAGCATCACCATCGAAGGCATTGGCACGCTGGTGAATCCGATGGCGTAGGGGGGGCTGAGGGGGCGGCAGGTTCAGGTTTGGATTGCATAGCTTTCAGTCCCGGTTCAATGTTTTCACGATGCATCGTCTGGCATTCCTGTTGTTCGTATTTGGTGCCGCTTACAGCGCGACTCTTCCGGTTGAGGAGCCGGAGTATGTCATACGCTTCCGCGGGCATGTGAAAGAGGCGGAGGAAAAGTATGGGCCGGATGATCCCAAGGTGGCGGCGCGTCTGCGCGAACTGGGCTGGATCTTTTACCGAATAGGACGCTTCAAAGACGCTGAGCCGCTGTTCCGTCGTGCGCTGACCATTCACGAAAGCAAATATGGAGCCGAGGATGTGCAGGCAGCAGTCGTGCTGGTGGATCTGGCAAACGTACTCTTCAGCACCGGTCGATTTCAAGAGGCTGAAACGCTGTACTTGCGTGCCATTCGCATCCAGGAAAGAACTCCCCGGGTTTATGTGGATGACATCGCCAAGTCCATGGCCAGAGTGGCCGCGATCAACCGCGCCACCGGGCGGACCAAGGAGGCTGAAGTCTGGTATCGCAAAACCTTGAAGGCGCTCGAGGACGCTTATGGTGCGAAGGACTCGAAGCTCGCATCTCCCCTGAACGGATTGGCGGAGATGCTGTTCGAGCTGGAGCGGATCGATGAAGCCGAATCCCTCTTTCGCAGGGCCATCGAGAACTATGAAGCAGCCATTGCACGTGGCAAGAAGCTGACCGAGTTCATGGCCGTTTATCATCTGAATCTTGGCCTGCTGCTGTGCAGCAAAGGAGCCTATGCGCAGGCCGAACCCTTGTTTCTGCAGGCGGAACCTCACTTCAGGAAGTTCATTGAAAGTCATACGAAAGTGAATGGCGACACGAACTTTGAAGCCACGGATGATTTGGACCGGCTGGCCAAAGTGCTGTTCCTCACGGGTCGCTTCAGCGAAGCCGAACCCCTGCTGCGGCGCTCTCTGGCGCTCAGGCAGCAGTTCTCAGAGCCAAATGATTCGCGCATTGCCTGCTGCCAGTTCAACCTCGCCGCGCTGCTCTGGGTGACTGATCACAAAGACGAGGCTAAAAAGCTGCTGCGGAGTTCCCTCGAACTGATCCGCCATTCTTTCGGCAAAGAGCACCCCCAGACCCGCCTACTCGAAAAGCTGCTCGAACAATGGCAGCGCAAAGACTGATAGGGCTGTGCTTGCGCAGACTTTGCTTGGCTGCGCCCCTGGCTCGCCTCGGTTCTTGACTAAATGCTGCTACCCGCGCTTTTTCTGTCTCATACTTTCCAAATCTTTGCGGGCTGATTTAGTGAAAGTGTGATCAGCACCGTGGACTTTGCGGCAGATCTCAATAGCACGCAGGTACAGCTTCTCCGCTTCATCAAAGCGCTTCAGTTCGGCGCACAACATCCCGAGGTTCAGCAGCGGCACCCTGATGCTGGAGCTGTTGGGGCCGTGTTCTTGCTCCAGCAGCCCCAGCTCACGGCGCAGCAGGGTTTCAGCCTCCGCATGCCTGCCTGCTTGGCGCAGCATCAGCCCAAGCACATTCAAGCCCTCGGCGTAGCTGTCTGTCTTTACGCCGTCGAATTGCTCGCGGATCGCCAGAGCACGGCGCAGCAGACTTTCGGCTTCGACGTAGTTCTTTAAATGGGTTAGTATATAGGCTAGCTTGTGAAGGCTTGGGATGAGGGCGCGGTCCTGGGTGCCATGTTTCTCTTCCAGCTTCGCGAGTTCGCTGCGCGTGGCGTCCACTTCCTGCTGCACGCGCTTGGTTTTGTCCGCAGCCTCCTGGAGCATGGCGGCCAGGGCAACCGTGCGGGGGTGCTCCTTTCCCAGAGTGCGGATGCTTGACTCCAACTGGATTTGTTTTAGGCGGTTGCGTTCCTCATCTTGACCTTCCTGCCCCAGCAGCCCGCTCAAGATGCCGCTGATGCATTCTTCAGTCCGGGGGTGGTCATCTCCCAGCATGGTTTGCAGCGGTATCAGCGTCTTGCGGTATTCACTCAATGACTGCTTTGCCTGCCCCGTCTTGCCATGATTCACTGCGAGTCGGAGCATGATCTGCGCGCTGAATGAGTGCGCGGCCCCCAGCGTGTCTGATGCGGCCTTGTAGGCCAGCTGCAGCAGTGCCTCCTCGGTCAGAAGACAGCCCTCGGAGGAGCAGAAGCCTGAAAGGTTGTAGCAGCACATCGCAAACTCAAGCTGGTTGGGGCCGAGAGCGTCTTCATGGATTTGTAACGCGTGCTGCACATGAGCAAGCACGGTGCCCTTCTTGAGATCGCCGCTGCTGCACAGATCCCCAGGAGTCTGCAACTGCTTGAAAAGCGTGGGTTCTGTGCCGCCCAATCTCTCGTGAATCTCCAGCGCCTGCTGGTAAAAGGTCCAGGCGTCCTTGTAGCGGTGCTGGCTCACCAGTAGCACCACAAGGCTGTTCAGGCAGTGGGCGACCTCGGGTGATTTCGTGCCGCTGATGTTTTCACGCATGCGCAGCAGTCGGCGGTAAGACTCCTCAGCGGCCAGATCGTCCCCCGTGGCACGTAGGATTTCAGCGAGGTCATTCAGGCTTTCGGCAATGCGCGGGTCATTTTCTCCAAACACTTTTTCGCGGATTTCCAATGTGCGGAGGTAAAGGGGTTTCGCCTCCTGATATTGATCAGTCTCCACCAGATAGCTGGCAAGGGTGTTGAGACAGGTTGCGGCTTCAGCCGACTCAACACCATGAAGCTGCTCCGCTGCCTGCAGTGTCACCCGTGCCTGCGTGATCGACGCCTGATCCAGTGCGGGGGCGGACGTGAGCGCAAGCAGGCAGAGCAGGGGAAGGAATTTCACAGGACGTCATTTCATCCAGTCGGCGCGATTTTGAAAAGAGAAATATTCGGCAGATCTTGACGCGCTTGTGCATCCGAAAGCGTAGCTGAATCTCATGCTCGGTGTATTTCTGGGTCGTTGGTTTTCACAGCCACCAGCCGCTCGGATTCGTCACTCTCAGATCAGATCGGCTCAAGCTCCGATCATTATCGACGGTACATCTGGAAAGACAGGCTTTTAGGCAGGGGCGGCTGATCCAGGCGCTGATCGCGCACGAATGCTGGACGAAACGGCATTTCTCTTTTAGAGACTCCCTCATCCATGACACTCACCGGACATCACTTCATCGCGGGTCGCGAAGCGGCTCCCCACGGCCATCTGTTTCACGCCTTCAATCCCACCACCAGCGCCCAGCTTGAGCCTGCCTATGGCGATGCCACGCACGCGGAGGCCGATGAGGCCATGCAGGCGGCGGAGGGTGCCTTTGATGCGCTGCGTCTCGCCACACCCGAGACACGCGCGAAGCTGCTGGATACGATTGCCGATGAAATCACCGCTTTGGGAGATGCGCTGCTGGAGCGTGCCCACGCCGAGTGCGCACTGCCGATGGCCCGCCTGACCGGCGAGCGCGGTCGTGCGATTGGTCAGCTCAAGCTCTTCGCCGGACTGATCCGTGAAGGCTCCTGGGCGAATGCCTGCGTGGACCACGCCATCCCAGACCGCCAGCCGCTGCCGAAGCCGGATGTGCGCCGCGTGATGTTGCCCATCGGACCAGTGGTGGTCTTTGGCGCGAGCAATTTCCCTTTTGCCATTGGCGTCATCGGTACGGACACGGTCTGTGCGTTGGCAGCGGGTTGCCCCGTCGTGGTCAAAGGCCACCCTGCTCATCCTGGTACTTGCGAGATGCTCGCGCGTGCGGTGCTGACGGCGCTGCACAAGGTGGGCCTGCCAGCCGGAAGTTTCTCGCTGCTGCATGGCAAGGGCAATGATATTGGCACCACGCTGACCAAGCACCCACTCACCCAGGCGGTGGCCTTCACCGGTTCCCTGCGCGGTGGTCGTGCGCTGATGGACGTGGCGGCGGCGCGTCCGCATCCGATCCCGGTGTATGCCGAGATGGGTTCGGTGAATCCAGTGTTTGTGCTGCCAGGGGCTCTCAAAGAGCGTGCCTCGAAAATCGCTGAAGCCTATGTCGGTTCGGTGACGATGGGCGTGGGACAGTTCTGCACGAATCCAGCGGTCGTTTTGGGCCTAGAGGGCGACGATTTGAATCAGTTCATCAGCAACTCAGCGGCGCTTGCTGCCAAGGTGGCCCCGCAGACGATGCTGCATCGCGGCATCTGCGAAGCCTACGACGCTGGCACTGCTGTGTGGCAAACGGTGAAGGGACTGCAACTCGCCGGTGAGTCGGAAACCCCATCCAGCGAAACCGCTTCCCAGGCTGCCTGCCGTATTTTCACCACGACGATCGACGTGCTGGAAGCCAATGACGAACTGCGCCGCGAGGTGTTTGGCCCGTGCTCGATCATCACGAAATGCGCCAACCTCGAAGACCTGCTGCGCTATGCCAACAGCCTCGAAGGCCAGCTCACCGCCACGATCCAAGGCACCGAGCAGGACCTGCGCGACTTCGCCCCGCTGATCCGTGTGCTGGAGCGCAAGGTGGGCCGCATCATCTTCAACGGTTTCCCCACCGGCATCGAAGTCTGTCCTTCGATGCACCATGGCGGTCCGTATCCCGCCGCCAGCCACAGCTTCTTCACCAGCATTGGCTCAGGCAGCATCTACCGCTTTGTGCGTCCCGTGTGCTACCAGGGCTTCCCGGAAGAAGCGCTTCCCGAGTTGATCCAGGATGCCAACCCACGCGGTGCCATGCGCATCGTCGATGGTGTGATGACGCGGTAATCGTTGTACGTGCCTCGGGCTTCAGCCCGTTCTGGAAACCCCAGGACGGGTCAAGCCTTCAAGTGCAGCGCCAGATCAGCGCTCCTTCTTCGTATTCGACGGCGCATTGAGGAACTTGCGCATGTCGTTGAAAATGCTGTCTGGCCCCTCATGCGTTTGAGCATGGGTGCGCACGCCTTCAAACCACTCCTGGGTGCTGGGTGAATGCGCTTTGGCCACGGCGAGTAGAAGTTCGAGGGTGATCGGCACGGGCTGTCCGGTGTGGATGGCGGCAGAGAGGGCTAGCTCTGCGGCGCGATCAAAGACCCACTTCAGATCGGCACCGGAGAAGCCGTTGGTGGCTTCGATGAGTTCGGCGTTGTCGAATTCGGCGATGGGTTTGTCCTTGGCCAGGAGTTCGATGATCTGGGCACGCGCAGGGGCATCCGGCGGGGCGACGAAGATGGCCTGATCAAAACGACCCGGACGGCGGAAAGCAGGATCGAGCGCCCAGGGCTGGTTCGTGGCACCGATGACGAGGATGCGCTGGTTTTCACTGCGGATGCCGTCCATCTCGTGCAGGAACTGGTTCACCAGATTGCGCATCTGGCTTTCGCGAATCTGCCGGCGATCCATGGCGAGGGAGTCGATGTCATCAAACACGAGCACGCAGGGGGCATTGGCGCGCGCGGTTTCGAAGATCTGATGCAGGTTGCGCTCGGTGCTGCCAAAGTAGGGGTCGAAAATCTCGTGCAGGCCGACGGAGAGGTAATTGCATGGCACTTCACCCGCGACGGCGCGGAGGATCAGCGTCTTGCCGCAGCCGGGAGGTCCATAAATCAGGATGCCGCCACCGGTTTTACGGCCGTAGGCTTTGTAGAGATCAGGGAACTGCAGTGGGTAGGTGATCTTGAGGCGGATCTCCTCTTTCAGTTCCTCCATGCCGCCGACGTCGGCAAAGGTCACGTTGCCGCGCTCGGGGTCGCCGGGGGCATAGAAGGTCTCAGGCCGCCAGTCATAGGGGGGATCATCAAAGGGGTCTTCGAAGAACTCATCCTGATCTCCGCCATTGCCTGAAACAGGCACTTCCTGGCCGGTAGGTTCCGGTGCCGGGGCAGGGGCTGTTTTGCGGGCGTCTCGTGCGGTGCGGCCAAGCTCACGCTCCAGCGCCGGGTCGCTCATGGTGCCGTCGATCTGCGCGGCACGGTCAAAGTGTTCGATGGCCTTGGCGCGGTCGCCTTCGCTCAAATAGACGCGGCTCAGCAGTAGGTGCGCCTGGGCGTTGGTGGGTTCCAGAAAGATGACCCGCTCGGCCCGCACGGCGGCCCCGGAGGTGTCTCCCTCCATGAACAACACCTTGGCGATGCCCAGCATGGCGTCGGTCTGGTCTGAATCCTGTTCCAAGGCACGGGTAAAGACCTCACGGGCCTCATCCAGGTGCAATTCCTCCAGGCAGGCACGACCATAGAGCAGCAGCAACGAAAGGTTGTTCGGTGACTGAGTCAGAGCGTCCCGGAGTGCAGAGGAGTTTGGCATGATTGTAAGGGTGAGACAGCCGCGAAGGCGATCCTGCTGAGATTTAAGAGCGCACAGAGCGTGCCGCCAATGATTTCTTGGTGCAGCTCCGTGCATTTAGGCTGTTTGTGAAGCCCTGAAAAAGATACGCAGAAGAGCGGCCTTTGGATCAAGCTTGTCATTTGTGCGTCACGAAGCATGGTAATAGAGGTTATTGCCTCGTGATGACAATGAAAGCCTCTCTTTTTTTCATGCTGGCGCTGGGGACCGCCGTCTCATACGCAGCACCGGATCAAGCGGCTGACCCCTTGCTCTCGCCCGAGCTCGTGCTCTGCCTGCGGCCTTTGCTTGCGGTTCAACAGCCTGCTGTGAATGATGCGGCGGAAAGCGTGAAACGGCTCAAGTTGTTCGCTGAGAAAAAAGAAGGCATGGCCAAGCGCGCAGTCGATGCGCTGGTGTTTATTTTCTCTGATCTCTTTCAAAAAGAAGTGCAACTCGCTACGGCAGAGAGCGCTCTGGCCAAGGCTGAACGGCAGGCGCAGGCCAAGGAGAAACTGGCTGTGCGTGCAGAGACGGTGGGCAGTGGGCTTTCCGGGCCGAATCCGCAACTTGCGGTGATGTATCGCAAAGAAGTGGCGGACATCCGTGGCAAGGCGACCAAGCAGCGAGATGCAGCGCTGGACAAGCTGAAGGAAAAAATCAATGCCTACAACCTCTCGGTCGGCTACTTCCAGAGCCAGGGAAATACCGAGGTGGTGGTCGCGTTGGCGAGTTCGTTGTTTGCGGTCATAGATCGTCACCTGCCAGGGTTTGAGTTCACACCCACGGTGTCGCGTGAATGGATTGAGCAGCAGAAGCGAACAGAGGCCTGAAGGCGAGCGGCCCTATCGCTCTGACCTGGCGCTGTCCGTGCTTACCACTTCTTCTTGAAGCCACCACCACCGCCGAAGCGCTTGCGCCGCACGCCGCTGGTGTCGTCTGGACGTCCGCATGGTTCATTCGCACATCACGATCGCGGTTATCTGAGTCCGAATGCTACTCGGCGCGTTCACCGCGACGACCGAATGCAATCACGAGTTCGGCGACGGCCTGCGAATCCGCCTCGACGATGGCGGAGACGCCCTTGCGGATCTGCTTAGACGGTTCATCCCAACTGCTCTTGGTGAGATACTGGGGCCGCTTGTGACCGTCCTGGCTGTAGAGCCCGCCGCCAGCAATGACGGCATGGGCCAGATGCCCGATCCATTCACGATCCTGCCCGGGGGGCATCAGTTTCCAAGCGCGGAGATTCAGCGAGAGGCCGGGTTGGAATTCATCACGCTCGATGTTCACCTCGATGGATTCACATTGCGCCATGGACTGCTCCACGATGCCGTGGAGCGCCTGTGTGAGTGTGTCGGGGGAGAGCGGTTTGCCTTTCAATGCCTCTATCTCCGCCATGGCTGCGGGCTGCGGTACGTCGTCGGGCCAGGTCAGTGTGACACGCAGGATCACAGTCGCCAGCGCAGCCTCACGCGGGGCGGATGCGGGCGCCTCCGGCACAGGCAGCGGCTGAAGATTCTGCGACTTTCGCCACGCGTTGAGCACCGTGATCCGCTGTCGGTCGCGTGTGATGCGAGAAGCGCGGTGATCGAAACGGCCGAACGACGGCCAGGAGCGGGCGAAATAAAACGCCGCCCAGTCGCAAATGCGGAAGTCATCCCACGGCTCGGTCTTCGCCGCCCAATTCGGACCGACAACGCGATCTTCATCCTCCATGCCGCGGGCGAGGATCCGCTGAAAAAGCGCCCCCAGTTCCGCCGGCGGAGAGGGCCTGTCCTTGGCGGATGCCGCTGGTGAAAACGAGACCCAGCCGATCCCGGATAGTCCTCCGAAATTCGGCTTGGCATCGAGGTTCGGCACCATGCTCAGGCTCTGCCAGTCGTGCTGCCAGCCGTCGCTCACCTTTCGATAGATGTCTTTGACGCCTTTGACCTTGTCCACCGCAGCCCACTGGCAGAAGTCCGCGCGCTGGTCCGGAGTCCAGCTCTGCCATTGATCCGTGATGAGATGGAGCGATTTGATCTCGCCCTCGTGGATCAGCAGAGCGAGAAGCGGACAAAAACCATCGGAAAACATCGTGCGTCCTCGCTCCTGCGAAAGCTTCCGCCACTCCGCGAGCATGGCTTCCCTGGCTTCGGGATGGTTGCGGCGCAGCAGGCTGGCGGCGGCCTGAACGCGCTGCTTTCTCACCGAGGCACCGCGCATGTGCTGGAGCAGCGTCTCAACGGGCGCATCTCCGGGAATCGCATCGAGATAGCGCAGGAGCGTCTCTCGTGTGGAGTCGTATCTGGCCTGGGCCAGTCCCGCGGCGAGCGCGGGCACGGCCTTTGCGCCTTCCCGGACGACGTAGGCCTGCGCGTCCTGAAGGCAGCGCTGCTCGCCGGCGCGCAGTCCTTCGACCAGCATTTCCTCGTCAGTCTTCTTTTGCGCCTCCGCCCACCAGGCTTCGATGGCAGGACGCGCGGTGGCGATGTCGTCGGGCGTCGGGTTGTAGAAGTTCTTCGGCTGGGGAAAATCCCGCCGTGCAATGGCATTCAGCACTCGCAGGGCGACGGCGTTGACGCGCATCACGGCATCCAGTTTGAGCACATGCGCGCCGATCCCCACGGTGCGGGTGAAGCGATGGTCATCGAGCGCGCCGATAAGCGCGGGCACCGCAGCGCGGCCGAGCGCGAGGAGACGGTGTGCCGGCGAGTTGTGATC
>TBL_comb48_EPIDRAFT_1003247_pt1 | contig 10922 bp, 7 predicted proteins | sample TroBogEpilimnion_37_FD_10681 | JGI IMG/M metagenome (IMG submission 10681)
GGCAAATGATTTGGCTAGTCGCACTACCTTTACACGTGTCGTGTGGGTCAACAATGTTTCAAGTACGTCAGGTCGCAGGTGTCGAACGCTTTCAGCGACGTTCAACGTCTCTTCCAGTGACTGAAGCTTGCCCGTGTCGCTGAAGAGTTCCAGCAACGCTCTCTCCGGGACGGAAACCATGACTCTTGGGTTCCCTGCCGGAAGTGGTGCAAGACCAAAGCCTCGAGGGAGTCCGTTGTCAAAAATCCTGGTTGACTGATAGGTGACGTTGAAAATGTCGGTGAACCATGCTGGGAGTCGTCCCGTCTTGAGGCCCCATAAGTTCAACCGTTCTTGATGCGCCAGATTGTGGCGTGTCCCTCGCCAAGCCAGGGCGGTTTTCCCTCCAACGTGCAATTCCGGAACTTCGAGTGACAGGTAGGCCAATGCCTTGTTCACGTCCAGTTTGCCGTTTGGCACTTGGTAGACGCCACGACCCAATCTCTTGAGCCAACCTGACTGGGCCAAGCGGGCTGCAGCAATCGAAGGTAAGCCCATAGTCTGCAGGTCGTTGGAACCGTATGGTGTATCCCAGTCCAGCTTGCTCAGCAGCTCTTTGATTGAAATATTTTCAGAAATTCGCATTTGAGATGAACTATCGCAAATATTTCAAACAATAGCAATGGATTCGGAGCATATTTGTTTGAAATATTTTTAGAAAAAACCACTCAGAAGTAAATTTCTTAAAATATTTCAAACATCTGGAGTTTACTTGTCGGCTCCGGTCCTAGTCCGAAGTGTATCTAAGGGTCAATACACGACTGAACATTCCCTCAATTGTCCGTCCGAACCCCAATGGTCAAGATCGCCTACCAGCAAGCCAAGCTGGTGAGGTCAGTGAAATCCTTGGTGACCGCCAGGAGTGGCTGCAGAAAAACTGGCGTCTTGTACTTAGACATCGGCCGACGTCAAAGTGATTTCGAACACACCTCAATGCTCGTAGTGTTTGGCAGTAAAGGTAAACCGGTTTCGTGAAGCAAGAAAGGGAAACACGTTCCCACAAGAGTGTGAGCCTTGGGAGGATATGGGTGCATTAAGTTAGAAGCGACGTTCTAAGATAATTTACAGAATCGCAGGTTCGATGCCTGGGGCGCACGTCGGTGCGCCCTTTTTTATGTTGATGGAAATGAGCGCCCCAATGTTAGTGGGGACCATCCGCCAGCAAGCTGCGCAGCATCCAAGCGGTTTTTTCATGAACCACCAACCGTTGAGTTAATAAATCCGCAGTCGGTTGATCGTCGGCGTTACCCGCAATTTTTAAAATTTTTCTCGCCGTTCGGGCAACGGTCTCATGCCCGTTGACCAAGTCGGCCACCATGTCCAGCGCTTTGGGAGGCGTTGCCGGCGCATCCGAAACGCTGGATAGTTTCGAAAATTGCCCATAACTGCCCGGTGCTGGAAATCCCAACGCACGAATGCGCTCGGCGATGGGATCGACGGAATTCCACAGCTCGGTGTATTGCTCCATGAACATCGTGTGCAGGGTGTTGAACATGGGGCCGGTTACATTCCAATGAAAATTATGGGTTTTCAGATACAAGGAATAGGTGTCGGCCAGCACCAGCGAAAGGCCTTTCGCAATATCCGCACGGTCTGAGTCGTTGATGCCAATGTTAATGCTCGTGGTCGTCTTGGCCTTTTTCATTTCAATCCCCTGTGGTTGAGTGACGATGAACGCAATGCGTTGTGATGGATTCATCATGCGCCCGCGTCTCGCAATACGCCAATACAAATTTTCAATAACCACAATAGCCGGCACCTATAATCGATGCCGGCGGTTTAGGGGAACAGGCTAAAGGCCTTCCTGGGCGTGAAGAAGCGCCTCGAACAGAACCCCGCAGGGTCGATTTGAAACCAGCGCACCCAGGGGCGTACACTGTTGCAAAACGTCCAGTGAGAATCACGATGGCCATTAAAAACGCCAATGGTACGGCTCGTAAAAAAGGGCAGTTGCCAGTCAAGCCTTGCGCGCGATGTCAGCGGCCCATGGCCTGGCGGAAGGCTTGGGCAAAAACCTGGGAGTCGGTGTTGTATTGTTCGGAGCGTTGTAAGCGCGGCTAAAACCAGATCGACGCAATTGCGATGCTGGCGCCAAGCGAGAGCGGCAGCCGAAGCCGCACATACCAATCCGGAGCCTCGCCCGAACTTTGTAATCGCCAGTCCCACCACAACATAAGCAGCAGCGTCACGACCAGCAAGGCCGCTGAAAGCGAGGCGGTCAACAACAACGCCCCGAATCCCGTGAGCGAGGGGACGACGCTTTGAATGAGGCGCCACAGCACGCGCGAATTGGGATTGGTGATGGCCAGTCCCCAGCGAATGCCGCCTAAAAACGACACAATGACCGCGCCATAGGCCAGCAGTGCACGGGTCGCCAAATGCGCCATCACCGGTTCATTGAGGTGCGCGAGGGTGGCCAACGACAAAAACGGCACCAGTCCCAGACCGCCCAGCCACAGCGCGGACTTTTGGGTCAACCGATGCGCGGAGTTGGCAATCGCGGCAGGAGGCTCGTTGTGCATGACGGCGTTGATCCGAGGTTAAGGGAGTTGAAACCAGCAGTTGAATGCAATGGTGATGCGGGTGCCTTCGCCCTCAAAGGGCTTGACGTCGTGCAGCAGCCAGGAGGGAAAAATAACGAGTTGCCCCGCTTCTAATCGCATCGACCGCAGTTGTGGGCCGTACGGTGCGGGGATGTTGGCGTTTGCGGCGTCTAAGTACATGGCGCTGGTGATCATCGGATTGACGAAGGTCAGCGTTCCCGTGTCTTTTTTGCCCGCGTCGTGTTGGCCCGGATCCACGCAATACACGCCACTCCAGGAGGCGTTGGGGTGGTTGTGCAGGCCAAAAAAGCCTCCCCGTCTGGTGATGTGGAACCAACAATCGTTATAAATTTGCAGCCGGTGTAGGGTGTCGAGCGAGTAGTTGTTGAGTTGGCCGATGACCGCCAGCAGTTGATCCCAACAGAATCGCTTGAGTTCCTGTACGTCGGGTTGCGGGTCTCTGAATAAATTAAAGTGGCTTTCGTACAAGGTGGTGTTGCGGACGGTGAGGGGGCGAGGGTTGGCGCCCGCTTGGCCTTTTTTCTCCTCTTCCAACAGATAGGCTTTGAGGCGTGCGTTGAGCCTGTCGCAATTGGGAAGGCGGCTCATTCCGATGGGAACCGCGAACAGGGGCATGATTTGCGGGGGGTTTGACATGGTGTCTCCAGTGGGATCATTTTAGCCGCTGGTTTTGGATTTTGCATCGCGTATACTCAAGATATGAGCACATCTATTTCAAAAAGCCTTGCGATCGATGCGAATCTCAAACGGGTGTTGGAGGGCATTGCGCAAGCCCGAGCGCAGCGGCGGGCGCCGGATTTGGCTCGGCTGCTCGCCGACGCCCAACGCATCGCGCCAGAGAGCCCTTGGGTAGCCCTGGAACAGGCTCGCCAACACCTACTCAGCGGGGACCTCTCGAAAGCCATTGAGTCGTTGCGTCAACTCGTTGCCGATGTGCCGGAGTTTTTAGATGCCTGGATGGCGTTGGCGCACGCGTATCGCGTGCGAGGCCTTTTGGAAGACGAGTTGCACGCGTTAAATCAGGCCCTAACCCTAGACGCCTCGCATCCGTTGATTTTGTTGCAAAAGGCGGAGACTTTAGACTTATTGGGGCGCAAGAGGGCCGCGGTCAAAATTTACGGTCACGCCTTAAAAACGATTCCCACCCATCAACAACTGCCGCCCACCATCGAAGCGCAAGTGAACATTGCCAAACGTCGAGTGAGTGAAGGCGCGTCCGATTTGGCAAATCACTTTGATCGCCATTTTAATGGCTCCAAACTCCACTCCCAAGAGGCCAAGCGATTTGCGCGCGGCGTTGAGCGATTTTTGGGCAAAGTTCCGGTTTATCAACCGGATCCCACATTGTTTTTATTTCCGTTTTTAACAAACCAAGAATTCTACCCGCGCGAATCGTTTGAGTGGCTTGACCGATTGGAGCAGGCCACAGCGGACATTCGCGAGGAATGCATCAATGTGCTCACAACCCCAGAGGTTGGATTGGAGCCGTATGTGGCATACCCAGACGGACTGCCATTAAACCAATGGGCGGAATTGAATCGGTCGCGCCGCTGGAGTGCCTGCTTTCTGTGGAAAGAGGGCGAGGAAATCACTGTGAACACCGCACGATGCCCCAAAACCAAAGCGGTATTGGAGTCCATTGATACGCGCGTGGACATCGCTCATCGGGGGCCTACGGCCTTTTTCTCAATTTTGGATGCGAACACCACCATTCCGTCGCACACCGGTGTCACGAACACCAGGCTCACGGTGCACTTGCCGTTGATGGTGCCTCCCGGCGGCTGTGTGTTTCGAGTGGGTGGGGAGTCCAGATTTTGGCAAGAAGGGCAGGCGTGGGTGTTTGACGACAGCATTGAACACGAAGCGCGCAACCCAACCGATTTGCCACGCGCCATTCTAATCTTTGACGTCTGGCATCCCGAGTTAACGCAGGCGGAGCGTGGATTGGTGAGAGAATTGATGACGACGTTGAACGATTACTATCAATCCGAAGGAGTAGGCGTGGAATGGGCACTTTAAAAAATCATCGTCGCGGGCGAACTCTTTTTTTAGTGGGGTTGTTGGCGAGCGTCAGTCTCAGTGCGCGCGCGGCCGACACACTGAGTTCACTCAAACGCTGTCGAGCCATTGCGGACGACGTTCAGCGCTTAACGTGTTATGACCAGTTGACGCCGGATTCACAAGCCACCACGGGCTCAGCGGCAAGCGCAGCCCCTAAAGTATTAACCTCCACTGAGAAATTTGGATTGTCGGCGGCGGCGATTGAAACCAAAACGCAGGCGAATGACTCGAACAAGCCCGCGGGTTTGCAACAAATCGACGCCACCGTTAAGAGCATTGTGAAATTAGGCAACGGTCGCTTGCAGTTCACGCTCTCCAACGATCAAATTTGGGTGCAGGTGCAACCTTCATCCGATGATTGGATTGCGGTGGGTCAAAGCGTCCACATCAAAGCCGGGGCGTTGGGGTCCTATCTTCTGAAAAATGAACATGGACTTACCTATAAAGTGCATCGGGTTGATTAAATTGAGGAAAAAGACGTTGTAAAAACGCAACAAAACCACCCAAAATTGATAGTAAATCTCCTTTAATTGGTTAACATTTCATAACAATTGATTGTCGTGGCGATCCGTCGCGATGATCCTTTAAAGTCTATAAATAACTGATTTGTATAATTTTTTAATTATTTTGGTCGTTTAAATGGGGCCATTCATCCGGTTGTATGTCGGTCAATTTGGCGAAAAAATTTTTTTGTATTTTTTCTTCCAAATGGGCTTCATATTTAGGTAACATTCGTAGACGTCACCAAAGGGAGCTTTGGTGCCGAAAATTTTTTTGTAAATAGGGAGTGTAAAAAGATGTCCACAAAGCGTTCAACTGCTTTGTCCGCGGCGATCAAAATTACGTTGGCAGGAAGCGTTCTGTCATCGTTCGTCGCGCACGCGCAAACAGCTCCGTCGGCTAAGCCTGCTGATGCAGGAATGGGCGACGTCGTTGTGACGGGTTCCCGCATTGCGGTTCCCAACGAAGTATCGATCAGTCCCGTCATCGGCGTGAGCGAGGCGGACATTCAACAAACTGGCGTGACTCGCGTCGAAGACCTGTTGAACTCACTGCCTCAAGTGTTCGCCTCGCAAGGCTCGAACATTTCGAACGGTTCAGACGGCACCGCGACCGTCAACTTGCGTAACTTGGGATCCAACCGCAACCTCGTTCTCGTGAACGGACGTCGCTTAGGCCCTGGCGACCCAGGCGGCGGCAGCGCTGCTGACTTGAACCAAATCCCTGCAGAGTTGGTGGAGCGCGTCGACGTTCTCACCGGCGGCGCCTCATCGGTATACGGTGCGGACGCGGTGGCTGGCGTTGTCAACTTCCAAATGAACAATCATTTCGAAGGCGTCAAGCTCGTCACGAACTACAGCTACTACAGCCATGACAATCACGACACCAGCGGTGTTGCGGCTGCCACAACGGCTCATAACTACGCGTTGCCAAGCAGCCACGTGAACACGGGCGACACCAAAGACTTGGCGTTCATCATGGGTATGAACACGGGCGATGGCAAAGGTAACGTGACCGCTTACGCGACGTATCGTAACGTGGCGCCAGTGTTGCAAGCGTCCTACGACTACTCCGCTTGTACGGTGGCGTCCGGATACGCGACGGGTTCGGGAGCGTTCTCCTGCGGCGGTTCATCGACGTCTTATCCCGGTCGTTTCCGACTGGTCAGCTCCACCGGCAAAAACTTGTCTGGTAGCTTGACCTTAGGACCAAACGGCACCTTGGTACCGTACACCTCGGCTTACGCCTACAACTACGGTCCGTTGAACTATTACCAACGCCCTGACGTGCGTTGGACGGCGGGTTCGTTTGCTCACTATGAGTTCAACGAACACGCGGACGTGTACTCTGAAATCATGTTCATGAAGGACAATTCGTTGGCGCAAATCGCGCCGTCGGGTTCGTTCTACGGAAACGTCGCTCAATTGCACTGCTCCAATCCTTACCTGTCGGCAGCGATGGTGTCGACCTTCTGTCCGACACCAGGTCAAACGACGTTCTTCTTGAACGTGGGTCGTCGTAATGTGGAAGGGGGCGGTCGTCAATATGAGCTTGATCACCAATCCACCCGAATCGTCATTGGTTCGAAGGGTAAGATTGATGACGCTTGGTCATACGACGCCTACGCGCAATTTGGTTACGTTGATCTGAACTCGCAAGAAGGCAATGACTTGTCTTCAGCGCGCATCAACTTGGCTTTGGATGCGGTCTCAGGATCAAATGGCACGGCGGTTTGCGCCAGCGCGGCAGCCGTTGCTCAGGGTTGCACACCTTGGAACGTTTTCCAATCCGGTGGCGTGACGCAAGCGTCGTTGAATTATATGCAGGTCCCTGCGATCGAAACCGGCGAAGTCAAGCAGTACATTGGCAGCGCCAACTTCACGGGCGATTTGGGCAAGTACGGCGTGAAAGTGCCGACGGCCGCTTCGGGCGTGAAAGTGAACGTGGGTGCGGAATGGCGTGAAGTCGTCAGCCAAACCAACCCGGACATCGAGCTGACCACCGGCGACATCGCGGGTTCGGGCAGTGCGACCAAGGCGTTGGGCGGTGAGATCCGTTCGATGGAAGAGTTCGTTGAAGCGAACATTCCGTTGATGGACGATCATCCGTTTGCGAAAAGCTTGTTGCTGAACACGGGCTTCCGTGCTTCGGATTACAGCTTGGGCTTCAACACCAACACCTACAAGTACGGTTTAGAGTGGACGCCAGTCGACGAACTGCGTGTTCGCGGCAGCTGGGCTCGTGCGGTGCGTGCACCAAACGTGGGTGAGTTGTTCTCGGCTCAAGTCGTGGGCTTAGACGGTTCAACCGATCCATGCTCGGGCACCAAGCCAATCTTCACCGCGGCTCAGTGCGCCTTGACCGGCGTGACTGCGGCTCAATACGGTCACATCGATGGTAACCCCGCCTCGCAATACAACGGCTTGGTCGGCGGTAACCCGAACGTGGGTCCAGAAACGGCGATCACCAAGTCCTTCGGCTTGGGTTGGACTCCGGCCTACATCCACGGCTTGCGCGTTCAAGCGGACTGGTACGACATTCGAATCTCCAACATCATCGCGACTGTTGGTGCCGATACCATTCTCGACTTGTGCGCCACCCAAGGCTTGTATTGCTCGAATATCCATCGTGACATCAACGGTACCCTCTGGGCATCGAACAGTGGTTACATCGTGGATAACCTCCAAAACAGCCAAAACAGCTTCGGCCAAAAAGGCATCGACTTGGATACGTCGTATGCGTTTAACGCGGGAGCCTACGGTAAGGTTCGCATGAGCTTGATCGGCACGTACTTGCTCGGTGAGTACGGCAGCTCCGGTTCAAACTGCGTCGGCTTGTACGGCGTACGTTGCGGAATCCCAACCCCAACCTGGCGTCACACCTTACGTACCACCTGGCAAACGCCTTGGAACGGTGCGGATGTGTCGCTGGCCTGGCGTTACATCGGGTCTGTTAAGAACGATTACTTGAGCTCGGATGACGCGCTGCGCGCCGGATCTGGCTTGAGCGATAGCCAACTGATCTCAGAAGGTTACGTGCCAAACACCGACGCCTACTTGAGCTCACGCAGCTACATCGACTTGACCGGTTCGATCAAAGTCAACGATGTGCTCACCGTCCGTATGGGTATCAACAACTTGTTGGATAAGGATCCACCGATCTTTGGCTCGAGCACCTGCTCAACTGGCCAATGTAACGGTAACACCTTCCCACAAGTGTACGACGCCTTGGGTCGTTACCTGTTCGTCAAGGTGGTTGCTCAGTTCTAATCATCCTCTGATGCGCGCCTAACCTCGGTTGGGCGCACTAAAAAGGGCGGCTGTACAGCTGCCCTTTTTTTTGACTCAATGATTGTGTGCGCAGTGGTGAGTGCAAGCCAAGCGCGTCGCTCCTGCACAAGACAGGCCGGACAACTCAGTGGGAAGGCCCCGTCGGAAACCCCGACGTCGCGGATTAAGCGCAGTCGATCCCCGCTTGAACGAAGCGGTCTTGGACCGCTTTTAATTCCGCTTCAAACTGACGCCAGGCGTTGATGGAGGAATCGTATACGGGTTCGCGCACTTGTTGATAGCTTGCGGTCCGGACCAAATCGCTGTTGTTTTGGAATTGCAAACAACGCTCTTCAAACTCCAGTCCACAATAATCCAGTAAGGACCGCGTGGTGGGTTCTTGTTGGTGGACGACGGATTCGTAATCCACGTCGTGCACGCGGTCGCCAAAGACGGTCTTCCAATGCGTCATGAGTTGGCGATACCCAATGATGTACTCGGCGATTTCCGCGAGATCGTATGAAAATGGAAAATTGCCGCGAAACCAGGTTCTGAAAATCGCAAACGTCGCGGCCATGGGGTGGCGGCGGACGTGCACCACTTTGGCGTTGGGGAAGGCCCGCAGCAGCAGTGGCACAAACAAATGATTGAGCAGTGATTTGTCGGTAAAGCACGTGGCGTCGTGACGCCAGGGCTTAGAACGCTCGCGGTATTCTCGTGCCAAATCGTCGCCGCTTAATAAGGGCAATTCCGTGAAGTATCGCTCTAAGGTAACCGCAGACGAATCGCGCGCTTGAATGAGCGCGCCGATGGAGTCTTGAAAAGAGGGGATTTCGCCCGTCATGCGGACTTTGGAATGGGAGCCAATAATGCGCTCCACCAGAGTCGTGCCGGTGCGCGGCAAGCCCACAATAAAAATGGGGCGCAAGGTGGGATCGCCGTGGTGGCCCGCGACGTCTTGGGTAAAACCACTCTTGAGCCACTCGTTGATTTGTTGATCCAAGGCCGGCTGATACCGCAACCGAGCGCGCTCGGTTCGATTGGCCAGCATCCAGTGCCGCCAGGCGGTCGCGTGGTCTTTTAGTTTCATATAGGACTCCGCGAGCGCAAAGCGCAGCGCCACCGATTGCTCGACGTCATTGGTTGTCGCGCTCAACGCCGCTTCGATCTCTTGAATGGACAAGGCATCGGTGTTGGCGATTTTGAGTTCGGCCCGAAACCGAATGGCCTCCCCGTTTTGGGGTTCTAGCCGTATCGCCTCGTTAAAGTCGCTGAGGGCGGCCTCAAATTCCCCCAGCTCCCGGTGCAACAAGCCACGCTTAATCCAATGCAGCGCGATTTGAGGGGCTTTGGCGAGCACTTGATCGTATAAGGCGAGCGCGCGGCGAGATTCACGGGCGAAGGTGAGAAAGTCGGCGCAGGCGGCCAATGCCGCCGGATCCTCGGGCGATTCTGATGCCAATAACTGACACTCCTCAATGGCCGTTTCGGTCTGATTGAGGCCCCACAGACACTCGCAGCGTTGAATACGGCAGGCAACATCCTTGGGGTGATTGGCAAGCCAATGGTCCACCAAGTCGAGGGCGGTTCGTTTGTCGTCGTTCATCAGGGCAATAAAGCTGCCACTCAGAAATCCCATGGACTCGTTCGGAAATTGTTCCCGTGCTCTTTGCGCAATGGCTTGCGCCTCAACCCAATCTTTCTGTTGTGCCGCCAATTGGAGGTTTTGTTGAAGTGCAGCGAATGTGGTCATATCGGTCTCAGCGGTAAATAAGCCATTTGGCCGGGATAAACGCCGTTAGTGTAACCAGTTCTTGAGGGCTTAGGTATCCCCAAACGGGTGGGGCGCTGCGCCCTGTTCTGCAGAGGCGGCGAATTGAATCGACGCCAATTTGGCGTACAGGGGGTTGTTTTTGAGCAGTTCGCTGTGCGTGCCCTCACCCACGATGGCGCCGTCCTCCATCACCACGATTCGATCGGCCTTCAATACGGTGGACAATCGATGGGCAATGATGAGCGTGGTGCGCGTGTGCAACAGGCCATCAATCGCGGTTTGAATGAGCTGTTCGCTTTCCGCGTCTAAGGCGCTGGTCGCCTCATCCAATAATAAAATGGGGGGATTTTTGAGAATGGCTCTGGCGATGGCGATGCGTTGTCGTTGGCCACCCGACAAGCGCATGCCGCGTTCGCCTAAAAAGGTGTCAAACCCTTCGGGCAAACGCGCAATGAAATCATGAGCGGCGGCGCTTTTGGCGGCCGCGAGGATTTCAGGACGCGACGCGTCAAGACGGCCAAAGCGAATGTTTTCATAAGCACTCATGCCAAACAACACGGTGTCCTGAGGCACCAAGCCCAGTTGCGAGCGAAGGTCGTGTGGATCGACGTTTTTGATGTTCACGCCATCGATTGAAATGGCGCCCGATTTGGGATCGTAAAAGCGCAACAGCAATTGAAATACCGTGCTTTTGCCTGCGCCTGAGGGGCCGAC
>TBL_comb48_EPIDRAFT_1003248_pt1 | contig 10922 bp, 13 predicted proteins | sample TroBogEpilimnion_37_FD_10681 | JGI IMG/M metagenome (IMG submission 10681)
CAAGTGAGTCGCTATTTTTGCGAAAGCTTATCAGGAGCATCCCAGCTCCAATAAGCAGCAAAAATCACGCGACCGCTTATGCCTTCGGCTGCCCCGATTCGTCCGCGTCACCTCGTTTCGACCCAACAAGGGGTCGAAACATAGGTTCCACATGACTTTACGCCGTTTCGCGATGCCTTGCAGGTTGCCTACACTTCGTTTCGGCAACCCGCCCGGCGCTACGGCTATCGGGGACTAAAAATCTTCACTTCGCTGTCGCTCCGTTTCCAAGATTTTCAGCGAAAGTAATGATTAGCCATCAGGCTCTTCTGGATAATCTCAGACAGCTGATAGAACATGACCATAGCCGCTTAATTCAAGCCAGTTTTCCGATTCATCGCTTTAATCCCTATGTTGAACTGTTCTTCAAACACTTTACCGAAGAACGACAATGGCAATTCAAGCCTCTTTTTGGCTCCAGCCAGAACCTGAGTGAAAAAAAGTCCTTGCTAAATTTACTCAATGACTAGGTTAATTTGCTTAGAGCTGAAGTCCATAGTCCGGCATTTAAAAAAATAATCGATAATGCCAACCGTCTACTCACTAAAAACCATAAGAGTTTATTGTCCTATATCCATCGGGTCTTTGAACAACATGCCCGCTTACTGGTATTGAGAGTAGACTTTGGTTATCGGCTTAAGCCCCGTTGTTCGGTGACTCAGGCAGACCTAATGACCGAGTATCAGCAAGCCAAAAAAGACTACCAGCATTTTGTCAATAACCAGAAAGGCAATCGTCTGTTTGAGTATTTGGTGGGTCATGTCTGGAAATTGGAGTACGGTCTGCAAAAAGGTTTTCATTACCACCTGATTTTATTCTTTGATGGCTCTAAGGTCAGACAAGACATTACCTTAGCCCAGCAGATAGGGGAGTATTGGCAAACCATCATTACTCAGGGTCGAGAGCTGTACTTTAATTGCAATGCCAAAAAGCACGAATACAAGTACCTTGGGATTGGTATGATTAATCATCATGACACCGAGTTACGCAACAACCTGAACAGAGCCGCCGGCTACTTAATTAAGATCGACCATTTTGCCAGATTGTCTGCGAAAAGCATTCATCGTAATTTTGGCAAAGGCATTATCAAGCAATCTAACATCGGCTATACAGGTAAACGCGGTAGACCCAGACAGCATGAATCGTTTAATGACTCATGCTGCCTGAATTAATTGGTTGTCGTACTCAGCTAAGACTGATATCAACCTTAATTCAATTTTGGAAAATTACCGCGACGAAAGCGTTTCATCTTGGGAGTACAGAGCGGTTTGATAGTTTCATTGACTTCGCATAAAAAACTAGCAAGAAACGATTCCATATTTTTTTGACTAGGACCGTTTTTAACTAGCTCATAATCACCAGAACCGTCTGTTGCCGTTATCTGCCAACAGTCCCCTAGACGTTCTGGCATATGAGAATAGTGGTGACTAGCCTGCGAACCATCAAAGAAAAACAGCACCCGCCAACAAAGCTGTTTATCTGGATCATAGTCCAACATAGCGATGTACCCTTTCATCAATTCAAAAAGCGTATTACCGCGTTTATTAGCTAACAGTTGATTAAAATCAGCAATGATTTATGCGCTATTCACGGTATAGGCAACTGCCTGTTGATAATATAGTTTTATTGATAGCACTTTTAAGACTTTATTACGACGCTTCAGTGCCTCAACATAACGACAATAATTGAAGTAACGCTTACTGGCTTCTGTAGTTCTGGCATTGATTCTGATTTGAATATTGTTAGTTTTCCATTCATTACGTATGCTTTGAACTAAAGCATTGAATAATTCAGCAGCCGGCACACCTCCCCGTAGATTATCTATTTTTTTGGAATCAGTATAAATATTTCTCCACTCAAGATCTGCATTGACTATACTTAACTGTTCACAGTGGTTCTTAAAAACCTTAATCCATTCACTGTATTCAAATCTGGCTGACAGCATATTAACAACCAAAATAAATTCTGGAATAGCAACAAAATAGCTACCGGACAGTCGACTCGAATTGTATTCGGTTAATGCATTACGACTGAAACTTGGCAAAAAAGGCATTTCATCAGTTGTTACTAATTCCTTAACAAAAGCTTCTATACGGAACAGGCGAAACGCATAAAATTTCGATGCACATTTTAGCTCTCCATATTCACCATCATTGAATATGGATTGATATTGGTCATTAGAACTATACATACAGTAATCTCCTCTGTATCTAATCTACCGACTAGCTCAACTAACTTTTCTTAATACAACGGGGGATTGCACCATTAATTTTGGCAATACCCCCTTACCAAAATTTTCATACTTTGCAAAAGGTTTAAGTCTAAGATAGACATCTCCCATAAATCTGTTTTGAAAAATTGCTAAAAAAACATCTAACCCATTATTAAAATGTTTTTTTTGTATTTGCGTAGATTGCACTACTATACAGCCACCTAGATTATTAGTCATTTCATGCCATTGATAACTAAAATCTCTCTCCATCGCGTTTAAATCATAATGTTCAATTGGACCTTTAAAAATAAGACTCACGTTATAGTAATAACCAATTTCTGTCAGGTATTCACGCTTCCACCACCAGCCAACAGGGTTATCCCAGCATATTGAGGAATTCGAATGAATAACTGTCAATATTTTGCTGAAATGAACGTTTGACTCAGCTAGGCCGACAGAAGGTATTCCAAAATCATTTATTCGATAGAAAAAGAATAACTCTTGATACCATAAATCAGGATAGTTATCACAGAGCCTCTTAATATAGTTTTTAATGTGTTTTATTCGCTGAGTCGCTTCTTTTTTGCGTTCAGAGAATCTAGTTTTAAATTTTTTTTGTTTGATTGCTTCTCGTAAACGAATGACTAAGGTATTGATTAATTCACCTTCAAGCAATCCATCAGCGTTTATTATTAATAATGGATCACCCGAAAAACGTGCTTTATGCAAATTAAGCGAGATGACTGTGTCCATTAATACTCTGGCATTTTCGCTGATTTCATAATATTCATATCGAATAGTTTCAACTCTAAACATCATACTGTTCATGTCAGGGTTAAAATGCACATTCTGCAATGCTAACAATTTGTAAAATAAATTACCAATTTGAGTTTGTTTTTTTAGTCGTGTTTCATAAAAAGTTCTTTCAAAGTCAAATGCGTATTCAAGCGATTTTGCGACCCGATCGACAAAATGTTCGATTAGTTCATTGCATTGTAAGTTTTTCAAATCTTGGCTGGTTCGCCAATCAATTGTATTATTGCAATTATTCAGAACTGGGTAATTTCCTCGATGCCATATACTTTTAAAAAAATCGTGGGTGTTGTTCGTATTTTTACTGGGTGTTGTCATAAAGTCCTACATTAAGTATTCGAAAATCTAAAAATACAACCGATTTTCACTGGAAAATTTACCGTGCTTCAGCACAGCGGTCTACGTTTAACAACCCTCATTCGCTTTTACTTTTGATCTATATGGATCTGCTACAGAGTTTTGTTAATACTCGTTCATTCTCAAAAACATTAACTTTAAAGCCTATAAACAGCGCGTTTAAAGATAAGTCTGTACATTTTTTCCGTCATCTAATAGCTTACAAGTTAGATGTTTTTTATTTGAATTAATCACTACTCTCTTTATAAATTTGAGACATCGTGTAAATTTTATCGTCTCCTATTTCTAAATAGCTTGGATTTCATATAGTCATTTTTTCGACATCATTCTCCAAGTTATTAAGATCAAAATTTACTGCTCTGTTTTCTTACTCATTAAACTGACAAAAAAATCTATACCTAACCGACTTATTACTTCTAGATTGTAACCTCCATCTATTTTTATTAAATACTTGAATAACGCATGCCGGATTCGATTTGCCCGTCGAGTTGAAGACTTTTAAAAAAAGTTTGGTCATGCGCTTATATGCCATTCGGTACTTCTCATTTTATTAATTAATAGCTATTATCTGGTTTCAGTTTGTGCATCAATGCAAGCAGCTAGAACGGTCTTATTGACAAATAGTTTCTTACCTACCTTACGAAAAGCTTTTCCCAGCCCATTGTTATGACGCTGTTTGGCGGCCCAAAGCCAACTTTTCTTCGTAAATAAGTGAGGAAATTTTTCAGGAATATCCTGATATGGAATTAAATCATCCAGTGTGGTTGATGTATTAGTCTGCATGGATTACCCCCTAATAATATATTTACTCAATTTTTCTATTCAATCTCGGTGATATTTGAATAAAATCTGAATAACATAGCCATTAAATCTTGGGGGGACTTTGGCGTGTACCAATCTTACCTTTAAACTAAATATGCCAAGAATCGATTCTGAAGAAGAACATTGTATTGATATCTTTGATCAAATTATTACCTACTCATATGCGTGTGAGTGGCAAAAATTACAGAACGATAGTATTGATAAGCTATTAGCCTTAAGTGATGAAATTTCATTGTATATTGAAAAAAGAGACAAAATATCTTGTGTATCTTCTGTAGATAATAAACAATTTCATGTGTCTGTATTATTTGTAACTGCTGAAGAAAAACAAAGAGCACGTTTCTCCGTATTGAATATATTGAGTGATGCTGTTCATAATGAACATTGCCCTTCCCCCATTGATTTGAAAAAACTTTGGCTTAATAAGCCTAAAAAACTGGGAGGCCATTATCTCGATACCAAGCATAACTCAATGTTTGACAAATATATTATTTTAGTGATATACGTGTGCATTAAGTTGAATAAATCCTTAAGCAAGGAATTAAAACCATTTGTGACCGTCGAGCAGGTGGGCGTAATATTTGATAAAACTTTTAGGGAAGATCAAGAGATATATTCGATGCCGATTTATCGAGACTTACTGGTTTCTAAGATTCATCAGCATTATTTAAAAAGTTTTGCACTTGAACAAAATACATTTCAAGAAGTCGCAGCTTCAGAGCAATTAATTAAACATTATTTTAAAGAAGCCCTTGAAGAATTTGTTAGAATGGCGAAGGATATTTTCCTTAAAAAAGCGGCACAGCGTTTTTTTTCTAGCGCAAAACAGATCAAACTAGATATTGATAAATATTATTCATGGGCGATGATTACAGATTGTCAACACGATAATAGTGTTTTACTGTCATGGTATGCTGCCGTTAATTCAGTAGAGCTAGTAAATGACGGTCGTTATAAATCAATCAACAATAAGTCTAGTAGCAAGACCCTTGACTTAACCCTCCAAAACATTCTGGACGAAAAAATCAGCTATATGTATTCTCTTTTTAATCAAAAGAAATGGTCACAGAGGTATCTATTTGATTCAACCACTACTCCGATTGTTATCGATGGAAAAACAGTTCAAAACCATTTGGTAATGACGCTTCCTTATGATAAACCACTACCTAACTTGGCCAATAGGCTGCGTAATTACCAACGATATATCAGTAATAAAATATATTCTTATGCGCAAACTTACGGTCAAAGTCCAGAGTATGAAACAGAGGTGAATACTGCTAACCTCGATCGTAAAATAAAAAACCCTTACAAAAAAATAACAGTATCTGACAAGGGCAGCATTTTAAAACATATTTGTACACTGTTGTGCCTGCAGTACGAAAGCTCACCAGAACACAAAAATAAATTAAAAAAACAGCTACTGCCTGACATTATGACGTTGATTAATAATCATGGCTTCAGTTATAGCCAAGATTCTGTTAAAAAAACTAGTCAAGTGAAAGATACTGAAATGACAAAGGTAATCGAGGAATTGAGAAGCCGCAATCATTAAAGATTTTTTGAAATTCATGCGTTTATTATGAAAATGCAGTATAGATTCTGTTTCAGCGGTGTTTAACTCATCAAGACCCATCCAAAAACGACATCTCTTGATGAGTCAGAAAGAATTACAAATTAAACGCTCTCGCTAATTCATTCACAATCTGGCGTTTTTGATCACGACCTTGATGAATGTAACGCAGCGTAGTTTGTATGCTTTTATGTCCAGCCAGTTTCGCAATTTGATTTATTTCTTTACCGGAATCCGATAAAGCAGAACAAAAACCATGCCGCAGGCAGTGGAAGGTAAATTTTTCTAGCTTGATGCTACCATCGGCATTAAAACTATCTTTTTCGGAAATATTGGCCAGTTTTAAGGCCTTGCTCCAGGCTTTGCGAAAATCCATTGCCTGCTCAGGTTTTTCATCGGATGGAAACAGTAAGCTGATACCGATTTCCTGAAAACGCTTTAACTCAGCCATGACCACGGGAGCAAAATGCAATTCACGACTGCTGCCGTTTTTGCTGTCACCCAAATATCCGGTGCTATCTTTAAAATTGATATCACACCAGCGCAACTTTAATAATTCGCCTTTGCGAGCACCGGTAGTCATTGCCATAAGCACCAGTAGGTAGAGTTTTTTCCATTGAGACACCTGACAAGCTTTTAGCAGGCGTTGTCGCTCATCATCATTCAGCACTCGATCTCGGCGACGAGTATCATCATCAACGACAACACTGCGAACAATATTAGTGTCCACATAACCGCGACTCAGTGCAAATTTAAATATGCTCGACAATACGGCTTTCTTACGGTTAATAGTGCTGGTTCGCTGTCCTTCATCAATCATCGCGTCAATCTGATCACGCAGATCAAAAATATCGATATCAGTCATGATGCGCTCACCAAACAGCTCACACCAAAAATTAACTCGCTGTACTTGACCTTGATAGTCTTTTTTATTCCAACGCAATAGATATTCATCACACACTTCGCGAAAAGTTTTATAGCGGATGCGTTTACCTGCCTGTAAAAATAATTGCACACCGCCCATGCGATCAATATCTTGCGGTGTCAGTTGCAGCAATTCTTTTTTACTCAGGGCATTAATGGCTTCTAGTCGAGCTTGATTTTTGAGGACAAATAAATCAACCCCCAATTGCTTAAATAGATTTTCACCGCCCATGCTGTCAATATCGGCCTCTGACAATGCCAGTAATTGCTCTTGACTCAGATTGGGTATCGATTTAATACTTCGCTCGATGGCTTCTGCCCAGTGTTGAGCCAGTAATAGCGTAGGAAAGGTTTTATTTTTGTTAATGCCTTTCATACGAACATCCGCACGAAAATGGCCATTGGCTAATGGATCGAATGTGGGCCATTATGCTACCCTCATCAATAAAGGAAAGCCGTTAAGTACATCAGATCGCTGAAGGAAAAATGTGAGAACTAATTTTTTTTGGGAATAATTGACAACAGATTGGTAATTGTTATCAAAAAGGACTAAATAAATACCAGTCAGAATGTTGACTGATTTGAATATTTTTTTTGTGATCATTACGCCACCTCATTAAGCAAATAATACAGTTTACGCCTAAATTTGCGCCTTACTGTGGTTATGTTGCTTCAACTCGACGGGCAATCATGTTGAAATGCTTTGTAAACCAAGATGTTAAGTGGTGGGTCGCATGCGATTCGAACGCATGACCATCGCATTAAAAGTGCGGTGCTCTACCGGCTGAGCTAGCGACCCAACAAAGATTTACTATTATAGATATATTTTTTATTTTTGCAATACTATATTTAAATATTTTGGTAATATTTTGTTGGATCAACTATGCCTGCTTGGTTAAACCCTATTTTTCTTAAGCGACAAGCATCACATACATTACAAGCTAAACCTTGTGGATCGGCTGCATAACAGGATACTGTTAATTGGTAATCTACATTCATAGAGAGACCTAATTTTATAATTTCAGCCTTGCTCATTGATATTAATGGAGTGTGTATGGTGAAGGGTTGACCTTCTACACCTGCTTTGGTTGCCAGACTAGCGAGTGTTTGAAAGGCTTGAATAAATTCTGGTCGACAATCAGGATAACCAGAGTAATCAATTGCATTTACACCAATAAAAATATCTTGCAGGTTTAAAACTTCTGCCCAGCCTAAAGCAAAAGCAAGAAAGATAGTATTTCTTGCTGGCACATAGGTCACTGGAATACCCTGTTGCAACGTATCGGGAACAGCAATATGCGAATCAGTAAGCGCTGAACCACCGATTGAGCCTAAACCTAGCGGTATGATTTTGTGTTCTATTACTTGATAAAGTGCAGCTATTTTAGCCGCTGCTGCCAATTCAGCATTGTGGCGCTGACCGTAATCAAAGCTTAATGCGTAGCATTGATAATTTTGCTGCTGAGCCAGTGCTAAGGTAGTAATAGAATCAAGTCCACCTGATAAGAGTACGATAGCTTTTTTTTGCATTCAGATTATTTACCTCTAGCGTCTTGCCATAATAATTTATGGAGCTGAATTTGAAAACGCACCTGCAGTTGGTCGTTAAGAATTTTTTCGGCAAGTTCAGTCGGTTGCATTTGATCCATGACCGGTGAAAAAAGTATCTGACAACGACTAGCTAAATCATATTTACTCAACATTGATTTTGACCAATCGTAATCTTCAGTGTTACCGATAACAAATTTAACTTGGTCTTTTGAATTTAAAAATTGGATATTTTCATACCTATTTTTATCAACTTCACCAGAACTGGGGGTTTTTAAATCCATGACCTTAACTACCCTAGCGTCAACATTGGAAATATCAAGGGCGCCACTGGTTTCGAGTGAAACATCATAACCCTGTGCTATCAAAGCAGTCATTAATTCAATACTATCAACTTGTGCCAAAGGCTCGCCACCTGTGACAGTAACATAGCGCGTAGTATAGTGTTTAACTTGGTCAATAATAGCCGATATTGTTAAACGTTCACCTCCTGTAAAGGCATAACTAGTATCACAGTAATGACATCTTAAAGGACAGCCGGTAAGTCGAATAAAGACTGTGGGAATACCGACTGTATTTGATTCACCTTGCAAAGAATAAAAAATTTCGGAAATTCGTAATGAACGCGACTGATCAATTGGCATTGAGAATCTGTAGTTTTTTAGTCGCTAAGCGTGCAGCTTGAGTTTCAGGATAATTAGCCGTTACACGATTGAAATAATCCCGAGCTTTATCGGTATTTTTTTGATCTAATTCAATTAAACCTAGTTTAAGGAGTGCATCGGGCACTTTCTCACTACCAGAATAATTATCAATGACTTTATTAAACGCTTGAGTTGCAGCATTATTATCTTTTTTAGCTCTGTATGCTTCTCCTAACCAATATTGTGCGTTACTAACCAATTGTCCATTAGGGTACTGAGTCAAATAAGTATTAAATTCGTCAATGGATTGATCGGTATGACCATTTCTCAATAACTCATAAGCCTGCTGAAATTGCTGTTTCTCATTAGCAGGAATTTTTGGTGCTTCAGCTTTTACTTTTGCACTAGATTCGACAGCATCAACTGGCTTTTGATTTTCATTGGTTTTGGGTATCGGTTCAGCATCAATGGGTCGCTTAGCTTCTTCAGGGGGAGTAGGTGCAACAACAGGGGACGGTGTCTGAGTCGTTTCAACGGGCGCAGGCGCAGTTGCCGGAGTTTCCGAAGATTTCACACTAGGGCTAGAGGAACCATTCGATTTGTTTTCCAGACTGGCAATTCGATCATCAAAATCAGTTGACAATGATTTTTGTTGTTTTTTAAGCTCATTTATTTGATTGGCTTGCTCTTCAACTTTGCCGGTCAATTGTTGTACTTCACTTTGTAACTGCTCAACCCGAGCCATTAAATCCAACATTCCAGAATTAGATGAGGCTATAGTTGGCATCGCGTTAACTGTAGCCGATGATGAAGTTGGATAAGCGGAATTATCAATTACATCAGGTAAAGCATAAGCGCATACCAAAGTATTTGCATATAAGCACAACAATATGACCAAGCGGTATTTCATTTATTTTCCTTGATAATCAATAACAACACGACGATTCTGTTCCCATGCCGATTCATCATTACCTAAAGCAGCTGGTTTTTCTTCACCGTAACTAACTATTTGCATTTGACTATCAGAGACACCTTGTAAACGCATCATGCTAGCGACTGATTTAGCACGCTGTTCACCCAGTGCAATATTATATTCACGAGAACCACGCTCATCACCATGACCTTCAAGAATGATGTGTTGAGAAGGATTAGCCAGCAAATATTGTGAATGCGCAGCAACAACAGGTACGAAATCCGGCTGCACTTGACTGCTATCCAACATAAAATAAATTATCCGTTTTGATAAAGGATTGCTAGGATCGCTGAATTCAGGACCTAAATTAGCATTAGAGTTATAGCCGCCAGAACCATAACCACCCGATCTACCCATATTTGAACCATTGATAGATCCGTTTCCTTTCAATGCGTTAATAGTTGAAGCATCATTCAAACCTGCTTGACTACCATCCAATAAGCTAGCATCTTTTTCTTCAGTATCACTACAGGCCGTTAAAAACAAGCTACTGATAGCTAAGACCATAATTTTTTTGTTTAATGTCATTGTAAGTTCCATAAATTGATTAATAAAATTTTAAACTAGGGAGACCAAGCGGGTTCACGTACTTCTCCTCCAGTAAATCCAAGCTTTTGTTGCATTTTACCATCTATTGATACAGCCGATAAGAAACCAGTACGGCCTTTTTTTGACGCATAAAGGATCATGCTGCCATTGGGTGCAAAACTAGGGGATTCATCTGCTGGACCTTGGGTAAGTACATTAATCGCTTTGCTTGCTACATCCATAACAGCAATACGATAATTACCACCATTACCGTGCACCATAGCAATGTATTTACCATCTGGCGAAAAACTGCCACGAGCATTGTAATCACCAGAAAAAGTCAAGCGTTTTTCTGAACCACCCTGACTAGGGACAATATAGAGTTGTGGCTTGCCGCCTCGATCAGAAGTGAATATGACATTTCTACCATCAGGTGACCAAGCCGGTTCGGTATCAATTTCGTAACTTTTAGTCAATTTTAACAATGATCGA
>TBL_comb48_EPIDRAFT_1003251_pt1 | contig 10918 bp, 9 predicted proteins | sample TroBogEpilimnion_37_FD_10681 | JGI IMG/M metagenome (IMG submission 10681)
GAAAGTTGTACCTTTTTTGTTGAGGAAGGGATTGCCCACTATGGCACCTCTACTACATTTAAGATTTGATTTAAGATATGTTCGCTGGTTACATTTTCGGCTTCGGCCTCGTAAGTGATGCCAATACGGTGGCGCATCACATCATGGCAAACTGCGCGAATATCTTCGGGAATTACATAGCCGCGACGTTTGATGAAAGCATAGGCCTTTGCAGCAAGTGCCAGGCTGATACTGGCGCGAGGTGAAGCCCCATAATTAATAAGCGGTTTAAGGTTGTTGAGTTTATACTCCTCGGGAAAACGAGTTGCAAAAACTATATCCAGTATATACTGTTCAATCTTTTCGTCCATATACACCTCTCTAACCAATTGGCGTGCGCGCAAAATATCTTCGGGCCTAACCACAGGGTTTATTTTGGACATCCCTTGCGGGTTAAGGTTGTAGCGAATGATGTTGCGTTCTTCGTCTTTTTTAGGATAGGTTATAATAACCTTAAGCATAAAACGATCTACCTGAGCTTCGGGCAATTCGTAGGTACCTTCTTGCTCGATAGGGTTTTGAGTGGCCAGCACTAAAAAAGGCTCTTCGAGTTTGTAGGTATGATCGCCAATAGTTACTTGACGTTCTTGCATAGCTTCCAGCAAGGCACTTTGCACCTTAGCCGGGGCACGATTGATTTCATCTGCAAGAATAAAATTGGCAAATATGGGACCTTTACGCACGGCAAATTCGTGAGATTGCGGATTGTAGACCATAGTACCCAGCACATCTGCCGGAAGCAAATCGGGTGTGAATTGGATGCGGGCGAAATGGCCATGAATGGCGGTAGCCAGCGATTTGATAGCTAAAGTTTTTGCAAGACCCGGAACCCCTTCAAGCAGCACATGGCCATTGGCCAATAAGCCTATGAGAAGCCTTTCGATCATGTGTTTTTGGCCAACAACAGTTTTGTTGAGTTCCATTTGCAACAGATCGATGAAAGCGCTTTGTTGGTGAATACGCTCATTCAGGGCACGAATATCAATTGACGATGATGATGCAGGAATTTCCATAATTTTTACATTTCGATGGGGCCAAAAATATAGGATAAAAAGTAAAATTGTACAGGTTAAAAGTAGTTTTAACTTTTTTTAAAATAGCATTTAAATAGTGTTTGGGGCAAATTAATATAGTTAAGTTTGCAGCAGTAAAAATAGACATGGAAAATTTAGCGCAGGAATGGCTGCAGGTGGAGCAGTTGCTAATGGAAAGATTTGGCAAGAAGCCTGATATGGAGGGAATACTATTTCTAATAGGTGTAAATGAGTTGGGGGCATCGCCGGCAAATACCTATACTAAGGAGCAGAAGCAGGATTTGATGCATATAGGGGTATGCACCCTGCTAAGTACATATGGATATTATGAATTTGTATTAAGAGACGAGGACGGTTGGCCGCATTATAAAGTGCTGAAACCCGTGCCGGAAGTGACATTATTTGAACAAGAGTATATGTTAAAAAAGGCTATAATTGAATATTTTAGATAATTTTAGCAATTCGTATATAAAAAATGGGTAAATTGCATACAAACGTAGCAGAGATGAAGAAATATTTTTATTTAAGCGTTATTACCTTATCGTCGTTATTAGCATTTAGCAGTGCCAGGGCGCAATTTACCATGTCGGCAGATCCGAGTGATTCTATGATTGTAACCACTTATAATTCTAACACTTTTAATAATACCATTACCAATACCAGAAGTGTAGATTCGGAGTTGGTGAATTGGCATGTAGATATGGGTGCAAGCTATTTACCTACGGGTTGGGCAGCATCTATTTGCGATAATAAGAGTTGTTATGCATTTGATGCTACCTTTCATGCAAGCAGAAAAATTGCATCGGGCGGTACCGGTTTGTGGGCTACAACTATTGACCCAACCGGCGGTGGCATTGGAACAGGTTGGATAGTACAAGATCTTACTGATAATTTTGGTGTTACCTCTAAAATATGGGTGAGTATGATAATAAAAAACACTACCGGAGTTAGCAATGTAGTACACTCTGATGATAATGTAGTGTTATTTCCTAACCCTGCGCGTAATGAGGTGAATGTGATATTTAATGAAAGTTTGGATATACACAGTGTAGCTATTTGCAACCTGATAGGTAAAGCAGTGAGTGTATTTAAAACATCGGGCAATAGCGCAAAGTTGAACATTGATAATATACCTTCCGGTATTTATTTTATCAGGTTGATGGATGCCAATAATAATGTGGTAACCACGCGTAAGTTTACAAGACTATAATTTTAAGCCTATTAATTATAAGAGCCATCCTAAATTAGGGTGGCTTTATTGTTTTGTGTAAGCCAATCTGTATTTAAACGCTATAAACAGTTTTAAATTGCGTTTGAATCATTATTGTAAGAGAAATTTATTGTGTAATTGTACTAAGAAGTAGAATTTTGTACATTTATTAATTATAAGGGATTGAAACTAATTACAAACATTAGCCAAAAGCATGAGTAGTTTGGCAAATTGTAGTTATTTAGATTTTAAATTTTTTTAAAGATTATAATAGGCGCAAGGGTAGTACCACATTTTTTATTTACTTACCTAAAATGTAAAGGATGACTTCATTCAATAAGGTGTTTTTAATTGATGATGATGCAGTTTTTAATTTGATTCATTTTAAGATGATTAACAAATTTGCATTTGCGAAGGAAGTATGTGTGTATCAGAATGCCAAGGATGCATGGGAGGAGTTTAAGAATTGTATGCAGGCGGGTAAGTTGCATTTGCCTGAGTTTATATTTTTAGATATAAACATGCCGGTGATGGATGGTTGGGAATTTTTGGATGAGTTAAGTAAACTGGACGATGCCTGGTTTGACCATTGTAAGGTGGTGATGCTGAGTTCGTCTATTGATGCTGCGGATATTGAGAAATCGAGGGGATATAAGATGGTGGTAAATTATATAGCCAAGCCATTGACCTTGCAGAAATTGGAGGCAATGAGTTCGGGTTTTTATTTATAGTAGGGCAGTGTTATGAAATAATTCAGCAAAAAAGTGGGAATAAAAAATAGGGTCTGTTGTACAACAGACCCTATTTTTAGTTTATGAAGCAATTGTTGCGAGCTTAGCGCAAGAACAACAATTCGCGGTATTTAGGTAATGGCCATTGTTTATCATCTACAATCAGTTCTAATTTATCGGCATGATAACGAATGGTATCGAAGTAGGTTTTTACCTCGTGGCAATATTTGTGTGCGCGTTCGTGCATGCTATCTAGCTTGTTTACTGCTTTGCGAGCATTAATCATAGCCTCTACATTGTTGTTAATTTGTTGAATGTGCTCGCTCATTTTTTCGATCAGATTGAGTTGAGCGGCATAGGATGCAGATTTTAGTCCTAATTCTTTAAGACCACGTACATTTTGAATGAGGATATTTTGATACTCGATAGCTGCAGGCAGGATATGGTTGGAAGCCATATAGCCCAGGATGCGTGCTTCTATTTGTACTTTTTTTACATAATCTTCCAACATGATTTCGTGGCGAGCTTCCAATTCGCGCTCGGTGAAGATGTGGTTATCGTAAAATAAGTTTTTCGCATTTTCCTGAATAAAAGCGTCTAAAGCTTCGGGTGTGGTTTTGAAATTGTTGAGTCCACGGCGTTTAGCTTCTTCGGCCCATTCTTCGCTATAGTTATCGCCTTCAAAAAGAATGTTTTTGGAATCGGCGATATATTGACGAAGCACTTGCAGGATGGCAATTTCTTTTTTCTCGCCTTTTTCTATAAGCGTATCAACATCTTTTTTAAACTGTCTTAAAGTTTGTGTTACGATGGTATTAAGCACCAACATAGGTGAAGCGCAGTTCGCTGAAGAGCCTACAGCGCGGAACTCAAATTTATTACCTGTGAATGCAAAAGGACTGGTGCGGTTGCGATCGGTATTATCCATAAGCAATTCGGGGATTTGCTTATGAATATCCAGTTTAAGAATAACCTCATCTTGCTCGGAGAATTTTTCTTTAACACGCGTTTCCACCTCGTTGAGTACATCGGTTAGGAATTTGCCGATATAAACAGATATGATAGCAGGTGGAGCCTCGTTGGCACCTAAACGATGATCGTTATTGGCAGAAGCAATAGCGCCGCGCAACAAATCATCGTAATCGTGAACCGCTTTGATTGTATTGATAAAGAAAGTAAGGAACATGAGGTTGGTGCGAGGCGTTTTACCGGGCGACAGGAGGTTAACACCTGTATCTGTAGCCATGCTCCAGTTGTTATGTTTGCCCGAGCCGTTTACGCCTGCAAAAGGTTTTTCGTGCAATAGCACACGCAGTTTGTGGCGTTTGGCTACTTTAGTCATTACATCCATCAATAGGGTGTTATGATCAACAGCAATATTCACCTCTTCGAAGATAGGAGCACATTCGAACTGAGAAGGAGCTACCTCGTTATGGCGAGTACGTAGGGGAATACCTAATTTATAAGACTCTTGTTCGAAGTCTTGCATGAAGGCATAGACTCTATCGGGAATGGAGCCGAAATAATGGTCTTCGAGTTGTTGACCTTTAGCCGGGGCATGGCCTACAAGTGTGCGACCACACATTACTAAGTCGGGGCGAGCGTTAGCTAAACCTTCATCTACCACAAAATATTCTTGTTCCCAACCCAGGGTGGCTACTACTTTAGTAACATTTTTATCGAAGTAGTGGCAAACATCTACAGCAGCTTTATCTAGTGCAGCAATAGATTTAAGCAGGGGTGCTTTATAGTCAAGCGATTCGCCGTTGTAAGCGATGAAGATAGTAGGAATGCAAAGCGTTTTACCCATACCACTTTCCATAATAAAAGCAGGCGAAGAGGGATCCCAAGCGGTGTAACCACGAGCTTCGAAAGTGGCGCGAATACCGCCGTTAGGGAAGCTGGAAGCATCGGGTTCTTGTTGTATAAGAGCATCACCATCAAACAATTCGATAGCAGTGCCATCGCTTTTAATGGTAAAGAAGGAATCGTGTTTTTCGGCGGTAGTGCCTGTAAGCGGTTGAAACCAGTGCGTGAAGTGGGTAACGCCACGTTCTTCGGCCCAAGTTTTCATGCCTGCGGCCACCTGATCGGCCATTTTACGTTCTATTTTAGAAGCTGATTTTACAGAAGCTTGCAGGCTTTTGTAGGCTTCATCGCTCAGGTACTCGCGCATGGTGCGGCCTGTAAATACATTGCTGGCAAACAGTGCGGTTATTTTTTTACCACCATAGCCGGAGATTTTTTTTTCTTCTGCGGCTGCCAGTTCGTTCAAGGCATTAAAACGTAAAGATGACATAAGTATTAGATTTTGTGCAAATTTATACAAAAGTGCTTGTTAAAAGCAATTATTTTGACTGAATTAACGAAAATATAAACATTATTAAATAATAAATGTTATTAATTGTAATTATAATGACCGCCGTCATTGCATGAGTAGAAATGCCAAAAGGTTATATTGGCTAACTTACTATTGCCTATATAAAAGTAATAATTTACTATTAATTTGATGTTTTTATGTGCAATAGAATATTTATAAGTAATTGAAAATTAATTATTTATAAATAATTTGTAGGGTTTGGCAGAAAAATAATAATTTGTAATAAGAGATGAAAAAAAGAAATTTTGTACAAATAAATTTAGAGTAAGAGCTAATTTTTAGTTGTTGAAATATTATAAATTATAAAATAATATAATTAATTTATTTGAATTAGGAAAAACATTTAAATGAAATTATAGATGGGTTAGTTTAGCTTGAAATTGTTAGGAATGCTAATGTGCTAAGTTTAATTGTAATAAAGATGATGCATAATTATGGGTACTAGAAAATGAAATAGCACATAGATAATACGAGGCAGCTAATAATGAATTATAATTGCATAAAATGCGCTGTAACAATTATGGCTACATACGAGGAAATATTTGAAAATAACAGGAGGTGGGTTGATGAAAAGAAAGCCGGAGACCCCAATTTTTTTGAGAAGCTGGCCAGAGACCAGGAGCCTGATTATTTATATATTGGCTGTAGTGATAGTAGAGTGCCGGCCAACGAGATAATGGGTTTGGAGCCGGGAGAATTATTTGTGCATAGAAATGTAGGTAATTTGGTAAATAATACCGACCTGAATGTGATGGCTGTTATTAACTATGCCGTGCGTTATTTGCATGTAAAACATATAATTGTTTGCGGGCATTATAATTGTGGCGGTGTAAAGGCTGCTATGGTGCCGCAAGATATGGGCATACTTAACCCTTGGTTGCGCACTATACGCGATGTTTATAGATTGCATGAAAAGGAATTGGATCATATACAGGATGAAGAAGCGAGATATAATAGATTAGTAGAGTTGAATGTTATAGAACAATCTACTAACATTATTAAGACTGCAACCGTACAAAAAGCCTATTTAACCAAGGGATACCCCATAGTGCATGGTTGGGTTTTTGATTTACATACAGGCGTGCTAAAAGACCTGAACATCAACTTTGTGCAGCTACTGCATGATATACAAAAAATATACAACCTTACCGGCCAGGCAGGTATAGAAGGCGATGAAAATAGCGCTTAGGGTAATAATATATGTTGCGCAGCAGGTTTTATGCTGAAAACAACTTTATTATCACAGTCGTGTGCATCGCCATCGGTTTGCATTAATTTAAGATTGGGGTGCGATACCACTATTTCTTTTGCTTTAAAGTGATTTACAAAAAAGCTTTTGGTAATACTGCCATTGATGAGGCGTAGCACTAAAGCTCCGCCTAATATTTTTGGAAAGCTTTTAACAATAACTACATCCAACCAACCATCGGTATAGGATGCTTGGGGTGCAATTTTAAAATTGTAGCCAAATTGCTGGCCATTTGCAATATTTACGATAAATGCTTTTTGCTTTAGTTCTTTTCCATCTATTACAATATTCCATTCCCACTCTTTGTAGGTCCACATATGTTTGGTAACTAACCAACTGTATACCCTAAAGCCACGCTTTTCGGAGCGCGCAAACTTTTTGGAAATGAGTGCATCGAATGCTACGCCTGCATTTGAGATGTAGGGTTGATTATTAGCATAGGCTACATCAATGGCTACCTTATTATCTCTATTGATAATTTTAATAGCATCCTCTACATTTAAAGGAATCTTCATGGTGCGCGCCATACCATTGCCGGAGCCTTTGGGTATTATTGCCAATGCGGTATTGGTGCCAATAAGCCCGCCAATAATATCGTTAATGGAGCCATCGCCACCTACAGCAACCACGGCGTATGCACCTTTTGCGGCAGCATCGGCAGCCAATTCAATACCATGTTTGGCATATTTGGTATTTACAATTTCGTAGGAGAAACGATCGTGATCGAGATGATCGTACACGGCGTTTTGAATTTCTTTTTGACGTTCTACACCAGACTTGGGATTGATGATGAAGACCAAATGTTTTTTGGGGTTCATAGAATTTGTGCTTTTAAGCTAAGATCCATGCTTACGGCATGGTGAATGATGGCACCTACACTTATAAAATCGACACCTGTTTTTGCATATTCTTCAACCGTATCTAGGTTTATACCACCTGATGCTTCGGTTTCGAATTGGCCATTGATAAGTGCGACAGCTTGGGCTAATTGTTGAGGTGTAAAATTATCGAGCATGATGCGATGCACCTGGCCAACAGCCAGCACACGATTAACATCATCTAAACTTCTGGTTTCTACCTCTATTTTAAGTGGTAAATTATTTTGAGTGAGGTATTGATTGGTAGTAAGAATAGCCTTTTCGATACCACCACAAAAATCGATATGATTATCTTTAAGCATGACCATATCGTACAGTCCCATGCGATGATTGTGGCCACCGCCAATATGTACCGCATCTTTTTCGAAATGGCGGAATAGTGGTGTGGTTTTACGAGTATCTAAAATTTTGGAATGGTAGTCTTTAATTTTATTTACATATTGTTGCGTAAGTGTAGCAATGCCGCTCATGCGTTGCATACAGTTAAGACTTAGGCGTTCGGCCATCAGAATAGTATGCACATCAGCCTCTACCTCGAAAGCAATTTCGCCCGGTTGAACCTTGTCGCCATCCTTTACATAAACAGTGAAATTGGCGGAAGCTTGCAAGTGGTGGAAGATATCTTGTGCTAATTGAATACCCGCAATAATACCGGCTTCCTTAATTTTTAGAACAGCTTTTCCTTTTGCTCCTTTAGGAATACAGGCTAGGGTGGAGTGGTCTCCGTTGCCAATATCCTCTTTAAGCGCTGCAGCAATAAATTCGTTGTTTGTCAAAATTTAAAATTGTGGCACAAAAATACTAAATACTGCATTAATAATGGCTTCATAATTCCTTAACATTAAGGCAGGTTTTGGTTATATAGCAAGCTACCATCGCCATAGCTTAAAAAGCGGTAATTATTTTGGAGTGCATGCTGATAAACCTGCTGCCAATTGGGGCCTATGAGTGCAGCCACTAATAAAAGCAGTGTGGATTGTGGTTGGTGAAAATTAGTGATAAGTGCATGCGTAAACTTGAACCTATAGCCCGGGGCTATTAGGATGCGCGTACGCGTAACCAACTTATGCATTTGCTGTTGTTGCAGGTAATTTAATATAGCTTGCAAAGCTTCTTGCGGGCTGATGTTGGCAGTGAGATCGTAGGCATCCCACTGATGGATGGCAATACCGGAAAAATTGATGGGAATATTTTTGGCAAGTTTTAATCCTATCCAATACAGCGACTCCAGTGTGCGCAGGGAAGTTGTGCCTACAGGAATAATTGGATGATTTAAATTTTGCAATAGCATTTGTATGGTTTGTGCGGAGACCTCTATCCATTCGGCGTGCATATTGTGCTGCTGCATAGTGGCTGCTTTAACCGGCTTAAAGGTGCCCGCGCCTACATGTAATGTAATTTTGGCATTATGGATGCCTTTGCTTTGCAGGTCTTGCATGATGGCCGGCGTGAAATGCAGCGAAGCGGTTGGGGCAGCTACACTACCTTCTTGTTTAGCGAAAATAGTTTGGTAACGTTCTGCATCATTGCTGTTGGCTTCCCTACGGATATAGGGAGGCAGTGGTACCTGACCGGCAAGTTGCAGCACCTCTGCAAAACTTAATTGGGGGAGCGACCACGAAAACTGAATTGTAAAATAGGAGTCGTGCTTTTGTATACATTGTGCACTTAAAGTAAGGCCGGGTAAGCTTAGAGGCATATGGAGCAGTAAGCCCCCCTTCCATTTGGATGCCCCACCTACTAAGCAATTCCAATATACCGAACCACACTGCATCATGGCAGTAGTAATATCGGGATAATGGGAAGTAGGTTCCAGGCAAAATATTTCGATTTTGCTACCACTAGATTTTTGGAAAATGAGGCGTGCGCAAATAACCTTAGTTTCGTTAAACAGCAATAGCGCCTTTGTGGGTAAGTGTTGTGCTAAGTTTTTGTAAGTATCATCTGTAATAGTAGTATTACGATACACTAATAATTTTGAAGCATCACGTTCCGGTAGTGGGTGGTGAGCAATACATTCATCTGGTAAAGTGTAAGTGTAATCTTCAATGCGCAAATTGCGAACATCCATGCTTAAAAATTATTTAAATTGTTGTGCTTGCTGAATATAGTAGTTAGCGCTATCCAATCGCTTTTGTTTCAAGTCATCATTTAGCGTTACATCGGCATATTCCTTGTACACTTGTGCGAGCGTTAAAAAAGGCAGGGCTTCATTTTCGAAATTAGTGAGCTTGGGCTTTAGGGCATTAATAGCCTCGGGATAGTTACGCATTTGTTTATTAAACAGCGCTTCGTAAATGGGTTCAAAGCGTTCATCTTCATGAGGATTGGCATAAAAGGGATTGAACAATTTAGAGATAGCGTTGGTCCAGGTAGGCTCTTCGGGCAATTGCGGCCAGGTAAAAGGCTTTTGTAAATCAATATTGGCATTCAAGTATCTATTTTGATCATTTTGTTTTAAGTAAAGCGCACATACAGGGTCTACATAAATCATGTTAAAGCCGGGTAGCCAATATAAATCCTGTTGCAGGGCCACTAATTGCGAAGTAGATAAAACAATATAATTGAAATGGTAGGTGCTATCCAGCATTTTAAATTTTTCTTTATGCTGATAGAGATCGAAATAATTATCAAAAAAGCTAGAAGGGAAAACATCAAGATCGCGCAAATCAATATAGGATTTAAAATTGGGGTACAAGCTCCACAGCAGGTAGGATGAATTAAAATAATCGGAAAAAGGAGTGCCGCCAATTTTCCTTTCTTTAATGAGTTGAGCCACGCCAAAGGGATTATGAAAATAGCTGAGATGTATGCCATAGAGATTAGGAGACTTGGTGATTTTGTAATATTTATTGGAAACAATGGCCGTATAGAAAAGTGCTAAAAGCAGTACCGTGGCTAGGAACGATACTTTATGGAATGGTGCAGTGAACTTAGCTGATTTAGATTGGGCATAAGACCAAACATCTGCCAACAATAATGGTATGGATGGAAAGATGATGATTTGTGCAAAAGGTATATTGCGATTGGCAGTTAGTGAAAGATAGCCAAACAGCGCTATGAGGATAATATATAAGCTTTGATAAGGAGCAAATGACACTTTGTTTTTAAAAGCTAAAAAGCATTGCCTGAGCCAAAAAATAAACACAGCCAGCAGCATGATGACATGCATACGAGCTTGCAGCGTCCAGTACTCGGGATTGAAAATATTAAAAAGCTCGTTGGTGTATTTATTAGCAAAAACCTGACGGTAGATTTCGAAAGGTTGCTTCCATAAAACGATACCATTTGGATTGATGAGAATGGCTAAAACAGCAAGCACCCCAACTATAGTAAGACCTAAGGCTTGTTGAAAATAGACCTTGTTTTTTTGGATGATTGCATTAATGCAGGTGGC
>TBL_comb48_EPIDRAFT_1003255_pt1 | contig 10911 bp, 9 predicted proteins | sample TroBogEpilimnion_37_FD_10681 | JGI IMG/M metagenome (IMG submission 10681)
GCCTGGGGCGGTGGTTTGAACTTTTTGAGAGGCCGTTAAAGCCAGTGGAGACCTGGATTGGAGAGAGTATACGGTCGCCAACGCAAAAAAAAGTGGTTAGTGCACTACAGGCGCTTTTTAAAGAGGGTCAGCGTGTGGGTGATACGATTACGATTATTTAATTATTCCGATTGAGGGGAGCATTGAGGGGCATATTGTGTTCATTCTGGTGACGGAGGCGAATTACCAGATGGTAGAGGAAGATGACTAGATTAATATAGACTAGGCGCTCGTGAAACTCTAGATCCTCAAAAGGGCGCACAATGATGTCAGGGATATCTCGCTCTACGAGATTGTAGGTGCTCCGCGCAGATGCTGTAACCATATTCTCATGAAGAACTGCATTTTCTAGTAGGAAACCATCATCACGATCTGCATCCATCATACGGAAGATATGGCGCACAGCGGAGGAGAGGAAGCGCTGAAGATTGACGGGAAGCTGTCCATAAAGAGGAACAAAGACCCGATTCACCTCAACTACGGCCGCAGCAATGCCCGCCTCCTCTGCAGCATTCAGATGCTCGATTGCATTGGGATTCGGATTGCGATTGCGATTCATGTTGTTGTTGGCGCGATGGACGCGATTGTCGTTCATGATATCTCTCATTCTAGGATAATAAATGGGGTAAAGCTGGTTCAAATTTTTTGCGGGTGAGAGTAAGATGAGTCAAGAAGTGGAAACTCTTATAAGTACATTTGTTTCTGATATGGCAGATGGAACTCTTGAACCAGGATATTTATCTACACTCTCTACGATTATCACCGATATCTCTGGAACTCAAGATATGTTTTCAACGCTTGTAGGCGATCTATCAGGAAATACTGTAACAAGTACATTTACCAGTACACTTGTTGCAGATTTATCTGGGGCACCGATTAAGCTGCCACTAACAATTGCAGATTTAATGAATTCCTATGAGGCTACTGTAGTAAAGGAGACGGCAGACCGTAGCAGCGTGGCAGCTTTTACTACACCAAGTGTTGAGGGATTGAAGCCAGCTCTCTATAAATGGGCCGCGGCAGGATTTCCTGGCGGATATGCTATTTCTACGCTGTCTCTAGCACCACCTAATTTATGTGCAGATGGAGTAAATAGAAGACTTACTTACTATTTTGAGTACTTACTTGGAAAACCGATCGCAACTTGGCTCCATGAGCTTGATGATCTAACAGATGGAATGATCTTCGCTTTTTCGCATGATGGGAGCAGTACAATTACACTCAATGTGACCCGAACATAGTTCAGTAACCTCTTACTGATAACTATATATATGCATCTTTGAAATACATATATAGAGTATATATAAAATGTCTTTTATCCATAGCCAATAAATGCCCAACCAGCACCTGAACCAGACGATGCAACAAATGTACCACCTGCGCTGGAATAACTTGAGCCACCACCGCCACCTCCACTATTGTGTGTAGAACCCTGATTACATGAAAGACCTCCACCACCACCAGAATATCCGCCACCTCCACCCCCACCCGCTTGACCGTAAAACTGACCACTATAACCTCCATTTCCAATCGCAGTTGTACTTGTACCCGTGTTTGTACTAGATGTTCCATCCGCACCAAGTGTAATACTCGTTATATAAACTGCAGTTCCACGCCAACCTAACTGATTTAGACTTGGTGCATAAGGTACTAAACTGTTTTTCGCATCTGCAGCATCAATCCAGCCAGCTGTGCGATTTGCAACGCTACATCCTTCGCCACCACCATATCCACCATTGTGGCCATAATTGATAAGAGTTCCATTATATGTATACCCATCAAGTCCGATTCCACCATTTGCAGTTGTACCACCATTTCCGCCCTGACCACCTTGACCACCACCATTTCCACCCCCCCCACCCCCTCCGCAGACAATAACAGCGACTCCTGAACAGATTAATGCAGTAGCTGCGCCACCTCCACCTGCACCACCTCCGTTTGCACCATATGCACCTGCTACATAATATGCATAACCACCAGAACCTCCAATAGTTCCATCACCACAGACAGCAGAAGAAGTAGTTGTACCACTAGCACTACCATACACATTTGAGCCAGCCTGACCAATATATAAATTAATTGTATTACCTGTACTAACAGAAAATGTCACATTTGATGTCATAGCACCAACGCCTGGAAATCCACCATTAGCAGTAGAACCTGCGCCATCTGTTCCATAACCACCACCACCACCAGATCCAGAGAACGATGCTGTTACAGTATAGCCTGTTGAGATTGTAAGTGAACGTTTTGCAACTGAATTATAATAAGCAAAGGATAATATTCTTGAAGTTGCACTCGTATTTGTTCCAATTGTTTTTACATAAAAGGTATATACTGTATTAGCTACATATTGAAATTGAGTTGCAACTGAAGTACCACCACCAACAGCTCCAGAATATCCAGTGAGAGTTGTACTGGATGTAGAATTACTTAATGCACCTATATATACAAGAATATTTGTAGCACCCTGTGATGATGTTGAGTTGTTTGTCCAGTTAAGCTGTGTAGTATAGGTTGCAAATGGACTAAATGTAGGTGAATTCAATGTGGGTGCCGCTAAGCACCATGTGCCAGATGATGCGGATGACGCAGTACTTGTTGTATTAGTACTATACCCTTGTACAAATGCATAATAAAGAGTATTTGAAGAAAGTGATGATGATGACAACGTGACACTTCCAGAACCTGTATTTGCACTATTACCTTGTATTACATTCGATACATTATACGTTGTTGATGTTCCAATATAATAATTTATATTTGTAGCTAATGTAGTTACACCAGACCATGACAATGTAAATGAATAGGTTGTTGTAGCACCCGCAGTTGTTGTAAGAACAAGTGTAGGTGCAGAAGGTTGTGCCAAACAATAGACAGTTGCAGAGGAAGCACTAATTGCTGAAATTGAATTAGTTGATGAAGTTGCATAGAGATTATAATAATAGGAGTTTCCTGGAGTAAGTGCTGTAGGATATGTATAAGACACTACATTGCCAACGGCTACTTGACCACCTCCATTGAGTGTATAAGAATATCCTGATGCATTTGCCGCTCCAATCCAGTTCAGTGTAAGGGTTGTCCCAGTAATTGTATTGGTTAGGGAGGTTGGCGCCGCCAAACAGGGAACTGATGATGAGACTGAAGCTCTAGTTGTCCCTCCAGGTCCAATTGCACTTATAGTCATTCTGTAATAGGAATTTACTGGAAGCCCAGTGGATGTATAGGATGTTGATGTGAGAGTCGAAGTAGAATATGTTGTTAAAGCACCTGTAAGACTTGATGATTGATAAATAGTGAACAAATAGCTTATAGCATCAGGACTTCCCCCCCAACTTGAAGTTAGAGTCGTCGAGGAAAAACTAATAGAGACATTTGCTACTAGACTTGTTTGTGATTGTTGTGAAGGGCTGTATGTATAGTACGGATGTGTGATTGGTAGAGGAATACTCCACTTTGCTGAAAGATATCCTTCAATGGCCTGGCGCTGGGTTGTCGAAAGTGCCACATTATAATGAATAATTTCGGCAAATGTATTTGTATCATAGGCACCTCCGCTACTACCACCAATATATAATGGTAAGAGTGGTGTTGTACCTGAATACGCAGCTGAGGCCGATGAAGAACGATTATAACCATTTATTGCATAATTTGTCATTGTTGTAGAACCTGCTGTGTATCCAGCAGATAATATATGCCAAGAATTTGCAAGGCCAGCAGATCTCGGTAAAACTGAACAACCTTGTCCTGGGTCAAACTGTACATTTGTAAGGGTGGTTGCAAGACTTGAAGTTGCTGAAGTAGTAAAAAAGAAAGAATATGCAGAAGCTCCTGAATTTGTCCATGTAGGTGATAAAGAAACAGGTGTATAGACTCCTAACGGATAGGATGATGCTGTTATTGTATAAGTAGTATTATATATATTTATTATTACAAAATATGTTGAATTATTTGTTGTTGTAAAGGTCACATTTCCAGTTCCTGAAGTGCCTGGACATGTTATACTCGCTGGAGCAGAACCTGATAGATTAATACTGAAGGCCAGTGTTGTTGTTCCATTTGTCCATCCAAATTGAATGTTTGTTCCACATGAAGCAGGAAGATAAAAGGAAATACTCGTTTGACGAGATGAACTAATTGGAACAGTATATATAGTTTGTCCCTTAGAACCTGATGTTGTTGTTAAGGACAAAGATAATACTAGATTTGAAACACTAACAGTGGCTCCGTTTGCAAGAGTCCAATTTGCAGAACTATTTACTGCGCCAGGATCTTCAAAACTGGTTGTACTATTAATATTCGTAAGAGACCAGTTTCCTAGACTAACATAACTTGTAAGTGTACCAACCGAATTTAGCCAAGTTCCACCCACACTTGAAGCTACAACAATATGCGTAAAACTTGTTCCCCATGGAAAACTAGCATTACTTGCACGACTGTTGCCAAAATAGTAGACAGAGTTGCCATTTCGATAGTTTTGATAGTTACTTATAGATCCAATTGCTGTTAATGCAATACCATTCCCTGAACGGTCAGGGATTGTTGAAATTGTAGCATTATTTGCACTTGTCTCCTGTGAAGCATCCATCCATAACTGGCAACCAATAAAATTAGTAGGTGAAAAGATTGTAGGACTTGATGGGGGAAACTTTGAGAAGGGGTGCGAAGTAAGAGTTGTATTCCATTTTTGGGCCAAATAGCCTTCAACTGCTTGGCGTTGGCTTATTGTAAGACTTGTATTGTAAGCAACAATTTCATAAATATACGAAGTTGCAATTATATTATTATATAACGAACCATTCCAAGAAGCTCCAATCGCAAATCCATTGGCGGTGTTTGTTCGCGTAGCTGTGAGTGTTCCACCTGTTTGCGAGGTTCCATTTAACCATGCATTAATGGCAGTTCCACTTGAATTAAATGAAAATAAGTTCTTATTAGCAGTAGTTGCAGAGAATTGTGAATATTGGAGCGCCGCAGCCTGACCATAAAATCTTATCTGACCATTATCAACATAGAATCCGAAGCCATCAACGCTTGAATAATCAGCTGTTGAATTAGGTCTTCCTACAAATACTGTTTGATTTCCTGTGGTTGTGGTTGATTGAGTAACAATAAAAACTGTTAGATTTGTTAGGTCAACTGCACTTGCTACATACATATAAGAACTGTTTAGATATACAGAGTTACTAACAACTGTAGTTGATCCAGATCCAACTCCCATATTCCTAGCATTTCCAGACTTATCATTCCATGCTGAAAGAATACTTCCAGAACTAAACGAAAATGTACTGTAGTCAGCGGCATCTAACCACAATGCACAACCAGGAAGATCAAGTGGACTAAACTGTCGTGTAAATGGTCTTATAGAAGTGTAAGGATGCGCATTTGTCACAGTTGTGTTTACAGTCTTCCCCCATTTTCTGCTCAAATAGGTCTCAATTAATGCTCGCTGTGTTGGAGTAACATTTGATAAGATAATTAATTCATTAACATAACCCCACGGTTGTGCACCGCCTTGATAGTTTCCAAAATAAGCAAAATTATTATTAACTCCTGCATTCACTGCTGCGGATAGAGTTGAGGTTCCATTGAGGGCAGCCTGATATGTATTAGTTGAACTAATTGTTACATATAATAATTGCAATGAATTATCTGGCCATGTTAAACCAGATGCACCACCAAACTGATTAAATCCTCCAGTATTTAAGAAAGCTCCTATTTGTGTACCACCTGAATTAATAATAATAGGATGCTCTGATGTTGAACCTCTTAAAAGTGTTCTGTAGTTAGGTGCAGTTGAAGGAAGTGGCTGACCAACTACAAAAATATCATATCCTGAAGTACCTGTAAAAAAGTTTGAAAAAAACATCATATCTGCGCTATTTGCAAAATAGACTGCAGGGCCTGTTGTTGTCTGATAAGTTGGAAATGTAGCAGTTGGAGAACCACTTGGATTCGATACTAGCGCATTATATCCATTTCCAGATTTATCACTCCAAAGACCCACAGATTGAGTGGCTGCTGTTACAGGACTTGTGCCAGCGGTTGTTTGAAACATTGTTGTTAAATCTTGAGCATCTAACCAAAGTACGCATCCACTTATATAAATAGGACTAAAACTTGATATACTTGCTTGAATACTCCATTTCCATGCTAAATACCCTTCAACAGCCTGACGTTGTCGTGTAGGCATAGCAAAATTATACGAAATTACTTCATTAATTGTACCAACAAAATTTGTACTACCTGATCCACTTCCAATATAATTTGTTGCCGAAGCAATATTTTTTGTTCCAGTTGGGCTTCCTGAAATAATAGCCACACCATTCACATATAATGTACGAGTATTTCCATTAAATATAGTTGTTACAACATAAGTATTATTTATTGCGACAACTCCAGGACCTGTTACACCCATATAATCTGTCCAAAATCCTGACTCAATATTTCCTGCTGCATATAGAATTAATCCCATTCCTATATCTGCTGTACCAGAAGTACCCGCAAACCAAAGATATGCCGCTGATGGTAAACTTGTAGCATAAAATACAGTAAAAATTGTATAATTTGTTGAACCTGACGATATAGCTCCAGCGGGTAGAGTGTAATAATTTGTACCACTTAAGGTAATTCCTTTACGAGTCAAATTATAAGTTGGTGTACCTGTACCTGCAGCAGTTCCATTATTAGCAGATGTGGATGGCGACTTATCATTCCAGGTTGAAACAGTTGCTGAGTTTGCTAATGGACCGGTAAATGTTGGGTCTGCACCATCTAACCAGAGCTGACAACCTCCAATGGACCTCGGGTCGAAACCTGAAATTGATTTTGAACCTGCCGCTGGTCCTGGCATCTGGTCTGAGGTAGAATTTTTTTCTCACTTCGTGAACTCAGAAGAATACATATCCAGCACCACCTGCAAGTGCGGAATCATAGGCAATTGTAGTGGCATTTGACGGAGGGATTGTAAAGGGAGATGCGGGTGTTGACGATAATGTACCACTTACTGTTATTGATAAATAAGAGCCAGTGTTATTTCGTAAGGTTACATACCAACCAGTTCCAATAGAAGGTGCGGCAGCAGTACCTGTTCCAGCTGGTGCCGTTGTTCCAGTAAGAGCAATATTCGAAAAGGCGGAGTTTGTAATATAGTAATAAATGCCAAAACTAAAGTTTGAAAACGTTGCATATGTACCCGTAAGTGACGAGATAGGAATACCTGAACGGGCAATGCCATTTACATCTAACTGATACGCAGGTGCGTTACAGTTTACACCCACATAACCACCACGTGAATTTAATAAAATTGGCTGTGTAGCACCATTTCCTGCAGCATTTATAAAACCATAACCAGTTGTATAATCAACTCCTAAAGCCATTGCATAAATAGTAGTGCCAGTTTTTGGCGATGTAATCACGAGTGGATAGTTTGTGCCACCATCAGGGCTAGTTGATTGTGAAGTAGTTGAATCACCATTTATTTGAAGATAGTTAATATTACTTGTATTATTTATAGAAAGTCCACTCGTATTTGTTCCACCTGTAAGAAAAACATTGCTTGCAAATCGTGATATACCAGCATTACTAAACAAACCACTATTGCTCAAAAAAGTTCCAGTTAAAAAAGTATTTCCACTATTACTGAGACGACCACTTATATTTACAGTACTAGAAAAAGTTGCCGGCCAACTTGTATAGAAGTCTCTATAAAAACTAATATTTCCAGCGGGTTGTAAATATACATAATCCCCTCCTAAATATGCAGTGTTATTTGGAGTATTTAATAATAGATAGGCATTATTTCCAAGTCCTCCAGCACCTGTTGGAACTGTAATTGTTCCACCTGTTTGTATTGTAATTGTATTATTTGAACCAGGAGTACCAACCGTTACATTCCCATAGAAAACACTATTTGTTCCTGTCATGCGATATCCTTCAACGGTTGGCTGACCAGCTCCAGCAATTGTTCCTAATGAAAGAACAGGTCCAGCACTTTGAGTAATTCCACCAGCAATTGAAGCACCATATCCTCCAACTAATGAAATAATAGGTGCAAGTGTTGTTGCACTACCTGCTGTTGGAATATTTAATGTTAATAAACTATATGAGTTTGCTGTTGAGGGTGTTGCTATGGCAGTAAAATTTTCATATATTGTTACATTGCTATTAAATGTAGCTAAACCACCATTACTTAAGTTTCCTGAGTTACTCAAATAAGTTCCAGTAAATACTGAATTTCCAACGTTACTAAACAAACCGCTATTACTCAGATACGACGTTGCACCACCTGTGTGGAGAACATTGCTAGCAAAGGTTGCGGTTCCTATATTACTAAATTGTGTCGCTGCGATTGATGAAACAGCGAGCGAAGATGCATAGATATTCGTGGCGTACTCAACACCCGTGTACAGAAGAATAGTGGATAAACTTGTTCCAATCACATCACCCATTGTTGTGAACCCTTGATTAGAACCAATGTAGAGGTTGTTCACTGTCAGTGTGCTCATGAAGCCTGTTGTACCGGTGAAACTGAAGGTTGAAAAGGAGGAGGCATTAAAGACAGCAAAGGTACTTCCTAATTGTGTAGAGAGATAGGAGGTCGATACATGAGCTGCTAAGTTGGCAGTTGAGACTAAGTTTACAAGATTTGCTGTTGAGACTAAGTTTGCTAAATTAGCAGTAGAGACCAGGGAAGTCAAGTTGGCTGTTGAGACTAAGTTTGCTAAATTAGCAGTAGAGACCAGGGAAGTCAAGTTGGCTGTTGAGACTAAATTCGCTAAGTTGGCAGTTGATACTAAGTTTGCCAAATTAGCAGTTGATACTAAGTTTGCTAAGTTTGCTGTGGAGATAACCGACCCCCAAATAACTGTAGAAAGATAGCCTACCGTTCCTAGGCCAATGACAGTAGAACCAATCTGACTTGCCAAATATGTAGTTGACACCAAGTTTGCCAAATTAGCTGTTGACACTAAGTTGGCTAAATTAGCAGTGGAGATAAGGGAAGCCAAGTTGGCTGTAGAGACTAAGTTTACAAGATTTGCTGTTGAGACTAAGTTTACCAAGTTGGCCGTGGAAACAATTGAACCAAAGAATATAGTAGAAAGATATCCTGCTGTTCCTAGACCTATTACAGTTGATGCAAAAGGACCTCCAAAGGTTTGACCGTTAATAGAAGATATATTTAATTGCTGTGTTGATACAATAGTTGCTTGATTACTCGTTGTATAGACACTACCCGCATAGATTTGAAGTGTAGATAAACTCGTTCCAATTACATCTCCCATATTCACGAAACCTTGATTAGAGCCAATGAAAAGTCCATTGACAGTGAGAGAACTAATGAATCCTGTTGTACCGGTGAAACTGAAGGTTGAAATTGACGACGTATTCAAACTCGATGGAATACCTGCAATACCACCTGATCCAATATTAGCAAAGGAAACACCGTTAATGGATGACAGGAAGGCTTGCTGGGTAGAGTTACTTGTTGAATACATGCCACCTGCATAGACAACAAGCGTGGACAAACTTGTTCCAATCACATCTCCCATATTCACGAAACCTTGATTGGAGCCAATAAAGAGTCCATTCACAGTGAGTGAACTAATGAAGGCAGTTGCTCCTTGAATATTAATAGTGGAAAGTGAAGAGACTGTAAGAGTAGCAAAAGTACTTCCCAATTGGGTGGAGAGAAACGTAGTACTCACAAAGTTGGCTAAGTTGGCTGTGGAGATATAGCCTGCTAAGTTTGCAGTTGAGACTAGATTGGCAAAGTTGGCAGTTGAAACCAAGAAGGCTAAATTAGCTGTTGAGACTAAAGAAACTAGGTTTGCTGTTGACACAAGGCTAGTTAAGTTGGCTGTTGAGACTAAAGAGAATAGGTTGGCTGTTGAGACTAGATTAGCTAAGTTGGCTGTTGAGACTAGATTAGCCAAGTTGGCTGTAGAAACTAAAAAGGCTAAATTGGCTGTTGAGACTAAAGAGAATAGGTTGGCTGTTGAGACTAGATTAGCTAAGTTGGCTGTTGAGACTAGATTAGCCAAGTTGGCTGTAGAAACTAAAAAGGCTAAATTGGCTGTTGAGACTAGATTAGTCAAGTTGGCTGTAGAAACAACAGAGTTCCAAATAATCGTAGAAATATAGCCTGCTGTACCTAATCCGATTACAGTTGATGCAATCGGTCCTCCAAAGGTCTGGCCATTAATCGACGAAATATTCAATTGCAGTGTTGAAAGTATATTTGTTTGAACAGTGGATGCAGTTAATGAGGAAGTTGCAATGGCAGTGGCAATCTCTTGACCTGTATAAAGTAAAAGAGTACTGAGGGTTGTTGCGATCACATCACCCATATTAATGAAACCACTATTAGAACCGATTGTGAGAGAATTTGTTGTCAGAGAACTGATAAAAGCTGTAGTTCCTTGTAAACTAAAGGTTGAAAGTGAAATTGTGCTTAAATTGAGTGGGATAGTTGTTATGCCACCTGAACCAATATTTGCAAAGGAAACACCGTTGATTGAAGAGAGAAACACTTGTTGCGACGAATTATTAACAGAATAGATAACACCTGTATTAATTTGTAAACTGCTGAGTGTCGTGGCAATCACGTCNCCCATATTGATAAAGCCNCTATTNGANCCGATNGTCAGAGAATTAGTGGTAAGTGAACTAATAAATGCAGTTGTACCTTGAAGGGAAAAGGTGGAAAGGGAGGAAANTGTAAAGACTGAGAAAGTACTTCCAAGCTGAGTGGAGAGATAGGAGGTAGAGACAAAGTTTGCTAAATTAGCTGTAGAGATCAAATTGGTTAAGTTGGCTGTTGAAACGTGGCTGGCTAAATTGGCTGTAGAGATCAAGGAAGTCAAATTGGCT
>TBL_comb48_EPIDRAFT_1003261_pt1 | contig 10901 bp, 9 predicted proteins | sample TroBogEpilimnion_37_FD_10681 | JGI IMG/M metagenome (IMG submission 10681)
TGTCATTGAAACAAAGAGCGATTTTTCTTTATGTCGCTGTGGCCAATCTAAAGAGAAGCCGTGGTGCGATGGCGCTCATAAGGCGTGCGGATTCGAAGCGCCTGAAGGCGTCACCGCTTAATTCACCATCATGTTTATGCTCCGGGGCCGGGTTGTTCGACTCGTTCTGGCTGGCGTTTTACTGAACTTAATTAGTTACATATCCGGATCGCAGCCCGCAATGGCGGCTCAGGTTCAACAACCTGAATGCCAGATCGGCCTTTCGTCCTCATGCCCAGCGCTCAACGCACAAGAGGTTTACAACCTCTACGGATATACGGTCGATACTCCAATATGGATAAGTAGCGACGGAACGACTTCTGGCACCGGAACTCAAGTTTTCGCGCTTATGTATCACGGCAACTCGACAAATTCGGGCTGGATACTCATGGCAAAAGGCACAAAGGGAACTTCCAGCTTTGGATATTCGAGCTCTCCGTTTACAAGCAATTCATACACATTGAACACGTCTTCGCTTTCAAATGACGTCACAACTGATGCGGTGTTTTCCGCATACGACAGTTATCCAATTTCCAGCGAATTGGTTGCGTTTTCAAATCCCACGTACGGTTCAACGACCAATGGCGGAGACATAGCGAGCAATTACTGGGGTGCCTGGGTATGGAAGGAAAACTACTCGGCTACCTCGATGTATTCGTTGCTGACGACGACAAACGCAATAACCGGTGGAGCGTTTTCAGCCTCTACTCCATACAACCCCCGGCTTTCACTTTATATGAACGGTTCCAACAACTATTTCAGTTATCAGAGTGGCTACGCTCAATACGGTTTCAGCATTTCGCCGTGCAAATCGGCTCGTTGGGGAATCGTGTGGAATAACGAAGCGAGTTATGCAAGTTGCGATGATTCCGTCGGACTGGGATTAAGCGACGGAAATCCTGGTGATATTCCTTCTTGGAATGGCGTAACGCCAGCGAATGGGCAAAATACTTCGAATGGTGCGAATGGCGGATTGGGAGCGATGGCCTTTCAGTTGTGGGGACGCGATGCAGATCCTGCATTTGGAACTCCGCAAAACTTAACCGTCACATCGCCAACCGCGGGCCAGGCCTCACTTTCATGGTCGGCTCCCGCGTCGGGAACAGTGAGCGAATATGTTGTCCAATATAAGAAAAGCACTGACGCCTCCGATTGGTCCACCTCCCATACGTTTCGCGTGACGGCCCCGTCTGGGTCCCCAACAGCCCTCGTTACAGGATTAACCCAAGGTGCTGCTTATAACTTTCGAGTATGGGCGCGAGCATCGAACGACAGTTCCGCTTCGCCCGTAACTGGCAACCTGACCGTTGCAAACGGCGTTCTGTCGAACGTCAGTCTCAATACAACAACCCCGATTTACCGGACTACGGATGCGCTGACGGCCACGGTTAGTGCTGTTGGTTATGCAACCTTCTACGCGCAAGGAAAGGCCATTCCGGGCTGTAAAAATATCCCGACCACATCATCATCGGTCACCTGCAACTGGATACCCGCACAAATTGCTTACATCAACTTGAATGTTTCGTATGCGCCGAGCGCTCTGCCTTCAGCCATAACAACAAGTTCGTTGCGAGTTTTGGTTGCGGCGCGAGCGTCAGGCTCGCATAAGCGATAAAAGGCTTTATTCAGCAGAAGCTGGTGAATCAACGAGACGGTCGGTCTCGTCTTGAATCTGCTTGACAAGAGGCTTGAGGCCCTCGGCGTATTCCTTGGCGTGGTGGCCACAGAAAAGTAGCTCTCCGCCGTTAAGCAAAACTGCCCGAACGTAGGCCTGGGCGCCACAGCGATCGCAACGATCGACAGCATTGAGCGGTGTGGTTTCGAGTACTAACTGCTCGGTCATGTCGCTCCCTTTCGGCCTTACTTCCCGTGGAGGCGGTTGCCTCTCGGTCACTCAGGGGAACATCAAACCATGGATGGTTTATTCCCTGCAGGGTTAAATCCTACTTTTTACGCTCGGGCGTGTCATATCTAACGGTAAAAATCTCGGTATTTGATGAGAATTTCCCATCTGTGAATTTCTTCGTGCAAGTGGCTCTCAATTACCTAGTTTTTCGTGATGGGCAAGATAGCCTGTCCCACCGTGGCAAAAGACGATAAAGAATCAACAACCGAGAATGGCTACTCCGCTAAAGACTTAGCCGTCCTTGAAGGTCTCGACGCCGTTCGCAAGCGCCCAGGTATGTATATCGGTACAACCGATTCGCGTGGCCTCATGCACTGCCTCTGGGAAATCATCGATAACTCTGTAGATGAAGCGCTCGCTGGTCATTGCAAGAAAATTGAAATTAATCTTGAAGCCGATGGATCGGTCGAAGTGCACGACGATGGCCGTGGTATCCCGGTTGATAAGGAACCCAAGACAGGCCTGACTGGCGTTGAAGTTGTAATGACTAAATTGCACGCTGGTGGAAAATTTGGTGGCGGATCGTACGCAGCCTCCGGCGGACTTCACGGCGTTGGAGCATCTGTTGTAAACGCGCTCTCTTCGCGCCTCGATGTCGAAGTCGATCGCAACGGCAAGATTTACTGGATGTCGTTCCAGCGCGGAAATCCTGGAATCTTTGATGGCGATGGCCCAAAGGCGCCATTTACTGAGTCATCGGGCTTGCGCGTTATTGGCAAAGTCGCGGCAAAGGTAACTGGCACTCGCATTAAGTACTGGGCTGATCGCCAGATTTTCTTGAAGGAAGCCGAGCTCTCCATCGAGGACATTTATGCTCGCGCTCGCCAGACCTCGTATTTGGTCCCGGGCCTCACGCTGGTCGTCAACGACAACCGCACGAAGGCGAAGACCTCTGAGACCTTCTTCCACAAGGGCGGTATCGCAGAGTTCTGTACCTTCCTTCGCCCGGATGAACCAATCGGTGAAGTCATTCGCTTGTCGGGTACTGGTGAATACACCGAGACCGTCCCCGTCTTGGATGACAAGGGCCACATGATGCCGACCGAAGTCGCGCGTGAAATGGGCGTCGACATCGCAATGCAGTGGGGCAACGGATACGAGACCACGATGGCCTCATTCGTCAACATTATTTCTACACCTAAGGGCGGAACGCACGTTCAAGGATTCGAACGCTCAATCACCAAAGCCTTCAACGACGCCCTGCGCGCAACCAAGACTTTAAAGAACAATGAAGCCGATGTCATCAAGGATGACGTGCTCGAAGGTCTCACAGCTGTTGTGACAGTACGTATGTCTGAGCCGCAGTTCGAAGGTCAGACTAAGGAAGTTCTCGGAACCGCCGCTGCAACCAAGATTGTTACCGCGGTAGTCACCGAGCAGATGAAGGCGTTTTTCGCGACCACCAAGCGCATCGAAAAGGCGACCGGTAAGGCCGTGATGGAGAAAGTTGCGCAGGCATCACGGACGCGCATCTCTGCTCGCGCGCACAAGGATCTTCAACGCCGCAAGAACGCTCTCGAAAATTCCTCTCTTCCTACAAAGCTTTCGGATTGTCGTTCGGATGACACCGCGCGCACCGAGCTCTTCATCGTTGAGGGCGATTCCGCGTTGGGCACAACGAAGGCCGCGCGTAACTCTGAATTCCAAGCAATCCTTCCTATTCGCGGAAAGATTTTGAATGTTCAGAAGGCGTCGCTCTCGCAGATGCTCGAGAACAATGAGTGTGCCTCCATCATTCAGGTGATCGGAGCTGGTTCGGGACGCTCGTTCACATTGGATGATGCTCGTTATGGTCGAGTCATTCTGATGTCTGATGCTGATGTCGACGGCGCCCATATTCGTTGCCTTCTTTTGACCTTGCTCTACCGATATATGCGCCCACTCATCGAAGACGGTCGCGTCTTTGCCGCAATTCCTCCGTTGCACCGCATCGATGTGATCGGCGGAAAGCGTGGGGAAGTCCACTACACGTACTCAGATGACGAGATGCGTAAGGTCACCGCAGAATTAACAAAGGCCGGAAAGCGCTGGAAGGAACCCATCCAGCGTTACAAAGGCTTGGGTGAAATGGATGCCGATCAGCTGCGCGAAACCACGATGGATCCTGAGAAGCGCACGCTTCGCCGCGTTACTATGAAGGATGCGGTCGCTGCAGAGGCGGTCTTCGAGCTTTTGATGGGCAACGAAGTCGCGCCTCGCAAGGAATTTATCTCTAACGCTGAAATCGATCGCGAGCGTATCGACGCTTAAGCGGTGACGCTTTCTTCGAGCGCTTTTTCTAGCGTCGCATTAAAGACTTCTTGGGGCTGAGCGCCAGAAATGCCGTATTTCATATCGAAGACAAAGAATGGCACACCGTTTGCTCCCAGTTGCTGGGCCAATTGCTGATCCTGAAGCACATCATCGGCAAATTCTTGAGTAGCGAGCACTTCTTTTGCTTTGCTGACATCAAGTCCAACCTGGGCAACGAAGCCGAGCAACTCGTCGTCGCTAAAAACTCCTTGTGACTTCTCGAAATATCCGGAATACATCGCTTCCAATAGCTGATCTTCCTTGCCCAAAGATTCGGCCCACTTGAGCAAACGATGCGCGTTGCCGGTATTGCCCGACATCGTGTTCGTTAGGTCGTAGCAAAGTCCTTCGCCATCAGCAATGGAGCAGACATTCGCTTGTGATGACTCGACTTGATCTGGGTTGAGGTTGTATTTCTTCGCCAACAATTCCTTTGTGGGCATGACGCCGGGAGCATCAGGTTGTAGCTGAAAGGCGCGATGGCGCACAACGACCTTCTCGGAGCCGGCGACAGCTTGCAACGCCTTCTGTAGCCGTCGGCGACCGATAAAGCACCATGGACAGACCACGTCAGACCAGACATCAACAATCATGTCTGGAGTTTAAAGGGAGTTAGGCGGAGAGGCGAGTGCGACGAGGAGTCGCGAAGTTTTTGCCTACCTCAGTCAGCTCTTCAGCGACCTGCGCCTTAATTGTCTCCTCGGAGGAGAGCAACTTCTTCAGCGCGGCAATGGTCTTCTTGAGCTCTGCTTGTTCGGTCTCGAGCTCGAGCTTGCTCATCTTTGTCAGACGGCGAAGCGGCATATCCAAGATATATGTGGCCTGTTCATCGCTGAGCTTGAAGCCCTTAATCAACGCGTCCTTTGCGGCGGAAGCATCCTCGCTGGCGCGGATGATTTTGATGACCTTATCGATATCGATGATCGCCTTGAGCAAGCCATCGACCAAGTTCAACCGGGCCTGCGCCTTGCCCAAACGGAATTCAGAGCGTCGACGAACTACTTCGATGCGGTGGTCGATAAAGACTTGAAGCAATTCTTTAAGCCCGAGAGTTTGTGGCTTACCGTTAACAAGCGCGACGGCGTTGATGGAGAATTGATCTTCCATCGGGGTCAGCTTGTAGAGGTTTGCCAAAATATCCTCTGGCTCGTAACCATTCTTAATTTCTACAACGACCTTGGTGCCTTGTTGGCCATCAGATAAATCGATGATGTCCGAGATGCCCTGAATTTTCTTGGCCTTGACCAAGTCGGCGATCTTCTCGACCACTTTCTCCGGACCGATGTTGTATGGAAACTCGGTGATCACGATGCCCATCTTGCGGGAGGTGACCTTTTCAATGACAGCTGTCGCACGAACCTTGAATGAGCCGCGACCAGAGGCGTAGGCCTCGGCAATCCCTTCGGTTGCCACCAACTCGCCACCGGTAGGGAAGTCAGGACCTGGAACGAATTTCATCAGTTGCTTCAGGGTTGCCTTTGGATTTTCAATCAAATATTTAGTCGCAGCAATTACTTCGCCAAGGTTGTGTGGCGCCATGTTGGTTGCCATGCCCACCGCGATGCCGGTAGCGCCATTGACCAAAAGATTAGGGAATGCAGCAGGGAGGACAAGCGGCTCCAGAAGCTGGCCGTCATAGTTTCCGCCAAAGTCCACCGTGTTTTCATCGGACTCATCCACCATCGCCATCGCCGGCGTTGCGAGACGTGATTCGGTGTAACGCATCGCGGCTGGACCAGCATCGAGCGAGCCAAAGTTTCCGTGGCCATCAATAAGAGGCAGGCGCATGGAGAACGGCTGTGCCATACGGACCATCGCATCGTAGATCGCGCCATCGCCGTGTGGGTGTAACTTACCCATCACTTCACCGACAACACGAGCGCACTTCACGTGACCACGATCAGGGCGCAATCCCATATCCGACATTTGATGAAGAATGCGGCGTTGTACGGGCTTCAAACCATCGCGAGCGTCGGGCAGTGCGCGCGAATAAATAACCGAGTACGCGTACTCCAAGAATGATTCAGACATCTCCTGCGAGACATCAATGTCGACGATGCGACCGGGGTTCTCGCCAGGTTTCGGGAGAACGGCTTTAGGTGTTTTTGCCATGGGCGCTATCTTGCCCAATAAACCTCACTTTATCGGGGAGCGACAAGCGGACGGGCGCCGATATGTGCAACACATCGCCCACCAAGTTCGGCTCCTCGGCTTATCGCGGCTTCAAGATTTGATGAATCCTTCGATTGCACCCACACCTGGATGAATCCAGCCGCGAATGCATCGCCAGCGCCGGTCGTATTAACAACTGTGGTGGGCACCGCCGGCACTTGAAGCAGAGGATAATTTCGCGATTGTGCGAGCGCGCCAGCACCGCCGCGCTTGATCACCACAGTGGGGACCAATTCCAAAAGCGCAGCGGCCGCATCAATGGGATTGCCCAACCCTGTTAAGAAGTGGGCCTCTTCCTCATTCAAAATGAGGACATCCATATTTTTTAGCCATTCGCGAACCGTGGGAATACCTACTTCGCGAAGGACTCCTACAGTGGCGGGATCGAAGACGATCGGAAGCCCAACGCTCTTCGCCTTATCGATAATCTGCAATACGCCAGGGCGTGATATTTGATTGATGAGCGGATAGCCAGATAAATACANGACTGCAAAATCTGAAAGGTCAGGCAGGTCCGCCAACCCAAGACCAGCATTCGCGCCAGAATCGGGAAACATCGTGCGTTCTCCCATGGCATCAACAATNACNATGACAACGCCGGTGCTGAGGCCTTCAATNACGGTGGTCGAGTGCTCNACNCCGAATCGATCGAGCTCGTCCAAAAGGGTTCGGCCCGCGGCGTCATCTCCGACTCGAGTGACCAAGAATGTATGCGTCCCGTTCATGGCCAACCATGAAGCCACGTTTGCCGCTGCACCTCCGCCTTGGGTGGAGATATGCGCACGTGTTTCTACGCCTTGTTCCAACTCTCGCCCCGTGACCGCAGTGACATCCAACATGATGTCGCCGATACAGAGGACTTTAGTCATCGGAAGCGATTTGTTTCTGACTACTTCTTAAGAGCGACTGCAATTTCAGCAGCCAGTTGTGAGTTTGATTTGATAATGTCGATATTGACTCGTAGCGACTCACCTTTGCTGGCGGTGTGAAAGTGCTCGAGCAGGAACGGCGTCACTGCTTTGCCAACTATGTGGTTTGCCGATGCCGCCGCGAGGCCGGAATTGAGAATCTCGTCGTGGAGCGTTGGGTTCATTTGATTCAGAACCGGATTGGTTACGACAATCGCACGGTCATTGGTCTTTAGCGCGTCTCGGTTCTTCCAGATCGACGCGATCTCTTGCGCCGAATCCACGCGATGTTCAATCTCGAAACCAGAATCAGTGAGATAAAAACCAGGGAACTTGTTGGTCTTGTAACCCAGTACGGGGACGGAATAGGTCTCAAGTCGCTCCAACGTTCCGGCGACATCAAGAATAGATTTCACGCCGGCGCAGACAATAATGATTTCGAGTTGTGACAATGCGGTGAGGTCAGCCGATTCGTCGTAGGAATGACCACGATGCACGCCGCCTAAACCGCCGGTTGCAAAAACATCAATCGCCGCCAACTTGGCGATATGCGCAGTAGCCGCGACGGTCGTTGCGGCGGATTGCTTGGTCAGCTCGACAATCGCAAGGTCGCGGGTAGATGCCTTAATAACGGAATCGTCGGTCGCAATTCGGACGAGCTGATCCTCTTCTAGACCGACGTGGATCACGCCATCAATCAACGCAATCGTCGCTGGGACCGCGCCTGCGGCGCGAACGATGGATTCGACATCGCGCGCGACTTCAAGGTTTGTCGGGCGAGGTAATCCATGACTGATGATCGTAGATTCGAGCGCGACGATGGGTTGGCCAGCTGATCGAGCGGCGATGACTTCTGTTGAATACTTAATCACGCACCGAGATTACCTCACCCCATACGGCAAGATACTCATATGAATTCGACGAGCAATCTAGCCGGGCTCTCGAACTCCATCTTCGCTTCGTTAGGACTATCGACCGCATCAAATCCGCTTAACCTCGACTCGAGCGCCGGCCAGCGCGAGTGCTTCGTACTCATTGATGGATTCGGCCAATCGGCGATGGCGAATTTTGGGAGCGAGTTTCCCATCTTTACCCAGATGAATTCGCTTGCACCATTAACTTCGCACTTCCCATCGACAACAGCGACGAACCTTTCATCTTTTGGCACTGGTGTTCTTCCAGGCGTCCACGGAATGCTTGGTTACACGGTTCGGGTTCCGCGCTCGGGCGAACCCGGTCGATTATTGAATTCGTTGAAATGGGATGAACGCGTTGACCCTGTTGTGTGGCAATCCACCCCCACATTGTTCGAACGCGCGGTCGCCGATGGAATTCATGTTCATCACGTGGCAGCAAAACGATATGAAGGATCGGGTTTTACTCAAGCCGCGTTGCGCGGTGCGACGTATCTCGGCGCGAATCATCTTCCGGATATGGTCGCCGAAACCGTGCGCGCACTTTCTCAACCTAGCTCGTTTGCTTATGTATACATAAACAATCTTGATGCCGCTGGTCATGATGCGGGCGTGGGTTCGGACAAGTGGCTGGAGGCGCTGAAGGTCGTAGCGGAACTGCTTACCTCGTTGCGCGAAGCGCTTCCCAGTGGGACTCGGATCTGGATGACATCGGACCACGGCATGGTCAACTCAGCGAATCACGTGGTACTCGGCGTAGATAACTCGTTGATGCAGAACGTCACGCTGGTCGGAGGCGAGCCTCGAGCGCGACATATTTATGTGCAGGATGGCTCCGCGGCCGACACGGCGGCAATCTGGCGCGAGACACTTCAGAATCGAGCGAGAGTTTTCACAAAGCCAGAGGCAATGTCCGCAGAGTTGTTTGGATCCGATGTTTCAGCCGACAGTGAAGATCGGATGGGTGACATGGTGGTCATTCCCAACGACGACTTGATACTTGTGGACCCAGAGCGAGTGAAGCAAGAAACCGGAATGGTAGGTCATCACGGCGGGCTGACCGAGATTGAGACGTCGGTGCCGCTACTTACCGCAACCGTTTAGATAACCGTTTAGCTCTGCAACTTCGCGACGAAATTAATCGTCGTTACGATCTTTTTTGCTTCCGAACATGATGTCGTCCCATGAAGGAAGCTTGACGCGCTTAACGACGCCATCGGCTTCGGCATCAGCTTCAACCGCATCGCTTTCAAATCCTGCATCTTGATTCTCGTCTTCAAATTCAAAGGTTTCGGAGACTTCAATTGAGACGGTCTCTTCTTTCACCGAAACAAGTCGCGGAGCAGGGCCGGTGTTCTGGGTTGGATAAACCAGACCTTGCGATGGAGTGCGTGGGCGAGACTCTTTCGCTTCGCCTGCAATCCACTTTGCCGAATCATCCTCGGCGGTCAGAGTTCCAGTGCTTGAATTAAATGACCAGTGCGCATCGGCTTGACCATCACGGTTGGGGTAGTACAGCGCGATATCCCATAACCCGTCGCGACGACGATGGGTGTTCCATTCGACCTCGTCGACGTCAACGCCGTGCGTTGCGAGTTGCGAAATCATGGCCTCTTGCAATGTGGGCGATGAAGCATCTCGACGGATCGGCGACTTAAGTGCTTGCGCAATGACGAAGGCGCGTTCCTGCAAGATGGGACCGGCAAATTTTTCGATTTTCTCCAAGGACCAATCGGTCGTCCGAGAAATTGCATCCATGCTTTCACCTGCGCGCAGGCGAGACTGAACGTCCTTCACGGAGGTGGTGGGTTCGTCGCTTTCCATTTTTATCGCCGCTAACCGAGGTTGATTCACCGCAGCGCGCAAAGTGTCGCTGAGGCGAGCTTGGTAGTGACGGTTGTGAATATCGGAGAACTCGAGGTGATTTCCGTCCTCGGAACGTCCTACTAGGCGGAGGTCAATTACCTCGTCCTCGTGGTCGCTGCTCATGGGGCAAGAGTGCCACAGCGGGTACATTTTTTCAGCTACCGCCTCCAGAATTGAGATTAGAGTAGAGGGATGAACGCGCGCGCAGCGGATTTTTCCGCCCTCTTGGAGCTAGCCGAATCGGTCGCGCTGGCGGCGGGCGAGTTATTGGCCAATCGACCAGCGACCTTTGCGCTCTCCGAAAAAACGTCTGCGGTGGACTTCGCTACCCAGATGGATATCGCTAGCGAAAAACTAATCGTGGAGTCACTTCTTGCCGCTCGCCCCACCGATGGCATCATCGGCGAAGAGGGCGCGGCTCGCGATTCGACCTCCGGAATTACGTGGGTGATTGATCCACTTGATGGCACGGTTAATTATTTTTATGGATTACCTGGATGGAATGTAAGCATCGCCGCAAAGGATGAATCCGGCGTATGCGTCGGCGTTGTCTATTCGCCGACCACACATTCGTTGTGGACCGCCACTCGTGGCGGCGGGGCGTTTTTCAATGGTGAAGCGATTCGCTGCAACGAACCGGTCGAGCTAGAAATGGCTTTGTTAGGAACCGGCTTTGCTTACGATCGAGATCGTCGAAAATTCCAAGCAGGCGTCGTAGAGAAAATAATTCCGCAGTGCCGAGATATTCGTCGAGCCGGAGCGGCGGCGGTGGACCTCTGTTATGTGGCGATGGGCGCGCTGGAT
>TBL_comb48_EPIDRAFT_1003268_pt1 | contig 10892 bp, 8 predicted proteins | sample TroBogEpilimnion_37_FD_10681 | JGI IMG/M metagenome (IMG submission 10681)
TCCATTCTTAGTCAATATTAAGCTGAAAGATGAAAACATCGCAGTAAGCATTAAACATTAACTTGTTGAAAAATATAGCCATAAAAATAATACAAAAGTATAAATGGGGGGTGCGGAATGTCGGATAGAGCCTTATCAAACCAATAAAAGAGCATTAGGTTTCGATATATCATCGAATCCTGCACGCTTAACTGCGCTCAATATCGCCACCGATAGCGGAGCGTTGACGATAAGCACTCGAATTAAGTTGCTTCAAGACCAAACTCAATATGGCGTACTGGCTATAATGCCCCTCTATCGCCCTGATCTTCCCATACAAACGCCATCAGAAAAGCGTTTAGCTATTTCTAGTTATGTTGTTGGCGCATTAAGGCTTAATGATGTGGTTATTAGCGCACTTAAACACATAAAGACCAGCGGCTTAGCTTATCGCTTACTTGATAGCACGGCACCGATAACCGAGCAATTGTTGTATACCAGTGATGAATTCTTTCCTGAGCCTCTAGTCATACAGGAAAAAGCCTGGTTCAGCGCAAAAAAAACCTTAAGCAGCCACATCACTCTGCCTTTTGGCGGTAGAACTTGGCTCTTTGAAGTGACGCCTAAACAAGACTACTTTGCTTCGCATCGTTCAGGATATACAGAGTTAATGATGTTACTAGGCTTGCTATTGACCAGTCTAGTCAGTCTAACATCACTGGTAGCATCAGGACGTGCGCGTTGGCTACAGCAGTTGATCAATAAGAGCACCGAAGAACTTAAACAGCAACATAAACATAGCTTGTTACTGCTGCATGAAAAAGAAAAACAACAAACTCAGTTGTTAGCCGCTAAAGAGGATATTGAGCAAGCTGAACACTTAGCCAATAGCAAAGCACAGTTTTTAGCGAATATGTCACATGAACTGCGCACGCCCATGACCGCGATTATTGGTTTTTCTGATCTAGCTATGCATGAAGAAGTCCCTCCCCAAACTTCCGAATATTTACACTACATCAATACCGCGTCTAAGCACTTGCTCGCTATCCTTAATGACATTCTAGATGTCTCTAAGCTAGAAGCCGGACAGATGACGCTGCAGCTAGGACACTTTAAGCTAACGGAGATACAGACAACGCTGCATGGCTTATTTATTCACGCTGCGCAAACGAAAGGTTTGGCCTTAACCATAGACATCGAGACTAAGGTGCCGGATGCGCTTATTGGTGACAGCCAACGCTTAAGACAAATACTCATTAATCTGCTGGGCAATGCCATCAAGTTTACTCAGCAAGGCTCAGTGACGCTGAACATTAGTCTACAACAACTCGATGATCAGCAGGCGCGGCTATTATTTGCGGTGACCGATACCGGCATGGGTATCAGTGCCGAGCAGCAAGCTAAGTTGTTTCTGCCCTTTAGTCAGGTGGACGATGGTTACGAGAGAAACTTTGAAGGCACCGGTTTAGGACTCGCCATCAGCCAAAGCTTTGTGCAACTGATGGGCGCTAACATTAAGCTAGACAGCGACTATGGCTTAGGTAGTTGCTTTAGCTTTGAGCTAGAGCTACCGCTGGTCTTAGCCACTATTGAGCCGAAACTCACACCGACTATAACGCCAGACTCAGAAGCGCTGAGCGGTGTTCGAGTATTGGTGGCCGAAGATGATGATTTCATCAAGAAGATCATTACTGTATATCTCAAACGCCTCGGTAGCAGCATAGTGCTGGTTAATAATGGCCTAGAAGCATTAGCGGCATTAGACCAACAACGCTTTGATATTGTATTAATGGATTTACATATGCCTGACATGGATGGTTATGAAACCACATTAGAAATTCGTAAGCAAACACACTACGCACAACTACCTGTGATCGCTTTTAGTGCTAGCATAGCAGAAGAAGACAAACAGCGCTGTCTGGCCTCTGGCATGAATGGTTTTGTGATCAAACCTATCAATATAAGCGCGTTATTAGCCACATTTAAGCAGCATCTAAACCAATAGTTGTATTGAAGGGTGTGTTGATGGGCACGCTGACGCTTTGCCCATCCTACCGACCCTGCCTATCCTACCGACACCGACTGCATTGATATCAATGCGCCCCCACAGACAGGCAAAAGCAGTCGCGCATGACTTAGACCGCAGGGGCTATAATTTATTTTATCGTCCATGACTGTTTTTTTTACCCGCCACATCACTTTAAACTCGCCCCGACTTTATATCATTTAAAGCTCACCTTGCAATGCCTGTGCCGCCACTTTATATAAAATTAAGCCCCACATCGCAATGAATGCGCTAGTGCATTGTCTAAAGTGTGGCCTTACATTGCTTAAGCTGCGGCCTGTTTTTTTAGCAAAGTAACGCTGATCTGATAAAAAAATCCTCATAACTTTCTTGACAAAACTTTGTAAATCTTTATAGTTGACCTAACACCAAAACACTGTTGTTTAATTTTACCTTTCCTACGGAGAAATCCCATGCAAGCAAAACTTCTTGTTAGCTTTGAGCGCTTGAGCGAAGCTGACTTACTGGCTAAAACTGGCGCTATCATAGCCGCCCTTACCAATAATGAGCATTTTTCTGAACCTTGGTTACCGCAATTACCAACCTTAGCTCAACTAATCGCGGCTTATAGGGCTTATCTTGATGCCTACCATGCCGCTTTATCACGCGACACCCTGAAAATAGCCGAGCGCAATACGGCAAGAGCCACCTTAACGGATTATCTTAAAAGAATCGCCCCTTATCTTGAAATAAGCGCCCAAGGTGATGTCCTTATACTAGCCACATCTGGCTATGATTTACGCAATGATAGCGTGCATAGCAGTGGCAATAATCCGCTGCCTGCACCGAGTAATGTGCAAGTGACTCATGGGCTAAAAAAAGGTAGCTTAAACATTCACGCCGATGTTTTACAAGGTGCCGGTAGTTATGAAGTGCAGACTGCACAAGATGACCCTACTATCGAAAATAATTGGCGGCATCAACTCACGTCGTTAAGCAGTACTCATATTGTTTTGGAAGGATTGATACCTGCACAGACCTATTGGGTAAGATTACGTGGCATTGGTCGCCTAGGCGCAGGTGTTTGGACTCAACCGGTGAGTATAATTATTGATTAGCCGCATTGAGCCTTATGCTGGACGGGGTTTGCAACCCATACGCATCAAGCTAAGCCCACCACATTGCGATGATGACAATGCCGGTAGGGGTTTGCAACCCCGATCGAAACGTTTAGATGCACCCAAATGGCGTTATATAACCAAAAGTAGGCCTGTTTCTTTGGTGATCTTTCAAAGATAATGGCAATATCAAACGTTTGAGACGGAGTGGCAGCATCAAACGTTTGAGGCGGGGTTGCAAACCCCGACCGGCATCGAACGTTTGAGACGGGTTTATAAACCCCGTCTCGCGATTGGTGGCAGCATCAAATATTTGGGGTGGGGTTGCAAACCCCGCCCCGCATGTAAAGTTCAATGTTATAGGGTGTATTTTATAAAGGCGTATGCAATACGCCCCTACGTACTGACCCTCTATCCTACCTTAAGTATGACTGACACCTGACTCTATTCTTTGCTGTCTTTTTTCACTCAACTTCTCGATTTTTGAAAAAACTCGAAGTATATCGGTAGCGGATATAATGCCGACTAATTTATGATCTTTATCGACGACGGGTAAAGCACCCACCTTATGATCGGCCATAAGCGCTGCGGCTTCTGACACATAAGTCTCTGGATTAACCGTTAATACGCCACGACGCATGATGTGTTGTACTTTTTGAGGAACGACATGCAGCTCTACTGTATTTTTATCACTAGCAGGCTCTATGGCGTTAGAGTTATTTCTTGGCCCCAAGGCTTTGTAAAGATCCCTGTCAGAAACAATGGCAATCACTTTGCCTTTTTCAATCACGGGGATGTGACGAACTTTTTCGTAATGAATTAAAAAAAAGACCCTATCAATCAGGTCATGTTGCTCAACCGTAAATACTTTTGACTTCATTAAATCTTCAACACGCATAAGCTATTCTCCTTAATTAAAACCATTGTAATAATAAGGTAGTCATCTTATTTTTACAAGTAATTAAACTCGAAAGCTTAAAGCAAGCACCTATAAGTTGAGAACCGGCAAAACTACGTGGCGTCTTTAACGTTAACGGGTTCTAAGGGCTTATTGGTTTCATCAGGCTTATTTTTTGATACCTTACACGTCACTTCAAGAATTTTTCGATCATGTGGGAATATGACTTCTGGCTCTTTTAATTCAATGTCTTCAACACTTTCGTAACTAATGAGTGCTCCACCGCCCATAGGCTCGGTATATCGCTTATCCCATGCTTCTAAGAAACCATTGTTAGTCTCACAATTAAATAAAAGATTTTTCTTGGCAGAAAAATCTTTTAGATCGCGATGTACTTTTTTATAATCAATCAGCACGATGACTGATACATACTTTCCTTCGACATGAATAGATTTTAAATCCACATAACTGGTGTAACTACCTTCTACTCCGCCAACATTAGACCATTCGGTGGTTTTGTTGCCTTCGATGTCTTTTTGTTTTTCATGCTCTTTTTGCTCATTCCAGTAATACAAAGAACCCAAAACAGCAAGACCGGCCACCACAACAATTAATGCTGTTACTACTTTTTTTTTCATTGACTATCCTTGTTTTTAAAGGTCACTGCTGCACTTCAAACGTTTTCTGCTGAGTGAATGGCTTGAGTCTATTTTTACTCAAACTACACTCAACCGACTTGAATTATCTATCTACATCTTGATGTAGCGATAAAAAACATGCTTGGTAATTTCAGCCGCGCCTAAATACATGACTACGATCAGGGCTAACAGGGCTAATAAAGAGGCTGGCAAAGGTACAAAACCAATCACAGGGGCAAAAGGCGTGTAAGGCAACATCACGGCAATACCGACTATGCTCAGCGTTGCTGCGATTAAATAATTGCCAGGACGCGTTTTAAAAAAAGCACTGCTGCTACGCACCACAAAAACAATCAGTGCCGCTGAAACCACCGATTCTAAAAACCAGGCAGTACGAAACTGCTCAGCGGATACCTCTAAGCTCAGCAATAAGCCAAAGGTCATATAATCAAATAGTGAGCTGACCAGACCAAAGGTAATCATAAACTTACGAATAAATTTAATATCCCAGCGCCTTGGCTGCGCAACCATTTGCGCATCGACATTATCAGAAGCAATGGTCATTTCTGGGAAGTCTGTCAGTAAGTTGGTTAATAAAATTTGTTTAGGCAACAAGGGCAAGAAAGGTAAAAATAACGAGGCACCGGCCATGCTAAACATATTGCCAAAATTAGAACTGGTGGCCATAAACACATACTTTAAGGTATTAGCAAAGGTGGTGCGCCCTTCTTTAACGCCTTGTACCAACACGCCTAAACTTTTCTCCATTAAGACAATTTGTGCGGTTTCTTTGGCGACATCGGCGGCATTATGCACAGAAATACCGACATCAGCGGCATGTAATGCCGAAACATCATTAATGCCATCACCTATATAACCGACCACAAAGCCGGCTTTTTTTAAGGCTAAGATAATACGTTCTTTTTGATTGGGCTCAATTTCGGCAAATAAATCGACCACGGCCACTTGATTGACTAGCGCTAGATCACTCATTTCACGAATTTCGGGGCCCGTGAGTATGGCTTGTTCAGCGACGCCTAATTGTTTGCTGACTGTGGCAGCCACTAAACGATTATCGCCCGTGATAATTTTCAAGGTCACGCCAAGCTCCTTTAACTGAGAAATAGTTTTGGAGCTATCGGCTTTAGGGGGATCAAAAAACACTAAAAACCCTAAAAAACACATATCACATTCATCGGCCTTATTAAGATCATCACGATTAACCAAGCGCTTATAAGCCAAGCCTAAGGTACGATAGCCTTGCCGACTAAAGTCTTCGTAACGTTTGAGTATTTGGGTACGTGTTAACTCTATGGCAATAGTACCCCCATGATTAGATTTAGTCTCAGAACACAAAGCCAGCACATTGGTTAAAGCGCCTTTAGTCAATAACAGCGTTTGCCCCTGATCCTCGACTAATAGACTTAAACACTTACGATAAAAATCATAAGGAATTTCTGCCAGTTTTTCAGTGCCGTCTAAATCAAATGTTCGGTATTGCCTAATGGCATTATCAATTGGATTAGTAAAACCGGTTTCATACACTGAATTAAGATAAGCATAACGAGCTACGGTATCGCTGGCCACGCCATAAGCATCTAAGGCACTCTGTAAGCGTACTTTACCTTCGGTTAGCGTGCCGGTTTTATCTGAACACAAGACATTCATACTGCCAAAATTTTCGATGGAGGCCAGTTGTTTGACGATGACTTTCTGTGCTGCCATACGTTTAGCACCATGCGCCAGGTTTACACTAATGATGGCGGGCAATAATTGCGGCGTTAAACCGACAGCTAGTGCCAGTGCAAACAAAAATGAATCCACCACTGGCTTAGCTAGGTAAACATTGACCGCAAAAATCAGAATGACCAAGATCAAGGTCACTTCCATCAGTAAATAACCAAAGCGCCTAACCCCCCGCTCAAACTCCGTTTCTGGTGTTTTAAGCTTGATGCGCAACGATAACTTGCCAAACTCGGTGGCAAGGCCAGTGGCAATGACTAAGGCGGTCGCCGAACCACTTTGCACATGTGTCCCCATCCATAAGGCATTAGTACGTTGACCTAAAGGTGTCCCATAAGGCAAGACACCGGCCAGTTTTTCTACCGGATAACTCTCCCCCGTTAAAATCGCCTCATCAATAAATAAATTATCAGACGTTACGATCAGGCAATCAGCTGGGATAACATCGCCGGCCTTGAGAAATATCATATCGCCAGGCACTAGACAATCACTGGCGAGTTCTTTACAAAGCCCCTGACGCAGCACGGATACGGTGATTTGCACCATAGCCAGTAATTCTTTAATGGCATTGGCAGCCCCTTTTTCTTGCCAAAAGCCCAGACATCCACTGATTAAAACGATACTTAAGATAATCGCCGCATCTACGTGATCCTTTAAAAAGAAAGATAGGCCGGTGGCAAACAGCAAAATCAGAATAATAGAGTTTTTAAACTGAGCAAAAAACAAGCTGACATTGCCCGCTCCCTTTTTATTATTAAGTCGATTAGGCCCATAACGTTTAAGTCGCTGTTCGGCTTGCTCTGCACTGAGTCCTTGAGGCGAACTCGTTAGTTGCTCAAAATAATCAGCGACCGGCTGACTCCAAAAGCCCTGAGTGCTTTTCATTTTCTGCGCTGCTTTATTGCTCATACTCACTCCACGAAGGTTTGATAATCATGCGTTTTTTTAAATCTCTAATCTAGCGCCATGCCTTTTTAGCCAGACACTATGAGTGCGGTAATCAGGGCAATATTGAGATACCGCTGCCCAAAAAGCCGGTGAATGATTATGATGCAAAAGATGACAGAGCTCATGAATAACTACATAATCGACGACACTCTCAGGTGCCATCATCAATTTCCAATTAAACTGTAGCGCACCCGATAGACTACAACTACCCCAGCGTGCTTTATAGGTTTTAATCGTGATACTCGTAGGTTGCACACCGATAATAGACGCATAGCGCTGCATTTTTAGTTTTAAAGCGACAAGCGCTTGCTGTTTGTACCAATTAATGAGCAATGCTTTAATAATAGCAGTATTCGCTACGCTTTGATCGCGCACAGAAACGATTAACTGATCCTGATCTAGCTTAATCATCGGCTTCAATCCGACCATAATTGATAACACATACTCGCCTCCTAAATACGCATAACGCTCACCTGAGCTAAACTGCTTGGCGGGCAAGGCCAATAGGCTCTGCTGATGTGTCAGTTTTTCAGTAATCCAGCGGGTTTTACTCATGACTAAGGATTCAATAACGACCCGACTTAAGCCCTTAGGCACCATAACATAGACCTGGCCTTTTTGTATTTTGATGGCCGAGGTTTTTCTTTTGGATGATCGAATGATCTCGGCTGTAAAACCCTGTCCTTTTATAACAGTCATAAATCCCCTTAGGAATAATTTATAAAGCTCGTCTACTTAAACGCTTTTAGTGCAGATTAACTATCACTACATTGCTAATCTATGTCAATATTCTGCTTTTATTCTATCTATCCCAAACTTAACTATGACCCTTAGACCTTTTAACCATAAGCAGCCCCTTTTAGGCGCATCCGTTTATATCGACGAGAGTGCGGTGGTCATCGGTGATGTCACACTAGGCGATGATGTATCTATCTGGCCTACTGCCGTGCTCAGAGCCGATGTGCAACGCATCACCATAGGCGATGGTACTAATATTCAAGATGGTGCTGTGCTGCATGTTTCACATGCCGGCAAATTTTCACCGAACGGCCAACCCTTAACAATAGGTAAGAACGTGACTATCGGTCATAGAGCCGTCATCCATGCGTGTACTATAGGCGATTATTGCCTAGTCGGCATAGGCGCCATCATCATGGATCTTGCTGTGCTAGATCCTTATGTGATGGTAGGGGCTGGTGCTTTAGTGCCTCCAGGCAAACACCTAGAGGGCGGTTATTTATATGTAGGCTCACCTGCCAAAGCGACGAGAGCTTTAACCGAGAGTGAAAAAACCTTCTTAGCATATTCTGCTGAACATTATGTCTCATTAAAAAATGAATATTTAAACTCGACGCTCAAGTTTTTTGAGCTTGACTGGTACGAACCCCGATAATTCTACATGCGGGGCGGTGTTTGCAACCCCGATCGAAACGTTTAGATGCACCCAAACGGCGTTATATAACCAAAAGTAGGCCTATTTCTTCGATGATCTTTCAAAGATAATGGCAATATCAAACGTTTGAGACGGGGTTATAAACCCCGTCTCGCGAGTGTGCCGCTTAGTTAGTACATCCTAAAAACATTAAGGACGAGGTTGCAAACCCCGTCCAGCATGATAGGTACAAGACTCGTTGTTGCACTTCAAGAACTACAAGATAACATAGAGCAACCGGCTCGTTGCCTTGCCCAGTCAGGGCGTTTTTCGGCAAAGGCTACATAATCAGGCTGTTCATCATAGGGGCGACGTAAACAGTCTAGTAACTCATCAATCATCGTAAAATCGCCTGTTTCAGCTTTATCTATCGCGAGTTGCGCCAGATAGTTACGCAATACATAGTTAGGGTTGACTGCGTGCATAGCTGCTCTTCGCTCTTCATCTGAACGGTTATCTTGTTGTACGCGCTTAATATAGCGATTAAGCCATGCTAATAAATGTGTTTTATACTCGGCGCTCAGTTGGTCTGGCACATAGTAAGCGCTCATTAACGGTAGCATTAAAGTCTCATCATGGTCTTGAACCTGCCTTGATATCATCGCGAGTTGCCGATAGAAGACGGTCATATCGGTTTCAACGCGCTGTAATAAGGCGATTAAGTCGCTAAACAAACTTTCATCTGTTTCTGGCTGATAACACCTTAAGCCCAGCTTATCAGCCATCATGGCTTGCCAGCCTTGTTCAAACGTTGCGGTATAAACGTTAAGCGCCTCTTGCAAGGCTTCTACTTGTTCAATCAATGGATACAGTGCATTAGCTAACTGGCCTAAATTCCAGAAAGCGATTTCTGCCTGATTACCAAAACGATAGCGTCGATGCTCGGCATCAGTGGTGTTAGGTGTCCAATTAGGATCATAATTCTCTAGCCAACCATAAGGGCCGTAATCAATGGTTAGGCCTAATATGGACATATTGTCCGTATTCATCACGCCATGCACAAAGCCTACGCGTTGCCAATGCACGATCATTTCAGCCGTTTTTTGACAGATTTCGGTAAACCAAGCTAAATAGACAGACAGTGAGGGCTCGCCTAAGTGTGGATGATGTGTACGAATAGTGTGGTCAGCCAGTTGCTTTAATAAAGCAAGCTCACGCCGTGCGGTTAAGAGTTGAAAGCTACCAAAGCGCGTAAAGCTAGGGGCCACGCGGCAAACGACAGCGCCGGGCTCTGCTTTTCGGTTGCCGTTGTAAAACATATCTCTGATAACCGACTCGCCTGTTAAAGTAAGACTTAAGGCTCTAGTGGTGGGAACGCCTAAGTGATGCATGGCTTCACTGCATAAAAACTCACGGATAGAAGAACGCAGTACGGCTAAGCCATCCGCTGTTCTGGAATAGGGTGTAGGGCCTGCACCTTTAAGTTGTAAAACCCAACGCTCACCCTTGCTATTAATGATCTCGCCCAAATTAATGGCTCGACCATCACCGAGTTGTCCTGCCCAATGACCAAATTGATGGCCGCCATAACAAAGCGCATAAGACTCCATGCCCTTCGATAGACGGTTGCCGGTAAATACTTGGGTAAAGTCTTCGCTGCTGCAAAGTTCAGGCGATAAATCTAATAGTTCTGCCACTTCAGAAGAAACCGCGACTCTTTGGGGCTTAACAACCTTAGTCGGCAATACCGGTGAGTAACACGCAGCAAACACTTGACGAGGATAATTATTAGTTTCAGTATCACTGGGCAAATCGCGAATAAAATGGTTATCAAAGCTTAAGTCATCAAGGTTTGTGAGCGGTTGTATCGTATTCATGGATTGAGATTCATTGTCATTAGCGGCTATGGAGTGATAGATTATCACAGATTAATTAATTGCTCTGTTAGTGGTGTTATCAATGAGCTGATGGTTTTGAGTCGTATAAACATAAAGCTTACAGTTAGTAGCTATTTATCAGTTTTTACATAAAATAGCACTTATGCTATTCTAAGCAGCAAAATCAAAAGACACAGCGATGAATGTGTTTTGTTTCACTAAAATTAAAAGCGTCCTAAAATTTAGAGAACATAATGACCGAATCAAATAGTATTCAAGAGACAGTGCAAGCCGTTATCACTACGCTCAAAGAC
>TBL_comb48_EPIDRAFT_1003269_pt1 | contig 10891 bp, 10 predicted proteins | sample TroBogEpilimnion_37_FD_10681 | JGI IMG/M metagenome (IMG submission 10681)
GCTTCCGAAAGCGTTGCCCTCGACTTACTTGATTTTGATTTAATACGCGATATAGCTCCTGGTGAAGCAGTGTTTATTGAAGAATCAGGTAAGCTACATACCCAACAATGTGCGCCTGCAACAGACCATTGCCCCTGTATCTTTGAATACGTCTATTTTGCTAGACCTGATTCGATCATCGACAATATTTCTGTCTATAAAGCACGGTTACGCATGGGGACCAAACTGGCTGAGAAAGTATTAAAAGAATGGTCGGACCATGACATAGATGTCGTTATCCCTATTCCCGACACCAGTCGTACCGCCGCCTTACAAATGGCCAATGTACTCAATGTCAAATTCAGCGAAGGCTTTATGAAGAACCGTTATATCGGTCGTACCTTCATTATGCCCGGACAAAAAATGCGCGAAAAATCAGTTAAACAAAAGTTAAATGCTATTGATCTTGAGTTTCACGGTAAAAATGTATTACTGGTCGATGATTCTGTAGTCAGAGGTACGACGTCTGCACAAATCATTCAGATGGCACGTGATGCCGGTGCCAAAAAAGTATACTTTGCTTCGGCAGCTCCTCCCGTTCGCTATCCAAATGTTTATGGTATTGACATGCCGGCTGCACACGAACTAATCGCACATAATCGTACTGAGGAAGAAGTTTGTATTGCCATTGGTGCTGATAAGCTGTTTTATCAAGATCTCCAAGATTTAATAGATGCGGTACGCAAAGGTAATCCCGAAATCAAGCATTTCGATACCTCCTGTTTTAGTCATGAATATATCACTGGAGACATTGATGATATTTATCTGGATCGCATAGAAGCTTTACGCAATGACAGTGCNCAAAGCCTGAGAAATTCGGAAAACTCAATCATCGAAATGCAAAATTGCGAATAATATCAATCAAAAGAGTCAACTATGAATGATTTTGAAGATTACCAATTAGAAACAAAAGCAATCCGTACTGGACATCAAAGAACTCATGAAGATGAACACAGTATCCCCATCTTTACAACATCCAGTTATGTATTCAAAAATGCTGAAGAAGCGGCTTTAAGGTTTACAGGACAGAAAGCGGGAAACATTTATTCACGCTTCACCAATCCGACCGTTAATGCTTTTCAGGTGCGGCTTGCTGCAATGGAACAAGGTGAACGTTGCCTAGGTTTTGCATCGGGTATGGCGGCTATTATGGCTGTCGGCATGGGTTTACTTAAAGCAGGTGACCATGTTGTTTGTTCGCGTGGAGTCTTTGGCAATACCGTCCTGTTATTTCAAAACTATTTTGGCAAATTCGGAGTCACTACTGATTTTGTTGATTTAACCGATTTATCTGCATGGCAGTCTGCAATTAAAGAAAATACCCGTTTTCTGTTTCTGGAAACTCCATCCAACCCACTCACAGAAATCGCTGATATAAAAGCACTGGCAGACCTTGCCCACCAACATCAGGCTTTATTAATCGTTGACAACTGCTTCTGTACCCCTGCCCTGCAAACACCATTGACTTTAGGTGCAGATATCATCGTACATTCAGCCACTAAATATATAGATGGTCAAGGTCGATGCGTCGGTGGTGCGATAGTCGCCAGTGAAGAAATTATTGAAAAATACATCTATCCATACTTACGTACGGGTGGAGCGACTATGAGTCCGTTTAATGCGTGGGTCTTTTTATCAGGATTGGAAACATTGTCTATCCGCATGAAAGCCCATTGCGATAATGCTCTGGCACTGGCTCAATGGTTACAACAACAACCTAGCGTTGCCAAAGTTCATTACCCGGGTTTAGCTTGCCATGCACAGCATTTATTGGCAAAACAACAGCAGAGCGGTTTTGGCGGAATTGTCAGTTTTGAACTACACGGTGGTAAAGAAGCTGCGTGGCAATTAATTGATTCCACGCAATTGTTATCGATTACTGCCAACTTGGGCGATGTCAAAACGACCATCACCCACCCTGCAACGACCACACACGGTCGCTTAAGCCCCGAAGCCAGAGCTATTGCAGGTATCAGTGATGGCTTGGTGCGTATTTCCGTTGGCTTAGAAAATATAGAAGATATTAAAAATGATTTAGTGAAAGGGCTTTAATAAATAAACGTGTGTCGTTCTGACTCAAATACAACGTGGGTTGGAACGTTATATCTCAGTGACTTTGTATGCTCAATACTGAGTCCAACTTTATCGAAACATACGCTCAAAAATACCTGTTTAAAAAATCCTTTAGGTTGATATTGGTTTTTTTCTAAAATCTGGCTTTACCCCCCCTTTTTTTTACACCCGTTAACTTCAACGAATTGATTCGGTTTTTCAGCTAATTTTAAATCATTCAAAATCTATCAAAAAATATTTTAAAAAAATATCTAAATTTCTGTAACAAAATCGACTTTATTTCGACTGATAACTCAGGAAAGCAAATCTGCTTTTCTAATTACCCATCAACGTAAATTAAGAGGCTTATCAGCATGAACAAAAAAACTTTAGCACTGACATTAGGCGGAGCCATAGTAACTGTATTAACCAATACTCCTTTGGTACACGCACAAGAAAATCCGTTTGGCATGAAAACAATCACACTGGCTCAAGCAGATGCCAAAATGCCAGAAGGAACAGGCAATGAAGGCAAAATGAAAGAAGGCAAATGCGGCGAAGGTAAATGCGGTGCAAATAAATCCAAAATGAAAGAAGCTGATAGTCAGACTGATGCTAAACCGATGGACAAAATGAAAGAAGCTAGTTGTAGTAACAAAAAGTAAGTAGCTCACCGAAGTCGTCAATAGCTAATATTGGCGACTTTTTTGTTGTTCTGAAAATAAATCTGTCTAACCAATTAATATGAAAAATTTTAATGTCAATGGTGCCGGCCTAGGACTTCGACGTGAACTCCTGCCCGATTTAGAATCGGGTATTCCCGATGTCATTCAATTTTTTGAAGTCGCTCCAGAAAACTGGATGCGGCTTGGTGGCAAATTAAGTAAACATTTTCGGCAACTGACAGAACAGTATCGTTTTGTGGCACACGGTCTATCGTTATCAATCGGCAGCCCTGCTCCTTTAGATATTGAATTTTTAAAGCGTTTGAAAATTTTTCTTAATGAACATCATTTTGCTTTTTATACCGAACATTTAAGCTATTGTGGTGACGAGAGTCATTGTTACGACCTGTATCCGATTCCTTTTACCGAGGAAGCTGTGCATTATGTTGCTGAGCGGATGCGGATTGCTCAAGATATCCTTGAACAACCTATCGCCTTAGAAAATCCATCTTACTATGTTAAACCACCTCTCGCAGAAATGGATGAACTGGCTTTTATCAATGCGGTTCTGACTGAAGCCAATTGTCTTTTACATGTGGATATCAACAATATTTACGTCAATAGCCTTAACCATAACTATGATGCGGCAACTTTTTTAAAAGGTTTGCATGGCGAACGCATTATATATGGTCATATCGCCGGGCATGACCTAGATGAATCAGGAATCATCATTGATACACATGGACAGGCGACTTGCGATCCTGTCTGGCAATTATTGGCACTGGCTTATCAAACTTTCGGTGTTTTTCCCTGCTTGTTAGAAAGAGATACCAACATACCTCCCTTAGCTGATTTATTAAAGGAAGTTAGTCATATTGCCAAAGTTCAACAGCATTATGGAGCACAATCGTCATGATGAACTTTCAAACGGTACAAAAACAGTTTTTAGCGCATTTGCGTGATCCAATTAATCAACCCATTCCAAACGGTTTTACCCATCAAGGTATCCAAATTTATGTAGATTTACTCTATACCAACTTCAACGAGAGTCTGGAACGATGTTTTCCATTAACTCATCAACTCGTTGGTGAGGAAATCTGGCAACGATTAGTTAAGTCGTTCATTACAGAACATTCCTGTCAGTCACCTTACTATCGACAACTTCCTGAACAATTTATCAGTTATTTACAGGCAAAAAAGACTGATGAATTTGCTCCTCCTTATTTGCTTGAACTGGCGCATTTTGAGTGGATAGAATTAGCGTTGACGGTTGCTGAAAGTGACCCGATCATCAATCCAAATACCATTACTAATGATTGGTTAGTCAGTCGCCCACTATTTGCACCGGTGTTTGCTATATTCCATTACCAGTATCCAGTGCAGCTCATCAATAGCCATTTTCAACCCACAGAACCACCCGAACAACCCACTCATATTTTAGGATTTCGAGATAAAAATGATGTCGTTCAATTTATTGAATTAGAGCCTGCAACCAGTCGTTTGCTGGAAATTTTATACACTACCGATTTTACCGTTTTAGAAGCTGTCAATCACATTGCCGTAGCATTAAACCTTCCTAACCCCTCTGTATTATTTAGTTTTGTTATGGAAACAATGGAGCATTTAATGCAGCAAGGTGCAATTTATGGACAAAAACAAGACCAAACCATGAGTTAATGAAATGAACAATACAACAAACTCAACAGACTTTACAATTTACAGCATAAACAAAATATTGTGTACTTTATTGAGGCTATCGAAAAAATGTCAACAAGGGTTGCCCATTGATGGCTGTGCTTATGCCCCTTTATTCATCAGAGTTCTACTCGCTTATGAGTTTTTTGAAGCTGGAATGGAAAAAATTTCTGGTGATAACTGGTTCACTGAATTAGTCTTTCCATTTCCGTTCAATTTATTGTCAGCAGACACCAATTGGATGTTAGCGACCGGAATAGAAATTATCGCGCCCATTGCCTTAATTTTAGGATTAGCGACCCGTTTTTTTAGCGCAGTTCTGATAATATTAACCATTATCGCTATTGCAACGGTNCATTGGCCTGAACAATGGCATACTTTAACTGAACTTTGGAAAGGGTANGCNATAACTGATGAAGGTTTTGGTAACTACAAGTTGCCTTTGATGTATATTTTNATGCTAANGTCTTTATTATTCAGCGGAGCTGGGCAATTAAGCGTGGATGCCTGGTTTGACAACNATATTAAATGGGACAATGATAGACAATAATCAGTTAAACGCACACCGAGAAATGTTACTTCGTTTCGCATTGCTACAGCTACATAACGAAAGTGCTGCTGAAGACGCAGTACAGGAAACATTATTGGCAGCCTTACTAGCGAAGGAAAGTTTTCGTAACGAGTCTGCTATAAGAACTTGGTTAATTGGCATACTTAAACATAAAATCGCGGATTATTATCGGACTATAGACAAACATTCATCATTTGAAGAGATAAATAACTGTGATGATGAGGATACCAATGCAGCCATCGAAAAATTACTTTTTAATAATAAAGGTCATTGGATTGGTACGCTTAACCAATGGTCAGAACCCGACCATGCATTGCAACAAAAGGAATTTTGGATTATTTTTGAATGGTGTCAAAATAATTTACCTGAACTACATGCACGTGCTTTTTTGTTAAGAGAAATGGTTGGGTTAGAAACAACAGAAATTTGTAATGAAATGGACATTACTCCGAGTGCCTGCCGTGTTTATTTACACAGGGCAAGACTTGGTTTACGTGAATGTCTGGAACAACGCTGGTTTAATTCATGGAAAGCATTATGAAAACTTGTAAGGATATTAGTGGACTACTCTCAGAAGGCATGGATAGATCATTAACATGGCAGGAACGCTGGGCAATTCGTTTACATATTTCATATTGTCGATCATGCCTTCGATTTATGTATCAGGTAAATTTTTTAAGCAGGGCGGCTAAAAAATTTAAACCCGATAATAAGAACTAATTCAGCCTCTATCAAAAAACCTATTAACAATAACCCCTTGTAAAAATATTATGGGTAATCCTGACGTGTCGGGCGTACCATGATTTCACTGATGTGTACGTGTGGCGGTTGGTTAATCATAAAACAAATGGTGTCGGCAATATCTTCGCCAATCAGTAAGGGACCGAATTTCTCTTTGAACGAAGTCACCAACGTATCGCTGTAGCCCGCTGCTTCTTGAAAACCGCTTAATAACAAACCAGGTTCAACTAACGATACTCGAATACCCCTAGGCCCTACTTCACGGCGTAAGCCTTCAGCCAAGGCATGCACAGCAAATTTAGTCGCGCCATAGACTGCGCTAAACGGGGAAATATTCCGACCAACCACCGAACCAATGATAATAATATCGGCAGCAACATTGGGATATTGATTAGACTGTGATGTCAGCATCAGCTTTGCTGATTTTTGCAGCAATGCCAGTGTACTGGTGACATTGATTTGCAACACTTTTTGAAATTCAGCGACATCACTCTCGACAACCGAGCCACCCAACCCTCGACCAGCATTAGCGACGACGATATCGGGTATTTTGCCGAAACGTTTTTGGGCTGCGTCAAATAATGAGTCAATGACTAAATTATCAGTAATATCACCAGCAACCCCACAAAAATTAAGACCTAACTCGGTTTCTAGTTGGCTCAGTTTGTCGGCATTGCGACCATTGCCAATGACACTAATACCTTCTGCAACCAATTTGCGTGCGGTTGCTTTGCCGATTCCTGATGTTGCCCCTGTTACGATGGCAACGCGTTTGCTGTGTTGAGACATACTAAATTTCCTCAAAAAGGCTTGCTATAAATTTCAATAAGCCCATATTAGGGTGACTATTGGTCAGTAGACGATTTTACCATTACAACAAAAATCAGAAAACACTCACTTCGGAAATGTTGTCCCATCAAACCAACCTATTTAGGTTAAAATGTCAGCTTTTGTAACTTAACCACTACCGCTATGCCTGATAACGCCGTTCCACAAGTCGCTATTATCGGTGGGGGACCAGCCGGACTGATGGCAGCTGAAGTTTTAAGCATTGGAGGTATACAAGTTGATGTTTATGATGCCATGCCTTCATTTGGACGCAAATTTTTACAGGCGGGTGTTGGTGGTTTAAACATTACTCACAGCGAAGCTTACGATATATTCTGCACTCGTTATGGCAATCGCCAGCTAGCAATGAAACCCATGCTCGACCTACTCCCACCCAATAAGTTGCGAGCTTGGGTTCATGAACTGGGTATTGAAACCTTTGTTGGCAGTTCGGGTCGGGTTTTTCCCACACAAATGAAAGCCGCCCCACTACTACGCGCTTGGCTGCATCGGCTTCGCAGTGCAGGTGTGCATTTTCACGCTCGCCACCAATGGCTAGGCTGGAATACTGACGGCAGTATTCGACTTGTCAACCCACAGGGTGAAATGGCTTTAAAGCCTCAGGCATTAATATTGGCACTCGGTGGGAGCAGTTGGCCACAACTCGGCTCAGATGGTGCTTGGTTGCCGTGGTTACAAGAGCGAGCGATCAGCATTGCCCCCTTACAAAGTAGCAATTGCGGCTTTGAGGTTGTTTGGAGTGAACATTTACGCAATAAATTCTCCGGTTCACCGCTAAAATCAGTCGCCTTAACATTTACCGATACATTAGGTCGTGTTGAAACTCGAAAAGGGGAAATGGTGATTAGTCAGCATGGCGTGGAAGGCAGCCTAATTTATGCGTTTTCTCAGAAACTGCGTGACTGCATTAACCAGCGCGGTAGTGCTACCTTCACATTGGATCTAACACCCGAAAAAAATGCCGAACGCGTATGGGCAGAGGTTAGCCATCCTCGTGGCTCGCGTTCACTATCAAGTCATTTACAAAGCCGAGCAGGACTGATTGGCATCAAAGTCGCTTTGCTACATGAAGTTCTCAGCAAAGAACAATTTGCCGATGCCCAAACACTGGCAGCCACTATCAAAGCCTTACCCATCACTGTCCATGCTACCCGACCTATTGCTGAAGCCATCAGCACCGCTGGCGGCGTACGCTTTGAAAATTTGGATGACAAGCTTATGCTAACTCAATTACCCGGTGTGTTTATCGCCGGTGAAATGCTGGATTGGGAAGCACCTACCGGCGGGTATTTGCTTAATGGCTGCTTAGCGACGGGGTTATGCGCGGGTATGGGGGTTCTTGATTGGGTGAAACTTAACGATCATCAACAGGATAATTTCAATAATAATCAGTGATTAGTTTGAAATAGGCACAGAATCCAGAGCTGCTTTTTCAATCGTCTCTATCAACTCCACTATTTGCTGATCTAGCATGAACCGCAACTCCCATTCCATGGCTAAATCATCCGACAAACTNCCGATACCAAGGTGTTCAATATAGCTTTGTTTCAAACGCTGTTGTTTATCGGCAACCTCCTCGATGCAACCTTCGGGCGGCTCACCCTGCAACACCCGCGCCGAATGTTCCAAAGCCTTTGCCAGCGAAGCATCGAAAGCACGGCTATATTGTTGCAGTTCATCAGGAAAATTGCTGAATTGCTGACCACTCAGCAGTCGATAGCGTTTTCTGACCAGTAGCAAGCCGGACAAATGACTGGCAACTTTGATAACTGCTCTAAGTGTAGCTCTTTCGTGTGTTTTTTGCGCTAATCTTGCATCTGGCTCTAATACGGCATGGGCTATTAGGTCATGAGCAGCTGCCAGCTCTTTTTCCGCCGACAAGCGCAGCGGCAAAGTATATTGCAGTAAATGTGTTCTATCTGGCAGCCGGATAGTCAGCTTGGCAAGCGTACGCAATGCCGACACGCAATGGTGACGCGCCAATACTATCGAACGTCGCGGCCACAGCGCGTAGTCGAGTATCCCCATAACCACCAAGCCAAGTAAAATACCGATAATCCGGTCGCGTGGTAAATAAAGATCAGTGACTGCCCCGAAATCATGCATTACAAATAGCGCAAAAGAAAAACCGAGTTGCCTGCCCAAATAAGCGATGCGTTCGCTACCGGCAGTAATCCAGGCAGCAAGTGCCCAAAAGGGCGTAGTCGCCAGCGCAAAGCCAACGATGGTATCAAGCTGAGACTGAAACACCAGCACATAAAAATAGGCGCAAAGTCCGCCTAAAGTTGCACCGGATAAACGTAATAGTGATAGTCGGTAGTCGGCACCAAGACTGGTTTGTGCAGCAACCAGACAGGTCGGAATAGCGGTATTGATATCAGGCCAGTCCAAGCCCTGCACAATCAGCATACAGATTATTGCCCCTAGGGAAAATTTAATCCCATATTGCAGGCTGTCGGCATGTGTCGCCCAAAATTCATAGCCGAACCAAGCCGGCAACCAATGATGTTCTTCGTTAGCATCAGTTGCTTCTGTTAGGCTAGCATCAAACGCTAATACTGGTTGATGCAGATCGTGGATTAGGCTGGCAATACTTTGCAAAGCACGCCACAGGGCTGTTAACACCGATGGATGGCTTTGTTCCGAATAGCTGTGCAGCACTTGGTCAGTCAGTAACGAGGTTATTTGCCCCGACACATCACTCGATTCTTGCACCCCAAGTCTTAGTGTGACGCAGGCACTTTGTAGTGCCCAATAGACATTTAATTTTTTCTGACTCATCGGCTGAGCGCGATACTCCTTATCTAAAACGGCATCAAGCCAGTCAGTCAGTTGGCGCAAGCCGTCTATTTCCAGCAGCAGTAACCGGTAAGTATCATGACGTTTTTGTAGGTCAGGATGTATGAGTTCCGCATTTTCCAGTAAGGTCAATAACTTGCCAAAGTTGCCTACGATGGGATATGGTAATGCTGCTGATCTATCGACAGGCAAACCGCTATCAGCCATACGTCCTATAAACACCTGTTCCACTGCCGCCAGTTGAGCCGCAATACTTGCCTGCAACAGTTTCAGCGGGTCTTGCGGTTTGATGACTAGATGCACAACAGTCCAAGTACCCAAAGCCAGTACACCAATTAGAGGAACTGTCCATAAAGCATTATAGATGCCTGCCTCTGGGTTGCTTGGGCTATACAACACCGCCACCGAATACCACAAAGCAATGCTGGTAGGCCAAGCTATAAGCCGCGCATGGAACAGAGCTAAAGCTAGTAAGATGAAAGATAAGCTGAGCAACAGCCAAGCATCATTAACGGCAAACATCAGCGTAAATACTGATATCAAAGTGGTCACTATAAGATAGCCAAGCTGACGCAGTCCGAACAGCAACGATTGTCCCGCATTTGCATAGGCGTCGTAACTCAAGCAAACCAGTAATGCAATCGCCCCAAAAGGAGGTACGTGCAGAGTTTGACTCACTAAGGTGATGGCTAGTGCCACAATAAATAAACGAAACGCAGCCACTCGTCGCTCTGGAAAATCTCTGAGTTCGGTTTTGAGGAATTGCGTTAGATTGCTGCCAAACCAAAATCTGCCATCGTTAGGGTCTGGTGTCGATGTGTATCGACTATGGTCCTGTTTCATTGCGGCGACAACGCTTTAACAACATTTTCTTTCGGCTTGTCGTCGGCAGGATGACCTAGAACGGTGACAAAAGCGGTCATCCCCATTCTTAGCGGATACTCAGGGTCTCGTTCCTGTATCTCTATTCGCACTGGAAAACGAGATGCCAAGACTACCCAGTTGAGAGAACGCTGCATCTCTGGCAGTACACCTTGTTGCTTGACATTATCGGGTGAGTTCGCCCAGCCAATACCGGTTACCACGCCCCGATAACGTTTGCCTGGATACCCCACCAGAAAAACCTCAGCTTCATCTCCGGGTTTGATGGATTTGAGATAGGTTTCTTTGAAACTAGCAATGACATACCAATGGCGATCATCGACTAAAGCAAACATTTGTGTGCCAACTTTGGCATATTCGCCTTCGCGCGTATTCAGGTTGCTGACATAGCCATTAAACGGTGCCCGAACTTGGCAATATTCCAAATCGAGTTCAGCGGCGGTAACTGCCGCTTTAGCGGCTTCGATACGGGCATTGACATGACCTACTTGGGCAATCAACGATACGGCTCGGCGACTATCACTTTTGGCTTCTTCAACCGCGCTACGAGCCGAAAGTTCTTTGGCTTGAGCATCTGCCAATGCCGCACGTGAAGTGG
>TBL_comb48_EPIDRAFT_1003284_pt1 | contig 10866 bp, 22 predicted proteins | sample TroBogEpilimnion_37_FD_10681 | JGI IMG/M metagenome (IMG submission 10681)
CCAGGAAAATTAGATTTTTTTAATATATTTACAATATCATTATCAATCCACATTTTATTTGTGATAAAATTATCATCATTCATAAATTCACCACAAGATAATTTAGTAGCTATTCCTATAGTATTACTACAAGGTCTTATACAAGCTTGTCCTCCTCTCCCTACTTTTTCTGTATTATCTCCAAATATAAATAATTTATTGGACTGCATTGTACAGTCTGTGGGATGATAATATTTATTACAGATTTCTATTTTTATTTTTTTCATTTTCTAGTTGTTCTATATGTTTTATATTATCTTCCCCACTAATTACTCGTAATAATTCCTTCTCTTGTTTAGAATGTAATTCTCCACTACCTCTATGTCCTCCCTCAGTAATAACAGCTCTTAAAGTACCTTTGCCATATTTCATATGACTTCCTTTTCTATGTAATAACTCAAAACCATTATTCGTTAGAAGTCTTATTGCTGTTTTCACCTTCATCTTTCCCATCTGTAATTTCCATTTGCTTACTTTGAATTTTTTGTTTAGTTCTTAACTCATAAAGTTGGTCTTTATATATTTCATAAAGATTAGTTATATACTCATTCTTTTCTTCTTTTGTGAGTTTTAATTCACTAGTAGGTCCTAAATTATCATTTAAAATCAAATCTATTAGGTCTACAGCTACTAATTTAAAAAGATCATTAGAACAAAGTTCTTTCTTCTTTCCTATAAATATTATTTTCCTACCTGTGTTATCTTCCTTCATATTTTTATTAATTGTAAATTTTCTTTATAATACCACTTATAACCTCCCGCAGTAGAGGCTCTATTATATAAGCAATTTTGTATTGCTATATTTGTTTTTTGTTTGACTTCTTCTATAGATCTATATTCTGAAATAAAATTTCCTTGTTTGTCATACTGAACAATAACTTTACTGGTACTTTTTTGAATTTTAAAACAAGGTTCTATGCTAGAAAAATTTTCTTCATAGTATCTAAATCGTATTCCCTTTTTGCTAAAAGAAATTTTTTCCATACATGATTTAGATATGTATCCTATATTTAAATGATACTCTAAAGCAGCATCTGTAAGACTATTAAAAGTTTTAAGAAACGTCCCAGTGTTATTATAGCTATTTACTTTAATAATATGTTTCTCTCTAATCTTATCATTCCTTTCTTTAGTATATAACTCATCATAAGTATGTAAAGATCTTGCTTTTTGCATTTTAAGTAAAGTCTTCTTAGAATGAGTTTTTCCTAACATGCCTCCTTGTCTACCTTTGAGAGAAGTAGACATTTTCTGTTTGGTTTCTAAACTAGCTTTATAACCTCTATGAGTATGACCTCCATCATTAAGATTTAAACCAAAACCAGATCTATTTCTATTACAATTATATAAAGATATAAAATATATTTCTAATAAATCTAATATATTAATATTTACTATATTATCTTGTAATATATCCCTAGTAAATACATTTTTACTATATTTTTTAAGAAGTCTTGTAACTATTTTACCACCTGTGTAATAATAATCATTTTCTCCATAATGTTGCCCAATGTAAATTTCTCCTTTTTTGAAGTTATCAGTATCTTGTAAAAGAGTAAGTTTATAAATATATCCTTTCATAACACAAAGTTATGAAAGTTATTTTAACATTTACCTCATTATTTCCTTTATCTTTCACAATTAAAATTATATCTATCATATTAATCTTCTATTAAACTATTTTTAATTTTCTTTAATTGATCTATATTTTGTTTTAGTCTTAAACTACAAGAATCAAGATCTGAATTTGCATATTGAGAATAAAAATGATCACACCTTTCTTTAAGAATAGTAGTATCTTCAACTATACTATGAATTAATTCTAATATTCTATCTTTACCTAAAGTACTTTTACTTGTATCACTTACTATAGCAATCTTTTCTGTTTCTAACCATTTTGGTTTTTCCATTATATTAATTGGGTTTTTACTCGTTCAATAACTGCTTCTACTTCTTCTAATGTATTTAAACCTTCTATAGAATGTTGTAATCCTTCTAATATATACTTTCCATAAAGTATAAAGGCTTCTTCTATTTTATCTCTTTGTACTTTATCTATTTTATTTATATAGAATATATCAATTATACTATTTTCGCTTAAAAATTTTTGCAAATCTATCATATTAATTATTTTTATATTTAGTTAAGTATTCTTTAGCTTTATCAAATAGTTGTAGATTCTCACTTAAAAACCCTAAAGTGGTATTACACTTGTGGCATAATAGACCCCTAACTTGTCCTGTATTATGATTATGGTCTATAGACAATAATCTAGTATTACCATTTTTTAATTTTATAGTTTCCCCTTTACCACAAATTGCACACTTATGATCTTGTTCTTCTAAAAGTCCATTATATTCTTCTATAGATATACCATAATTTCTTACTAATCTACTTATTCTATCTTGTTCTTTTAGTTTTTCTTTATTAAATAATTTATACTTATCCCTATATATCTTAGCTTGGTCCTTATGCTCTTGATAATATTTTTTATTAGCTTTTCTTTGTGCTTCTGGTGTTTTTAATATTTTCATACTTTTTTTATTACAAAGTTAGGAAAATATATTCACATTTCCAAATTTTTCTTTAAGAAAATTTTTAAAAGCTTCTAAGCCAAATTTTTCAACAAATTCTGCTGGATCTTTTACTCCTAAGTTTTTAGGAATATTTATATATTTAAAACCAAACTGATTATAATATTTACAAGCTTCTACTCCTTTATTATCAGAATCCCAAAATAGATAACACTCTATACAATGCTCTTTAATATATTGTATATTTTCAGGAGTTATACAAGTTTCACTTTCATTTTGAGTAGTAAAGCATTCTTTAATAAATTTAGATATAACTATTCTGTCTTTTCTACTTTTAGCTCCTATACATATTTTATTTTTTTTTAAAGTATCTAGTCCCTCTAAAGTATAGAAAGGTACATTACTTTTCCATTTATTTTCTTTTTTTTCTAATGGCGCATAGAGCTTCCAAGAATCTTTTTCGGGGTAATAATAACCGAATAAAGGACCATTCTGAATCATTGGTTGCCTGCTTCCATCAATTCTATATTCACTAATAGAGTAAATATTAAATTTCTTTAATTCTTCCAAAGTAATATTAAATCTCTTCCAATAAGCAAGCTCTTCTAAAGAAAATTTTTTAGTCCAAACATCTATTCTTCTATAGCTTTTAATTTCTATAGGTTGTTCGTATTTTTTAGTAAATGATTTATATACTGGATCTTCTATTTTTTTATTATTTCCTAAACCTAATTGAAAATATTCATTAATTCGTATTAAAGCTTCATTATAATTTATATTATATAGCTTTTGCACATATTGAATACTATTACCAGTATCACCTGTAGCATAATCTAACCAATATATAGTACCTGAAGTTTTACTAATTTTAATTTGAAAAGAAGGATTAGGATCTTTTCTAAAAGGACTATGGAAACTCTGATTAAGAGACCATTTATGTGGGGTAAAGAACATAAATATATCAAAATCAGTAATTTTACTTAATATATTTGCATATGTTAAATCCTTTGAATCATCTCTTTGATATACTTTTCCTTTAATCATAGAACTATATTCTGTAGTCTCATTTGTTCCTTAATCTTATTATGTATTATTCCTCTATTTTTACCTCTAAATGGTATAAAATTATCATCTTTTACAGATATATGAATTTCATATCCTTCTTGTTTAGGATCATAAGAAGTATCAGTCCATTTTTCTATACTAAAAGTTATATCATGTTTACATAATTCTGGTATACTTATACTGCCAAAATATTTTTTGGTTTCATAAAAAGGTTCTTTTTCTATTGTCATATACTAAAATATTTCTAGTAATTATAAATAAGGAGTTAATATTTCTACTAACTCCTTATTAATTAATAAATTATATATTATAAAAAATTTTAAAATGGGAGGTCGTCTATGCCTATATGTCCATCCTGTTCTCCTACAGTTTCTCCTTCACCATGTATACTGGTTTGTGCTAGTACAGGATTTTCACTTTCTACATAATCTCTTGCAAGTTCAATGACGTATTTATCATTAACTCTTTTTGCAAAGAAATTCTTACTACCATTAGCTCCTGTAAGCTGATCAACCCAAGATTGTACATATTTAGAATACTTCTTTCCTGGTGCAAAGGAACTAATATAAGATCCTGGTAGAAACTTATTATATATTCCCTGATAGAATTTCCAACTTTCTGGAAGTATTTCTCCTGTAGATTCATCTGGATGGGCCTCTACCTTTTTAGAAGTTATTTCATATATACTTACTATAGTATTGTCCTTAAATGCAGGAGTGATCAAATCTTTCTGAAGTTCAGAAAAATCTCCATTAAACCACTTTTTAGTATTATAAATTAATTCTGCTTCAGGATCTCTTGTATCAAGTTTAGTAAACTTCTGAAGAAAATCATAAAGATCGCCTTCACCATTAAGAGCTTTTCTATATGGTCTCTTTACAAAACTAGCTATATAAGTTTTGTAACCATCACTTATACTAGAAGAATTAAGCATAACTTTAATATCTTCCTCATCTTTAGCCCAAAGTGTATTACCAACACTATTAATGAATTGATACTTTCCTTCCTTACTTTTCCAAAATCTAGAATTAGTAAGTATGTTGGTCTTATTGATTACATCATCCTGATCTTTAAGATATAGTACTATATTAGCTATAGTATAAGATCCTTCATCATCTGCTTTTTCAAACACATAATTAGGTTCTTTTTCTGATGTATTATTTGGATAAAATTTCTTTATCTCTTCTAATGTAGGATTAATAGCTACCAACCGAAATTCTGCTATTCCTATTTTCTTTTCAAAACCTACTGAGTCTGGTCTTGTTTTTCCTTTTATTGCCATAATTTTTATTATTTATTTTTTTAAGTTTTCTCTTACAAAATTGACTATATTAGCAAACTCATCTTCTCTTAAAAGAAATTTTTCTCTTTTAGTTAAGTCTCTATAATTATATCCAATATCTGAAAAACTATAGTCCAGTATTTTAGCTATACTTTTTTCTACTGGAATTTCATCTCCTGAAATATCAGGATAAATATTTTTTAAATCCATTTTTTATTATTTTAAATTTTTTGTCTTTTACAATTTTATTAGTTCTTGCATAATAATAAATAGCTGTACCATATTTTTGAATGGCTTCTGTTGAAGAAAGAGTTTCAAGTATATCTCCTTTAATATTTGAAATATATACTGTAGAAGTACTTTTATGAATTCTTTCTCTAGCTTTTTTAGCTATTTTATCCTTAGTATCTTGGAGTTGTCTTTTTCCTTGCATAGGATTAATAACCTCTCCTTTATTATACTTTTCTTTCCAATAATTAGATAGTTTATCTTTAGTTTCCCGATCTCTTTTTACTCCTAATTTTGATTTTGATATTTTATTAGCTCTTTCCTGAGTGAATATCTTTTTTTTAGTATCTTCACTCATTTTAAATCCTTTTCCTCTTCCTCCTTTACCATTTGGATGTGTAGGTCTTAAATTGTACCCATATTTTCTATTATGAGATTTTAATAATAAACACCAATAGTGTTCCATAGAGTCTAAAAACTCTTTATCCCATTGTTCTAATACTTCAAATTTAAAACTTTCTTCTCCATATTTATTCCAGGCTTTTTGTAATCTATCATTCTCAAAATATTGATTTCTAAGAGAACACTTATGTTCTATCCATCTATCGAAAATATCAATTGCTTGGCCTATATATATTTTTCCATTTGCTATATTAGTAATAGTGTAGATTCCTGAATAGTGTGGTTTTTCCATATCTTAATAATTTATGTAAAGATACAATAAAAACTTGAATTTAAACAGTTTAATTCAGGATAAATTAACATTTTATATTAAACTATTTTACAAACGAAATTTCAGGATAGATCAAATTCCAATATGTAGTTGGATTAGTCTCTCCTTCTTTAATAGGGTCTGCTATCTTAATAAGTTTATTTGATAAATGTGCAGGACGACTTCCTAAAGCTGTTTCTTCTTTCTTTTGAAAATCTAACCAACAACCTTCTTCATTTCTATAAAAGGTAGCAACACTATCAGCTTTAGAAGTGAATATAGTAGATAATACTCCCTCAAGGGCTATATCTAATACATTAGCTTCAGTTTCATCCTTTTTAAGAAGTCTTTTCTTCATACCAATATGACCAGAATAAATAATAAATGGAGCAGCATTTTGCTCTATAAATCTTTTAATCTCATCAAACTTTCTACGAATATATTGTACACCACCAAATTCATCTATTCTTTTAGCATCACTTTTTTTACTCTCTGGTTTAAGTGGTAAATTAAACTCATAAAGTGCTGCTGAGTTAGATAAAGTTACTATAGAAGTAATTGTATCAATAGCTAATATTGGAAAAGGCATTTCATTCATTCTTACTACCAAATCTTTATACATTTGCTCTTTAGTTACTAAGTCTTTTTCAGTATCAAAAGCAAGTTTTGCTGCCCAATATTCTCCCATTTTATTAGCTTGATAAAGTTCTGTTACCAGATCATGAAGAGTTTGAGGAATATATCCATACTTTTTAGTAAGAATAAATCTTCCTTCTACACTTTCATCTAACAAATTAACTTTATTATTGGCTGAAAAATATTCTGTACCTTTTTCACTATCTGCAATAAGCATTTTAGGTACATTTACCATACTTAATGTTTTCCCACTTTTAGGAAATGATATAAACACCAGATTTTGTGGAGATATTATTTTAATACTCCCTAAATCCAATAATTGATTATCTTCTCCTAAAGGAAGTCTTTTATAAGACCTCTTAACCACTTCTTCTTGTTTCTTTTCTTCCATATTATTTTATTATTTTTTTAAGATTTTCTAATATCATTTCAAGTTCTTTAATAGTGGAATCATTTTTAATTCTATTAGCTCTAAGACTCATATTATTCTAATTTAAAAGTTTTTATTTGAGGAAAAGTCCATAGATCTTTCTTATTTTCTAAGTTTACATATCTATTACTTCTTCTATCAAATTCCATTTTATATTCCTGTGGAATACCAACTAATTTTTGTTTCTTTATTTTTTGAGAAGCAAACATTACTTGTGAATCCATTTTATTAGCTGCATACGCTGGTCTCCAAATGGAAAGAATATTATCACAACCATCTGCCCAAGTTCCTCCTCCTTTAATATTATATACAGTAGGTTTAGGATAACATCCTGTAGTTTCCTGTATTCTAGGAGTAAGCTGGTGCATTACTAAATGTAGTGAAATGTTATGTTCCCTAGCAAAGTCTGTACATATGCTGGTAATATAAGCTGCATAAATATCATCTCTTTCTGAAAAATTTTTAGGTCTAGCAAATTTAATTAATGGATCTATAACACAAGCATCTATAGAATACTCATCTATAAGAGGTTTGAAAGTTTCCAGTACTCCTTTAATAGTATTGTTAGGTGGCTTTATGTAAACAAAAATAATATTATGTCTAATTCTATTAATAGCTTTTATATAGTCTTCCTCAGAACAGCAGTGAATATTATCTTTGTCTGTTGATTGTCCTAGTAGAGTATGTATTAAGCTATCAAAAAATTCTTCAGGAGGATAGTCTTCAGGGGCACAAAATAGAAATTTCCAATCATCTTCCAATGCTTTAATAAGGGAAAGAAAACGAATGAACTCCGATTTTCCTTCATTCATGTAACCTGTCCATATATTAAATTCCTGCTTTCTCCATTTCCAACAATTATCTATTTCTTTTATATGAGTAGTACTACCTTTTTCCTTACCGTTACGTAAGCCACTTAACATTTTTTCCTCTACATCACTAATAGTAACTATTTCAACTTTACCTGTAATATCTTTAATATCTTCCATTTAAAATAATTCTGCTGAATTTACTGTTTTATTAGTTTTACTTATTCTTTGATCTCTAGGAATCCATTTTAATAATTTCATAGTTTCAATTTGTTTTTCATATGTTTTTTGGTTTAAATATGGAGTAGTGCCTTGAAAATAAGTCATTTTATTTTCTCCACTTCTCATACTATCTTCAATAATCATATCTTTTTGAAACTCTAAAGCATTACATAAATCCTGATGAGTATATATACCCTCCTTAAGAATATTTAAATAAGCTACTTCATTTTCTATAGTATTCTGTCTTAGTATTCTAGTACTAATCCATTTTTTATCATTATAATCTAAAAAAGTAGCAGTAGCAGGATAATGGGATAACCATTCTTCATATCTACTATCTTTTTCAGGTTTAACTTTTTTTAATTCTTTTTTTATATCTACAGAAGAAGAAAACTTTGGATCTGATAAAGTATTATATAAGGTTCTTCCTAAAGTAGTTAAAAATTTATCTTCAGTTATATAACCTTTTCTTACTAAAGTCTGTATCACTCCTTCAGGAAGTTCTATAGCATCTAAAGTAGTGTTTATATCATGTAAACACTCTAGGGCAAACAAATGAGACAAATTAAGGTGTAATTTCTCTAATTGAAAAACTACACCTATATTTATATGAAATATCATAATTAAAATGTTAATTGTAATTTAGGCTCTTCTTGATTATTGTAAAGATAAAACTTTTTTTCCTCTAAATCAATTTCTGATTCTAGATTTAACTCGGTATTATCAATCCAATCCCATAACTTTCTTTCTTCTTCTAATTTATCACTATTAATAAAATTTCTATCTTTAAAATACTCATCTTCGTAATTATCTGAAAATACTTTTTTACTAATATCCATAAAATTATTATTTAGTATAATTTTTGAGTAACCAAACTATTTCCTGGATAACTCCAAATAGTATTTCAAGTAGCATTATATCTACTACTTTTGGTTGTTCATTAGAATGTAAAATTAATGTAGGTAATATACTTAATATTGTAATTATAGAAAAGATAATTACAATTCTTCTATGCTTTTTCTTCTCTAATAACGACATATTTTAATTTTAAAAAATAAAAAGGAGTAGATATTTCTACCTACTCCTTAATCCTACTTAGGCTAGGTTCTCCTGAGTTTGCTGCTTAAATTAAGCAGCTAATTCTAAAGAATGCCTTTCAGCAAGTCTTTTAGAATAGTTAGGAATCAAATTAATGACCTTCACTGAACTCTTTGATGACATTTTGTCATTTACTATATAGCCTTAACTATCCTCTGGTATTCTAAGGAGATTATTACCAACTCATTGCAATCAATAGCCAAGCGACCCCATATAATTTTGTAGATAATAGAGAGTTACCAAATATCTCTTTACCAGATGTTCAAAGGAATATTGCCATCTGTATTTGTATTATCTACACGGCAAACTATGCTTCTTACTACATAGCTACATGGTGGAGTCGGGGAGAGTCGAACTCCCGTCTTACAGTGGTCCAATAATAAACTGTTGTTTATTAAGGTTTATCTTTAATTATTATATTATTTATTTTAGGATGATTTAACAAGTATAGATAAGTTTACCCGATCTTTTAGCTACTTCAAATACTGCATCATCATATTTGCTAAACTTATTAGTATAATGATAAACTCTGTTATTTTGTTGTAACCATATAAAGAATAAAATTCTTTTTTCTACTATAAAGTATAAATTTGCTTTCCACTTATCTATACAAAATCCATTTTTTTCAAAAGTATATTCATACTCATGTCTTATTCTATATACTGGTTTAAAATACTGTTGTATTTCTTTTCTATAGAAGAGTAGTAATATTAATATTATAAAAATTAATAAAGGTATCATTATTCTAATCGTTCTAAAATGTTAATTAAATCTATTACATCAAAAACACCTGATTGAAGTTCATAAGAATTTTCTGAACTAATATAATCATCAACTAATATCATAACATTATTATCTTCTATAGAAACTCCTAATATTTCAGTAGTATCATGATTATAAGAAAATAATTTATCATATATAGTATCTTTAGTATTATATTTAAAAAAATATTTTGCTTCAACTAAAGGCATTAATTCTTTAACTTTAGAGGCTATAGCTTCTCTTAAATCATTCATAAGAATAGTATATCTACTCCATGCTTCTATAGATGTCATTTAATATAAGATTTTCTATTTTATAAACACTATTATAAGTTTTAAAGGTATTTTCATCAATTATCTCAACAACCCCTGAAGTAGATAAACAAGTATTATTTTTAAGATCATACAAATTATATCTTTCTCCTATAGTGGGTGTTTTATATTCAATACCTATATTTACAGTACCTAGTGGTCTCCTTCCTAAATTAGGTTGTAAAGGAGATTCCACTAGGTTTTGTCTTGTTATTTTAATTACCCGCATATATCAAAAACTTCTTTACATGAGTGTATTACTAAATCCAAGGGATCTCCTACAAAAAGATGTTCCAAATACATACCAAAAGTATGTTTAGCATCACATTCATGATGCATCTCGGTAACAATAATTTCCCCTATACCATGAGTACCTGCTTTTTCTTGTTCAAAAACAATAGAATACTTTAGTTTAAAGTTACGTGTACCCTTTCTAACAATCATTAATTCTTGTGACATTTTGTGTTTTTTAAATTTTACTAAGTAAATATAAAATAGTTTCCCATTTTATACGAGAATCATATTGACAAATTATTTTATTTGTCTTGTAAGTTAATTCTATAAAATAAGGATCTGGGTCTATCTTTTCAGATACATACCAACTTCTTATATTTATTAGTTCTTTTTTATTAATAGACAAGTGTAATACACCATTAATATCTATTTTGAAATAGTTTACATCTTCATTATGTGTTATTTCCATAATTATTGCATTATATACATAGGAGCTATAAGCTT
>TBL_comb48_EPIDRAFT_1003287_pt1 | contig 10862 bp, 11 predicted proteins | sample TroBogEpilimnion_37_FD_10681 | JGI IMG/M metagenome (IMG submission 10681)
AGCCGGCCTTTACACTAAACGGCTAATTGTGTAACTTTATGCAAATTTACTTATGCTCCTGCGCATTCACCCCCATGATCCTCAGGATCGCCTCATCAATCAGGTGGTCGATTGCCTTAAAAAAGGCGGAGTAATTATTTATCCCACCGATACCATTTACGGCCTCGGTTGCGATATCTATAATCAAGATGCCATTCGCCGCATCTGCCGCATCAAGAATGTAGATGCAGCCAAATCACAATTCTCTTTCGTATGTTCCGATTTAAGTCATATTTCGGGCTTCGCTAAAAGTATAGATACGCCCCTGTTTCGTATGCTTAAAAAGGCATGCCCCGGCGCCTATACTTTTATTTTAGAAGCTAGTAAAGAGGTACCCAAACTTACCAAAACCAAAAAAGATACGGTGGGCATTCGTGTGCCCGATAATAAAATTTGCAATGCCATTATTAAAACATTAGGCCACCCGGTTATCAGCGCATCCCTACCTATGGATGCCGATGTAGAATACTTCACCGACCCCGAAGAAATTCACGAAAAATTCTTCAAATTAGTAGATATGGTTATCGATGGCGGCCCGGGTAATATCATGCCTTCCACCATTTTAGATTGTACTGCTTTCCCACCCACCGTGGTGCGCGAAGGCGCCGGACCTTGGCAAAATTTATTTTCGTAATTAGAGCCCAAAACAATTTCTTTGCATCATGTACACCCCGGCTCTGGAACAACAATTATTTGCACTCGCAAAACAATTATTGGCACAAAATGCTACAATGCATCTTAAAGATTTTGCCGCACAACTCAGGCAAGTACTGCAGTATGCCGATTGGAAGTATTATGTGCAAGACAATCCCGCGCTTGCCGATTTTGAATACGATACGCTGTACAAAAAATTAAAACTGCTGGAAGAGGAACATCCCGAACTCATCACCCCCGATTCGCCTACCCAACGTGTCGCCAAAGGACTATCCGAAAAATTTCCTTCGGTAAGCCACTTGGTGCCCATGTTGAGTTTAGATAATACTTATAATGCCGATGACCTTCGCGATTGGGATCGCCGCTGCCGCGAACTCGCCAATACCAACCATATTGCTTATTGTGTAGAGCCCAAATACGATGGTGCAGGTATATCGCTTATCTACGATAATAATAATCTATCCCGCGGCGCCACTCGTGGCGATGGGGTTATGGGTGAAGAAATTACCAATAACATTAAGCAAATAATGGCCATACCGCTTTCTGCCAATTTCACCGATTCCGGCTTAAGCCAAATAGAAATTCGTGGCGAGGTGGTCATTCATAAAAATGTATTCGAAGCTTTTAATAAACAAAGGCTCGCCGAGGGGCTTGCTCCATTGGCTAATCCTCGTAATGCAGCTAGTGGCACCCTCCGCATCCTCGATCCTGTCGAGGTTCGTAAACGTGGCCTCACTGCTATTTTATACCATATCAGCCACTATACGCTACGTGATAATAACCATAAACCTGCTGCCCTACTTTCGCATTACGATGCAGTAAATTGGTTGTATCAATTGGGCTTTCCCACGCCTGCCAAAGATATGGCTGTCTATCACTCCATCGAAGATGTTATTACACACTGCCACCGTTTCGAAGAGAAACGGGATTCACTTCCTTTCGAGGTGGATGGTCTGGTCATAAAGGTAAATAGCTTTGCCTTGCAAGATGAAATGGGCCAAACCACGCACCACCCGCGCTGGGCTGTAGCCTACAAATTCAAAGCGCGCCAAGCTACTAGTGTGCTGCGCAAAGTAGAATTTCAGGTGGGCCGCACAGGTACTATTACGCCTGTTGCTAAAATTGATCCTGTACCTATTGGTGGCGTTACTGTTAGTTCTGTTTCTTTATTCAATGAAGATGTAGTACGCGAAAAAGATTTACGCATTGGCGATACTGTGCTGGTAGAACGTGCCGGCGATGTCATTCCATATATCGTAAAACCACTGGCCGAGTTGCGCACAGGCTCCGAATTGCCTATTCATTTTCCCACGCAATGCCCCGCTTGCAATCAGGCACTCGAAAAGGCTGCCGATGAAGCTGCATGGCGCTGCATCAATATCAATTGCCTGGTTCAAGTGGTCGAAAAAATGATTCACTTCTCCTCTAAAGATGCTATGGATATTCGCAACATGGGCGAGGCTAATATCCAAAAATTCTATGAGCTGGGTATTCTTAAAGGCATCCCCGATATCTATCATATCAATTGGCATCAGGTGCAAGCACTGGGTGGCTTCGGACAAAAGTCTATCTCCAATTTACAACAGGCAATCCAACTGTCTAAACAACAACCGCTCAACCGTCTCATATATGGCTTGGGTATTCGCTATGTTGGCGAAACTACTGCCAAAACTTTGGCTAATGCAGTCACGCATATCAAAGATCTTTACGATTGGAACGAAGAAAAATTATGCTCGCTCGATGATGTAGGCCCCAAAGTAGCAGCTTCTGTTTACCACTTTTTCCAATCTCCCGAAAATCGGCATATCATTAATTTGTTGCAAGATGCAGGACTAAATTTGGCTAACCTCCATACCGAAATGAAACAGGGTGGGGGAGCGCTTAGTGGTAAAACTTTTTTGTTCACCGGCACGCTCAGTCAGTTTAAACGCTCCGATGCCGAAAAACAGGTAGAAGACAAAGGAGGTACTATTCTTAGTGGCGTAAGTACCAAACTCAATTATCTGGTAGTAGGTACCGATGCAGGCTCCAAGCTGGAGAAAGCTAAAAAATTAGGCACGGTTACCATCCTCTCCGAATCCGAATTTCAAGAGCTTATAAATACTTCAGTATGAAAAAACTAAGCTACTTTTTTGTACTTATACTGCTCGCTGCTGCCTGTAATAACGATAATCAAGTGCAGTATAAAAAGGTGAATCCCGCCGATGTAGACCGCCTGAGCCCGCGTACTTACTTGCACCTTACCTGCAATACTTTTGTTGGCAACCAAAATAAATTGGTTATAGATGGCAGCATTCAAAACAGTTCGGCTCTGGCCAAGTATAAGAATGTTATCATTCAAATTTTTTGTATCGATAGCTCCGGCCAAATTGCAAAACGCGAGCAATTGCCCGCGCTAGATCTCATTCACCCCAACGAAACACAATCTTTTAAGCTCATTACTTTAGCCACCTCCAATACTAAAAAGGTCGAGGTGAAATTATTTGATGCCACAGGGGTAAAATAGCTTTATTCATATTTTGCCATCACCTCAATCACATGGTCGTAGGAGTGCTTAATGATTTTTTGTAGTATCGCCTTATCCACGTCAGCTAACTTGTTAATGTACAAACAAGATAAGGAGGTTTTATGTTTACCCAATTTCGCCAATTTATCTTTATAGCGCTCTAACCTACTATGTATATATATGGTTATATTGGCTTTCCTGGGCGAAAATCCTGCTCTGCACATATCACCTTCGTGCCCGCTGGCATATTTGTAATGGTAGGCACCAAAGCCCACTATGCTTGGCCCCCACATCACTGCTTTTTCTCCTGTTATCTCCTGCATCATTTTTACCAACTCAAAGCAGTCTTTTCTTTTCTGCTCGGGCGCTACAGTGTTTAAAAATTCTGTTACACTTTGTTTGCCGGGTTTAGTTTTCAGTTCTGCCATAAATATTTATTTAAAGGGTACAATCATTCATGCTCTATCAATGCCTTCTCAATATTTCTACTGGGTATCATCCACATTACCGATACGGATGCAAACAAACATGCCGCCAAAATAGGACTAACATACAGTGCAGCCGGTATTGATAAGGTATAGCATATTAAAGATGCAATTCTCTTAGGCTTATCTTTACTTAATGCTTTGGTTACAGGTGTCTCGTGGGTATATGTTTTTTGTATAGTGGTAGATAATAGGCTAAAGGCAGCGCCACATATCCAAAGTAATGCACCATAAATAGCCACACTAACGCGGTCAAATTTATTGGCTCCCATCCAGCCCGTTGCAAATGGTATTATAGATAACCAAAACAATAAATGCAAATTTGCCCACAAAATTCCGCTGTTAATTTTCTTTACGGTATGTAACAAATGGTGGTGGTTTACCCAATAGATGCCTATAAACACAAAACTTAGTATATAAGAAATAAATGCCGGCAATAACGGACTCAAGCATTTAATGCTACTTCCCTCAGGTATCTTCAATTCCAATATCATAATGGTTATAATAATGGCTAATACCCCGTCGCTAAAGGCTTCCAGGCGTTGTTTATTCATGGGTATAATTAGTATTTTCTAAAATTAATAGGTTCTAAGCATAAAATCACAACGCTCATTAAATATCCCCCGATGCACCGCCACCATCACTATGCCCACCTCCAAATGTTGGGCCCTGCTCCGGTATGGGTTCAGCTACTCCAAATTGCTCGGCAATAAACAAGTTTTCTAAATTCATAAACTTGCCTTGCTCCTTATCTATGTCTTTCGATGTCAATCCATTTCTGTCGTTTTTCAAATAGTTAATCACCCAATAACAAAGCACTATCAGCAGGCCGCCAAACAACATCAGCGCATGGCTGGTCTGCATAATATGAAAAAAGTACTTAAAGGTCAGCACACTCAACACAATGGTTATTATCCCCATCCTGAAATTGGTTCTGTTTTTTTGCTTAATGCCCAAATACAACAACACCACCGGCATAGCAAACATCCATATCCATAATAATAGATTCCAGCTATTGCCAAGGTTAAAACTGTCGCCCGATTGCATAAATTTTAAATGCCTCAAATGGAATGGACTTAAAATGATTGGGCTTAATAATAAATTACCGCCACAATACATCGCAAACAATAAAAATATACCTGCCCATTCATAACTCTTGTTATACAGGTAATTCGTATTCCTAATTTCAAATTTCTTAACACCCCAATACAATAAGCTTGCAAGTGCTATTATCATCATGTCGAATACTATATAATTTTGCTGCATCAGTAAAGGCAATAGTATTTGCACTATAGCCAGCATTACATAAGCTCCTGCAACTATCCCCATCAGCGCATCTGTAAATCTTAAGGTTAAATAAAATGCTATTGCTGCAAGTAATAGGTAATCAATAGGGTTATCACTCCTGGTTTTCCAAAATATTACAACATGACTGCAAATGACTATAGCACACAATAACAAGGTATCAACGCCCGAATTATAATGTTGATTATTTTTTACCAAAAACTCCAACAAGGCATAGCTGCCTATTGCCATGATTATCAAAACACCTAAATAGTTATTGTGTTCAAAACTTCCTGTTAGCAAATACAAAAAACCGGTAGCCATAAACATTACCATAGTGCTGAGTAAAAACAGCCCTATGCGTATAAATATATTCGGACTGTAAAAATAAGATGGGTATAATTCCTTAACCCTATCATAAAATGGCTGGTCAATAATCCCCTTCTTCATGGCGTCTTGGGCTTCACGCTGCCAATAATTATTTTCTAATTGCGCTGTATTATAGGCTGTCCTCATGGCGTAGTTTTTTTAGGGTGTTAATTATCGTCACAATGGCCAATACCGCCGTTGCCATTTCAAACAAACTTGCAAAATAGGCCATGCCTATATTACCATCATTCCCAACAATGCTAAATAGTAATTTCAAAAAGGTATAGCTCATAGCTATATACCCGTATATGGTCATAAATACAAAAAAATAAGACGACCGCTCTTGTATTGCTAACTTATATTGCAAGTACGCCGCCACTGCAAATACCAAAAATAACAACAGGTATATTTCCTCAAATTTTACCATCGCCGAAATCAACGATATAAACAATAAATGAAACCCAAAGTTTTTATACGTAAATGCAAAGTGGGCTTTCACATCTCGCATCACCGATAGGTAACTTATGCTCATTAAAACCAACCCAAATAAAAACATCGCCACAATGGTCATGTCATTATTTAAATTGTTCAAATCAAAAAAATGCATCGGCGATAGTACTATGCCTATACAGGCCGCCATATTGGTAATAGCCATACTCAATACGCCTAAATGGTCGTAATAGTAGGCACATACCAACAACAGCAGCGCAGGTATAATAGATGCCAAATTCCAACCGCTGCCAAAAAAATGATACTGAAATTGTAAATAACCTATACAACTTACCATCAGCATAGCCGAAAGTAAAACCACATAATCATATGCTATACCGGAACTCTCCACTTTTTGTGTGCTGTAACCCCCGTGCTTTTTATAGGCATATATAAATCCTGCAATTGCTGCAATGCCCAATAATATAATAATGGTTAAATGCCCTATGGTATTAATATTCTCGTAAATAAACATACCCACGCCCGTTGTAAATAGGGTAATACCTAAATACAACATAGTTTTCAGCTCCCAATGCAGCGAAAAGGGTCTGCTTTCAATCCTGGCCCTCACTTGCGCTACGCTCTCCTCGCTCAAATGGCCATCTTCTTGCAGCTTCTCAAATAGTCTTATGTCCATAGTGGTTTACAGATGCTTATTATGCTAATGTAAGTAATTCATTTTGCTTTTCTCCAATTCGTCCGTACAAAAAATGCCCCCCACAAAGTGGGGGGCATCGCATTATCATTTTTGTTCGTTATTATTTCTTCTTGTATTTCGATACCATTTCACTCACGCCACTGCGCAATAAATACTCGGGGTTAAGGCCCGTAAATAGTTTTATTTTATTGGGTGCCTCTTTCATGGCTTTCTCCAATTGTAACATGCCTTCTTTTACTTTACCCATCTCTATCAGCACCGCAGCGTTAAAGTAGTTAAAATCGGGTTTATCACCGCAATTGCTCCGCGCTATCTCTATTTGTGTAAGGGCTTCATCATAATATCCGGCTAAATATAAGCCACGCACCAAGGCCAGCCAGGTACTTTTATTGCCGGGCTTTAACCGCACCGCATTCAGGTAGCATACCAATGCTTCACTTTTCACATTCATCTCCATCAGGCAATTGCCAATGGCCAAGCAATAGGATGCGTTTTCCTTGTTTAAATGCAAGGCCACCGAAAACGATTTTACGGCCTTCTCCCATTGCTTCTCTCGCGCATAGGTCTCGCCAATCTTATAAAATATACCATCATCCTGCGGACTCAATTGCGAGGCCTGCCTGTAATAGTAACGGGCTCTGGTAAAGTTCTTCTGCTTCTCCCAACAATAGCCTATCGCTTCAAATATCACATCCTCCGCCTTGGCTATTTCCAAATGCTTTTCCAACACATCAATGGCTTTTTCAAACCATTTTAAACGCATATAAGCATCAGCCATATTCCTATAGGCAAACTCAAATTTCTCATCAATAGCCACGCAAAATTCATAAGCATCAATGGCTTTCTCATACAATTTTAAGCCTTGTAAGGCTGCCCCCAAATTAAACCAAGCCAATGCATTATAAGGGTCCTTATCGGTTAACTGGGTATGCAATGCCACGCTCTCATCCAGCCTATCAGTAAATTCAGCCCAAAAACATAATTTTTGCAAGGCTTCCTCATTACGCTTATCAATGGCTATCACTCGCTTCAAAGTATCAAATACCGCATCAAACTCCTCCGATTCGTCATATACATCCGATAGCTCTAATAATAATTCTATCTTCTCCCTACCCTCAAAATGGTTGCTCTGACTTTCCAACAGTAAAGCAGCTTGGTCATATTTAAACTGCCCCAATAGTATATCGGCTCGCAATAGCACCGCATCCAAATTCTTGTTGTCGTATTGCTCTAATTCATCTAGGATAATCAGGGCCTGCCCAAATTTTTGCACCTGGGTAAGTATCTCTGCCTTTAAAAGTAATATGCTACTGGAAAAAGGGTAATAGGTTCGGGCAATATCGCATGCCAACATGGCCTGCTCTTCATTATTATTCTGAAAATAATATTCTATAATGCGCTCATAATCTTCCTCTTCCAAAAAACCTCCCGGTTCGCCGGCTTTCACTTTCTCAAACTTTTTAAGCAGTTCCTCAAGCGAGCCTTCTTCTTCATCTAAAAAGTCGTCTTCAAACATAGCTTTGGCGTTTATACCAAAGTTAATAAAAATCGCCCTTAATTATGTCAGCGCATTGTTATTTAAACTTAAAATACACATGAAATTAACAAGCCTTCTCGCAACTGGAGTTGCGGCACTTGTCGCATTAAAAAGAAAGAATAATTATTGTACTTATTTCTTGTACACTTTTACCGAGCAGGTATAAAACTCAAGTTTCTTTATTTGTTCCTCACGGTTCAAATGGCGCAACTTATTGGTTTTAGGTAAATGTAAACTCAAACTTTTTGGCAAGGAATGCACCAATTTCAATAAAGCATTGCTGCTTTCAGCATAAGTATTGCCTTCGTTTTGTTTTCCTTTAGCGGTTACTATAGCCAACACGTTTCCATTGGCATCCAACACGGGTGCACCGCTCTGCCCGGGGTCGGCAGGTAATTCCAAACGGTATTGCATCGAGTCGTTCTGGAATCCATTTTTTGCACTTATATAGCCTTCGTTATATACAATTTCATCATCCGGAAATCCAAGGGTATACACTTTGCTGCCCAAACCTGCCTTGGCACCCGAAAAGGTATAGGGCACTTCGGTACTGCCAAATCTAAAATCATCATCTTCTACTTTCAATATGGCCAAATCGGTTTGTGGCTCATATGCAAGTACGCGGGCTTTAAAATAATCGCCTTCGTGGTTTTGTATGTATACCGAGTCGGCTCCTTCTGTTACGTGGTAGTTAGTAACAAAATAACCATTGTTGCTAATGGCAAATCCTGTTCCCGTATATTTTACTACAGATACGGGCTGACTCGTCTTGGTATTCGTATTAATGTCTTTTAATAGCTGGTTCTGCGATCGCTTGATGTTCTCTAACTCTCGTCTCAAAACGTTGTATTGAGAAACGTCTTTTTTACTGCTGTTATTCATTACCCAAATGGTAGATAATGAAGTAAGCAATGCCATGCCGGCCGCAACTGCAGCGGTACGTATATAATAGCTGCGTAATGGAATGCTTTTCTTAACTGCTGATTTGCCGGCACCTATTTCTTGTAGCATGTTTTTCATCTGCTGCCTCTTACCCGCCTTTTCCATACTCCGCAACAAATCTACACAGGCTCTAAATGATGCATTATATGCATGATCATCTATCAAACGCTGCTTCAGTTCATGCAATGCATCCGCAGGCATAGTGCCCCCTACAAATGCCTCAGCTGTTACCCAAATTTCATATTCGTTCAAAATCATTTCAGTTCAATTGGCCTTTACCGCGTAAAATAATTTCCTTAAGCGGGTCAAACATTTATACTTCTGTGTCTTGGCATTCTCCGGATTGGTATATCCAAAATCTGCCGATATTTCCTGCATCGTTTTATTCTGCTCATAAAAAGCTTTTAATAAACTTCTACAGGGCTCCCCTAACTGTTCCAGGGCACTGCTCAACTGCTCAAAATGTACTTCTCGCTCTCTGTGTATATTCAAATCATCCTCATATGCTGCATCCTGTCCATCTTCATTGTCGCTATCTTTTATAGCAACCGCCGGCAATCGGTCCTCTGCTTTCAGTTTCTTTAACCATAGGTTTTTGCTTATCGCAAAAACATAGGTGCCTATTTTACACTGCAACCTAAAATCTGCCGCCTGCGCCTTCTCATACATCACCATCATCGCCTCCTGAAAAACATCTGCCGCATCATCTGTACTGCCACCATTTTTCAATATCCAGCCATTAATAATCTTAAAATGCTGCTTATATATCCGCTCTGTTGCAGCCCTATCACCCATAGCAAATTCTGCTAATAGCTGTTCTTCGCTTTCAAGAGGCCTGTACAACATTAATTCCTGTTTTTAAAAAAAGTAACCCAACACGCTTACAATTGTAAATTTATGATTTAATACTAAATACCTTTCATATCTCTCTTTTATAGATGCCTTTTACTTATTACACTTTCAAAATAAAAATATGTAATAAATTTTTCAATTTTTTTCTGTTTTAAGGGTTACCTATGCTCAAAATGGGTATAAAGTGTATAACCATCCAAAAAAATTAATATTATGAAATTTGTAAAATTCGGAATTTTCGCTCTTTCTATGAGTCTTTTCATCGCTTCTTGCGGAGGCGGTAATGGTGAAGCACCAAAAACTGATACTGCTGCTGCTCCTGCTCCAGCTGCTGCTGCTCCTGCTGCTGCTCCTGCTGCCGACACTACTAAAGCTGCTCCTGCTATGGATACAGCTAAGAAAGCTGCCGCTGCTGCTCCTGCTGCTGAACCTAAGAAAGAAGAAGCTAAGAAAAAATAATTTTAGCTCAAATTATATAAGAAGGCCATCCTCCAAAACAGGGTGGCTTTTTTATGTCTGCTACAAATATCCTACATATGCATATTTTATAATAAGTCCTCCCCCGGCTTTTTATTGGCTTCCTTACCCAACATAATGCTTTCCGCAAACGTCTATTCTGTTGATTGCCTTTGTAGCTTATTTTTTCATCGTATAATTTATCTCTATTATGCCTAAGCGTCTTATTACCATCCTATCTGCCATTTGCCTTATGGCTTGCAGCAAAAGTGCTAATATTACGCCTCACCCTACACTAATTATTAATAACCAAAATCTTATAGGTAAATGGCAACTGGTGCTTGTTACCGGCGGTTTAGCCGGTATCCACGAAACGGCTGCACAATGGGGCCACACCGAGTCCTTTACTTTTACAGCCAATAATACCATTAGCCATTCGCTGGATACTGCCTTAAATGACTTAGGTAGCTATTATTTAATCAACGATTCTTTATATGCAGGTAAAGATGTATATATAGATAGCGCTTACTTTAATACGCTTTATGCCGCTCACGATACGCTCGTTATGGCAAATGCGCGTATCCTCGATGG
>TBL_comb48_EPIDRAFT_1003296_pt1 | contig 10845 bp, 12 predicted proteins | sample TroBogEpilimnion_37_FD_10681 | JGI IMG/M metagenome (IMG submission 10681)
CATTTCATAGCCGAACCCCTCAATGGGATTGCGAAGCTCTTCCTGGACGCGAGCCGGAAGCTCCAGAATGCGCAGCATGCCGCTCATCCACTGCTCGCTCTTCCCTACCTGGCGGGCAAGTTCGCGCTGGGTGGCGATGGCTCCTGAGTCGAGCAAGGAGCGCAAGGTCTCGGCCAGCTCGACGGCTCCGATGTTTTCACGCTGGATGTTGGAGATCAAGCTCTTGAATCGTCGTGTGGTGTGGTCTTCGGATTCGCGCACGAGGACTTCAATCTCGGGGAGGCCGACGGCCTTGGCCGCACGGAAGCGGCGATGACCGGTGAGAATGCGATAGCTGTCACCGTCCGGTGTGACGGTGATCGGCTCGACGATGCCATGGCGTCGCACGGACTCGATCATGTCGTCCATGTTTCTGAATGTCTTGCGTTCGTTGTCGGGGTCTTCCTGGAGTCGTTCGATGGAAACCACGAAGCGGCCTCGTTTCGGCAATCCGCCGGTGAGGCCGGATTTGACGAGATCGAGGCGGCTTTTGCCTTCAGGTAATTTCATGCTGTTGAAACGGTGACTGCATCGCGCTGAGGTTCATCGGGTGAACTCAGGGCGTCTGCGGCCTCCGGGTGGGCCTGTGGCCCGTTAGTAAATAATTCGCGCACCTCTTCGACGAGGGCGGCCATGTCCTGAGCTCCTTTGGAAAGCGGTCGGTAGTGGAAGATGCTGCCGCCGTTTTCGTCCACCTGAGCCAGCCAGCCACAGGAACGTATCTCGCTGCGTGCGGACGCCATGGCGTCATTGTGCATGAGCATGAGGACACGCTTCCGCAAGCCGGGCAGGCGGGTGAGGTTGCTCAGGACATGCAGGAGACGGAAGTCGGCGCTGGGCCGGAGTTTGAGCAGGAGCTTGTAAATGCTGGCGTAACTCTTGACGGCTTTCGTGCTCTCAAAGGGCACGATGAAGGCGTCGGCGGGAAAGATGGCGTTCTCCATGATCGGCGAGATTTGATTCGGCGAGTCGATGACGATGAAGTCGAAGCGATCTGCGATGTGTTCCTCGGCGATGAGCTGAGTGAGCATGGACGGATAGCCTTCGGTCTGGCTGATCTCGCGCCCGAGGTCTTCCAAGCCATCGGCACTGGCGACGAAGGACAGCCGCTCAAAGCCGGTGCCCTGGATGACATCGCTGAGCGTCTGCTGGCGCATGAGCGCGGACACGAGAGTGCCATCGGCGGTGAGGCCATCCCCTGCGGCTAGCCATTGCGTGACCTGTGCCTGGGGATCAAGATCCATCAGGAGCACGCGATGACCGTAGCGAGCGAGTCCGCTGGCGACATTCATGGCGATGGTGCTTTTGCCACAGCCGCCTTTGGCATTGATGACGGTGATGATTTTCATGCGGTTTGATTAAAAGCTTGGTTGTTAATGCTCGCGTCCCACTGCCAGAAGTCCGGGAGGCCGAAGAACTGCCGAAAGGCGCTAAGGCGCATGCTTTCAGCATCGAAACTGTCGAGAACCTTCCTCGACCACGGCTTCGGATCGGCAGCGAGATCGGTCCGCTCGTGATCGCGTTTGGCGATGAAGCGGGCGTATTCATCCGGCTGGGATTGCTGCATCGTGCTCTCCTGCTCGGTGAGCCAGGCCAGCCATGCAGCACGATGGGTTTGCTCATGCTGCTCGCGCAATTGGGTCACGGAAGCGAGCTGTGCATGAAGCCGTTGCTTCTCGATCTTCACGAGGAAAGCATCTCCAAGCTGGCGGATCGCGAGTTGGAGTGATGGGAACGGATTACGCTGCTCGCGGGCCAATTGCCCCAAAGCACGGCCCCATTCGCTGACTTGGCTTTCACCTGCAGCAGCACGAGTGAGACGCTGCACGAAGGTAGCTGCCCTCTTTGGTTACGATTCCCCACACCCGAATACCATTTGGGATTCCAGAGTCTCCACTGCGCTTTGCTTTAGATTAGCCTGCATTTTGAACAAAATGGGTATTGATCGAGTTAAAGCACGCGAAATATTTCCGCAGCTTGGGTATGTTCCAGGAAATTCCCAGAGAGTGACTTCGCGCCTTCCACTCATTACACAATTCTGGCCCAATGTGTATGAAAGGTGGAAAGGACACTTTGCAGGCGCGGGCATCATCAATGAGTTGTCGGTTTTATTGAACGATTCCAATATCATATGCCCGATCCACGGACTCCAAAATGAAGTTCAGTGTTGGACACCTTGGAAGGTAAACATGGTATTCTTTACCGACGATATAGTTGCATGCCCAGGCCGGGCCGAGTCTATGGCAGTGAGTGGTGGTTCTCAAATGCCTCCCCCGCATAATGCCGAAGCAAAGATTGACCCTGGGGAAGATGGCTTATGCAACCACCGGATTGTTAACCGTAATTTTGGTATTCACTTTGAGCCTGATGTCATTCACGGTGAGTTAAACGATTCTGAAGTGCTTGGATTGCCGCACGGCGAGCATGGCTTGGAAGGCCGAAGATTTCTTCTGGAATTTTACCGTATGCCAAATGGCAATTGTAAAATTGGTGGACGCGTGAGAGTGGGAGATCCCTGTTTTGAAATAATCAACGGAGCCGCGATTGACTCCGGTTGCCCGCCAAAACAAGGTGGGATCAATGTGCTCGATCAAACAAGCAGTGTTTTTGTTTTTCCGCTTGGGAAGGTTGCAAAAGGAAGAGAGGTCGCTGAAATCAAAAACTTCACCTGCCATCCACGAGTAGAGTATGCACATTTTCTTGAACTGCTGCCCCAGGCTATACAATTGCAATGAGGACTTCGAGATCTCATCAGTTTGGTTCAGGCGCGTGATCTCAATTCATCGTGGTCAGCCTGCTATCAAACACCCCCAAACACCCTGAGCAGCAGGTATAGTCATACGCTCGGCCACACATCATCTGCCAGGTTACTTCTGGCGATGACACCGTGGCGATGATGGGTGCCATAGGACCGCAAACAGGGCAGAGCACGTGACCTGCCGGAACGATGACAGGCGGGGTGGCGTTGGCCCACGAATGGAAACACTGCACCAAGTGCTCTTCAAGCAGCCGGTCGGAGCCATCTTGGATCGGATGCCTCAGCGCATGACTAGGCGGCAGTTCAATCTTGTGGCCGTCCGGCAGGGCGATCAGGCGGCGCAACCCCCAATAACCATGTTCCTGCAAAATTTGGCGCAGCGTGCGCAGTTTTAGTTGGTGGTGGCCTTTTAGCGCCACCGACTCGGGTTTCGTGATTGCCATGTAACAATGGCCGTCGTTTTGATCACGCCATGACTCCGCCCATCCCGTGGCACGGACTTCTTCGAGAAGTTTAGCCAGAAAAAGCACATCGCTGGTTTCTTTGATCGAATCTCCATCACGCGGTGAGAGTGTTCCCTCGGCGGGTGGTGCAAGGTGAAAGCGTTTGGGTTTGAAGCATTGCTTCTGGATTAGAAACCGACGGCGAACGTCTCTCTCTATGCTGCCAGCCTCCGCAATGGTCATTTTAAAGTGCTGGGCTATTTCGTCATAGGTTTTGATGCCCTCTTTGCCCCAGCCCATGCAAGCGATGAAAACCTGCCGTTCCAGTTCGGACAGGTCTGGCACGGCGGCGAGATACTCCAGTTCTTCCGCCAGCCAGCCTTCGTCCTCGTCTTCATTGTTGGCAACCGGTGGTGCGGAGCTTGGATAATCATCTGGAAATTCGGTAGAGTTATCCTCGACTTCATGGTTCGCGGCCAGTGGCACGCTGCTTAAAAAGTCATCTTCGAAATCAATGGGGCACATAGGATGGATCGTTGGTTTGATGGTGATTGTCGGGGTGTTTAGATGCGGATCGCTACGATCATTGCCATTGAACACGAGCGTGAATGGGATTCGTGGGAAGCGCCGGGCTTGCCGCAGAGCAGCGAAGGTCAGAAAGGTCGAAGGCGCGACGAACCACCACACAAAGTCGTGCGAGTTGGATGTCTTGGAGAAACTCGGCCAGGATTTGCCCCTGATCTTCCAATCCAAGCGGAATAAAAAACACCCGATCAGGCAGCGCACCGGCTTGGGCAGCTTGTTCGAGCGCCATCTGCAGGGATTGGAGAGACTCATCCATGCAGGTCTTGCCCGCCAGTCGGCCCGGCCTGCCTTCCATGAGGGATTCCCACGTGACCAGGCGAAGCTTCGAGCGGGCGGCTGATTTCGGCGGCAACATGCGCGATGTCACCACCAGCCAGTCGCCTTCCTTGCCCTCCCTGGCGGCCACATCAAAAACATCGCCATGCACAATGCGGTGGCGGCCGAATTCAGGGAACGGACGAGCGAGCACAGCCGCTGCACCCTCATCGGTGGCAAAGACCTTGCACAATCGCTCTGTCTTCGAGTCCAGGTCGAAATTCCACCGTAGCACAAATTCACCCTCGGCCTCCCAGTGGAAGGCTAGGTCCATCGCTACGGTCCGGTAAACGGCATCGGGCTGGAGCACACGAAGTCCCGTCGAGTCCTGCTCGTAGGGTGCCCCTAACCCCATCCGGTGCCCCTGAAAGCCCTTCACCCACAACGGCGGCCGAGAGCCCACGTGCATGAATAGATCCAGCATCAGGCTGTTATCGACCTCCAGTTTTTTGGTCTCCACGGTCACCAACAAACGCGGAACATGGAGACCGTTGTGGCTGAGGAGGATGTAGGCGGCCAGCCCCTCGGCCGTGAAGTAGAACAGCTTAAGCCGGCGCCCGGTGTCGCGGCGGCGTAACTGCAGGGTGATCATCCACTGCGGCTGCTCGTGGGCGGGAACAAATGCCCGCTGGTACTCTTCACGTTCACCTTCATTCAGGAAACTGGCTCCGGCTAGGTGCCGGCGGTAGTCACGGTGCAACTCCAGATGCGTGCGCTCCTCAAAGGACCGGTCAACTTCTTCATCGAGCAGTTCAAGCAGCGGATGTCCGTCCAGGCAGCGCCTCAGATAGGCCTGAATATCCGCGCACTCCATGTAGAGGTTCACACACAAAAACGTATCACAGAGATGGGAGAAGCGCAGCAAGGGTTCGATGTCCTTGCCCGCACCGATGTAGTAGCAGGAGTTCGCAAAGTCGGAGGCGGTGATTTTCATGATCGGATTCTAGTTCTGGGACAGCAGGCGGGTGCGGTTGTAATGGATGATCGGGCAGCCGTCGGTGTGCTGGTAACCCGCCAGCAAGTGCTAGAAGAGGTTTTCCATAGGGGCAACAACCTCCTCGGCAACCAAGCGCACCAACAGTTGATTGGAACGGCTCACGGCATTGGCAGTGCAGCGTGGTCCGGAGATGCCGCAGTAGCGGGCCTCGGGCACCTCACTGATGCACATGCCCGTGGCAAAGCCTAGCAGGTTATGCTGCAGAGCAAAGCTGCTGGCGTGGCACCATATGAAAAGGCTGTCAGCCTTACTGGGCAGAGAGGCGGCATGCCGGCCTTCAAGCGTGAACAACAAGCCGCTCGAATGCCCATGACCCAGCAAGATGACACGCCTATGAATGCGAATTAGCTTGGTCATCTCAGCTGCTGGCTCTGGCCGCCTAAGCACGCTGATACCGGGCAAGCGGGCATAGATTGGGCAAAGGAAATCCGTGCAGGGGTCATGGTGGTGTAATACCAATGTTTTTCTTTCCGGGTGTCTGGATGTGTTCACTACCCACTATCGGTGCAGTCAAGTGCCAAATACTGGCACTCAGCGCCAAATTCAGAATATCCAGACCTCAAGGCCAAGCATCAGTTTAAGGTTGAGGGAGTGTTGCAAACTCGACACCGCCGAATGGTGATGATGTGGAAGCACTGGACTGCTATGTGCGTTAGGTGACAGGCCAATCTGCCGCTGAGTGCCATTATCTGGCACTGACACCGTGCGAAGGTTGGGGATGACCTCCTCCCACCCATCTGAACACGCCCGGTCGCAGGCCAGTGATCCCGAGACCATCCGTTCCCTCCAAGAAGCTCCGGAGAGTCCCGAAAAATGTGCACACAAGATCAACTGATTGCCCCCCCCTAGAAGGCCTGCACGCCCATCAGCAGCAGGTTGGCTGAATTGCCTTGCTCATCTCATCATCAAACACCATCACCCTGAATCATTCGACCATGCGCATCATTGCCATTTTCAGCCCCTCTGGAGGTGTGGGAAAAACCACCCTCGCCGTCAATCTCGCGGCCAGCCTGGCCGAGTTGGGTAAACGTGTCCTCCTCGTTGATCTGGATGCTCAGTCTAGCGCCACCATAGCCCTGGGTCTTGCCACGGAACCCGGAGGCAGCCTGTATTCGGCGCTGGTGGACGAAACATCACCCAGAGGGGTAATCCGCGGCACGCGATTACCGAGCCTGTTCGTCATTCGCTCGCACATAGAGCTTTTGGAAGTCGATATGCGAGTCGCGCAACGCGATCATCACCAGACCCGGCTGCGTGAGGTCATAGCGGAACTGCGTGCCCTCCCTGACTTTGACTGCATTCTCTTGGACTGCCCGTCTTCCATGGGAATCATGACAAGCGCGGCCATGGCTGAGGCGGATGAACTGCTCGTCCCGCTCCAGCCTGGATTTATGATGTGGCCTCTTGTGAGCTTTTTGCTAGCCCAGATACAGCATGTCATTGAAAGCGGGGTCAATCCGGGATTGGATATGGGAGGCTTCGTGATCAACAGGTTCGAAGGCGATGCAGCCATACTCCGCGAAGTCGCTCGCGCATTGCAAGCCACTGCGGAACCTTATGTCTCCGGTAATGTGGTCTACTTCACCACAATCCCCGACTCCGTCGCATTGACTGAAGCCCCATTCTCCGGCCAGACAATCTTGGAGTATGATCCTAATGGTGTGGCAGCCAGAGCGTTTCGCGATTTGACTCAAGAGTTTCTTGACCGAGGCACAAACAAACCAGCTATCTCTATTGAGATTGAAAAGTGAAAAATCTCTACACTCATGCCTCCCCTTGAACGCCGAAAACTCCTTGGAACCGCCCTCACCCTGGTCCCTGGCTTTCACATCCTGAATGCCCTGACTGCGGCGGCCTCTGTTCCACATGCCTTGCAGACGCCTGAAGAAATCGACTTTGTCGACCTTCAACGACTGCGGGCCATTGAGAACACCGAGAACTGGATCGCCATGCATGCGGAACATTGCATCAATCGCATCACCTGGAATGGACTGATTTCGGATTGGTCTGAGCAGCTCCATCAAAAGATCGACTATTTTGCGGAGGCCGCGAGTGGGGAAGATGGCGGGCCAGGAATATTGATGACTCGTCTCCAAATGGAACTTCTTGGCTGGCAGACAAGGGCTTCATCCGGCACGGCTCCTTGCGAGGCACGCCTCTTTGTCTCCACGTTGTTCCTCATCGACATTGCCGTCTCTAGCCACACTGCCTTTGATCAAAGCTGCAGCACCACTTTCGCGGAGCTCATGAAGTCGAAAAATCCGTCGCTTTATGAGGCTCTGATTGCCGCGCTTCGAAAGCTGAATGTCGAAGAGGTGCTGAGATTCGTAGATGCCTGCCAGGAGATGGTGGATATCCGAGTCGATGATCCTGAAATGCTCGGTGACCATCTGAAATTCATGGCTCCAACGATTAAGGATGACATTCTTTCTCTACTGTAGGTCCCCCCCGTTGTCATCGCTTGATCCAACACCTCAGGTGACGACCGGCAGATCACCTTTGTCATACTTTCGCGATCCGTATGATGACGATTCCTCAATACCACGCGGTCTATGGCTAGGAGATGACGCCTTTCTTTCTGAGTATGAAGGCTTTCCCCACCCAAAATTTCAAGCCAAAGGTCGAAAATAACCCAACACATGGATCGCGACAATGCCAAGCGTTGGGATGCTACTTGCTGACCCCTGGGTCATATCCCAAATACGTCAACAACAGTTGCCGATTCAGTTCCGACGGCGGGTTCTTATGCAGTTCCCAGCGTTTGAGGGTGGCCCCTGAAATCCCCAGTTGGCCAGCCAGTTCCTTCATCGTCAGATTCTCTTTCAGCCGCTTGGCCCGCACATGATCAGCAAGACAGGTCGGGTTCAAATGCCTGTCCGACCGCACCCACCAACGACGCGTATATCGCCCCCGATTGACCAACAACCGCCTTTGATGAAAAGCCAACAAACGCATCCGGGAGCAGGCTGCAAGGTCGCACGGGAACTCTGGTGGACTTGATGCAGTCGAAGGCGCGTCTGTCTCTGCGCGAACTCGGGCCTGCGGGGTTGACGGAAATCCGACGGTGAAGCAAATCGTGATTGCGCCCAAGGGGCGGTTCATGGTATCACCTGTGCATGCCTCCTAGTGCTCATCTGAGCCATCTCATCAAGCTGCTCGACGACGACTCTGAAGTCGTGCGGCAGGCGGTGCGGATGGAGCTGAATGGCATGCGGCGCGAGCTGCCGCAGCACATTGAGGCGCTGGAGACGCCGCTGTCTGCGGAGGAGGAGCGGCTGGTGGCACAACTGCTCGAACCGGCACGGCGGCTCGAACTCGAAGAAACCTGGATGCGCTGGCGCTGGATGGAGGGGCCGGACGCGCAGCTTGAGGAGGGTCTGAGCCAGCTTTCTTCCTTCATCAACGGCTGGAAAAGTCAGTCTGCGGATCTGGCCAAGCGCCTGGACGCGCTGGCGGAGGAAGCCTTTGCCGAAAAAGGCCGCATGGATGCGCATGAGCTCGCGGAGTGGCTTTTTGCTGCGCACAACGGCGTGACCCGTTTCCGGGGCAACAGCAAGGACTACTACTCGCCTGCGAACAGCAACTTGTTCTGGGTGCTGGACTCCGGCCTGGGCAATCCCATCAGCCTGTGCTGCATTTACCGACTGCTGGGCCATCGCTTTGGCCTCGAAATCGAAGGCTGCAATTTCCCCGGTCATTTCCTCTCCCGCGTGACCTTTCGCGACAAGATCTGGCTGGTCGATTGCTTCAATCGCGGGCGCTTCATGCTGGCTGCGGATGTGGCTAGACATCACCCGGCGGCGAATCCCGGCATGGAGGATCTCATTCACGAGCCTGCCACTGCTGAAGCGACGCTGCTGCGCATCCTGCGCAATCTGGATGAGGCCTATGAGCGCATCGGGCTGATACCGGAGCGGCAGTTTATGCGGCGTCTGGCGGTGAAGCTGATGGAGGATTAGGGCTGGCTTAGCGTGACGGTGTGACCAAGGCTGTTGCACGGTGCAGGCCCACGGAAAGCTCCAGGGCAGGTGAACTCAAGGCGACTGGATTGCGAAGGGAAGATGAACTTCCTTTGCTACAAGAAGGCCCGGAATTGTGAACCACTCATCGGACACTCATGAAACACTCATATCAGAGGCCGGAACCGATCCCGAATTCTGAATTTGCGGCCGTTATGGAGTGGAAGCTATTCGCGCTCCATTGCTTGGCTACGGCTCAGACAAACCGCTGCAGGATGGGCAGGAGGTTTTCCACGGTCTGCTCGGGCCAGAGCTTGCGGTCGGTCATCAGGGCACAGTCCAGCGAGCGGTGTTCGGGCCAGTTGGGTTCGGCGGGAATGTTGGGAATGACGTGGGCGAGGATGGCTTTGGAGGCGGCGACGTTCGCGTGCAGATGGCCGATGACGGACTCGGCGGTGACGGCTTCCTCTTCCACTTTCCAGCAGTCGTAGTCGGTGATCATCGCGAGGGTGGCGAGGGCGATCTCGGCCTCGCGGGCGAGTTTGGCCTCGGGCAGATTCGTCATGCCGATGACATCAAAGCCAAGCTGCCGGTGCGCATTGGATTCGGCGCGGGTGGAGAAGGCGGGACCGTCCATGCAGACGTAGGTGCCGCCGTTGTGGACCTTGCGGCCCTGGGCCACAGCGGCGTCATGCAGCAGGGCGCGGAGGCCGTTTGAAATGGGATCGCCAAAGGCCACATGGGCTACGATGCCTTTGCCGAAAAAGGTGTGTTGGTCGCGGCGGCTGGTGCGGTCAAAAAACTGATCCGGCAGCACGATGTCGCGGGGGTGGTACTGCTCCTGCAAGCTGCCCACGGCGGTGACGGCGATGATCCAGCGCACATTGAGGCTGCGCAGGGCCCAGATATTGGCGCGATGGTTTAGCTCGGTGGGCAGGATGCGGTGGCCTTTGGCATGGCGGGGCAGGAAATAGACCCGGCGGCCAGCGAGTGTGCCAGTCACGAGTGCATCCGAAGGGGGGCCAAAGGGGGTCTCTACGATGATCTCTTCGCGATTTTCAAATCCTTCGAGATCATACAGGCCGGAACCGCCGATGATGCCGATGGCAGGGGGTAAATTTTGACTCATCTGGGCAGGGTAGAAGGCATGGAGTCTGCTTCAACTGACATCATTGTGACGCTTTAAAATATGACATCGCTTAAGGATGAACAAAATCTCCGAAAGTAGCGTCTCAAAAGTGTCGTTATTTCCCCATCCTCCGCCATGAATGCCATGTGCCGTTTCCTGCTGATCCCGCCCGCCATTATCCTCGTTTCCTGCTCCATGCCGAACATGTTTGCGTCTTCCACGCCGCACAAAATCAAGCTCAAGGACGGACGTGAGGTGCCCTGTGAAGGAGCACCGCAATATCAAGAAAAGACCGGCTACTACCGCTACCGCACACTGGACAAGCGCGATGCCGTGATCCGCGCGGATGATGTGGTGACCATCGTGGAAAAGCGGGCGTGAGCATGCGCCCCCTCGTGCTGGCGTCTGCCTCCCCGCGCCGTGAGGAGCTGCTGCGCCGTGCCGGATTCGACTTCGAAATCGTCCTGTCGCAGGTCGAAGAGGCGCATGATGCGGCACTGACGCCTGAACAGCTCACGCTGGAAAACGCCCGGCGCAAGGCGCTGGCGGTTAGTCGCACCCGGCCCGAAGCACTCGTTATTGGTGCTGACACCTTGGTTTACGTGGATGGCGATCCGCTG
>TBL_comb48_EPIDRAFT_1003297_pt1 | contig 10838 bp, 9 predicted proteins | sample TroBogEpilimnion_37_FD_10681 | JGI IMG/M metagenome (IMG submission 10681)
CTCCTTTTATGACCTTAAGCTTTATGGCCCTGTTGGTTATTCCACATCTTAAACTAAGTGATAAAGGCTTGTTTGATGGAGATACTTTTCAGTTTGTAAAGTAAAATAAATAACACTCAGCAATAAAAAGCCGTAGAAGTTTGTTCTTTTACGGCTTTTTAAATTAATATCTATACTGTATGATAGTCATTAATAAACATATAATATATTTAGATTAATTTTGTTAGTTCATAAAGAAACCCATTATTTTGATAATGAAAGTATAACAGTTTATACAAATTTGCTCTAAATCAAAACGCTATTTTTTCATGACAAGAGTTATAAAAAAGACCTTTAAGTACATTGCAATTTTCATTGTAAGTTTTATTGCATTCATATTACTATATATAACATCAGCTTATTGTCTTTCCAGAATTCCAGTCGGGGGCGAAAAACCTTTATCCTCTGATGTTGTAATTCATATAAAAACAAATGGTGTACATACTGATTTAGTTGTGCCAATAAAAAATGAACAAATTGACTGGAGTAAAGAAATTAAATTTGGTAACACACACTTATCAGATACCACTAAAATGAAATATCTGGCAATGGGTTGGGGAGATAAAGGATTTTATTTAGAAACTCCTACATGGGCCGATTTAAAATTTAGTGTCGCTTTCAAAGCTGCATTTGCATTAAGCACTACTGCTATTCATGCTACTTTTTATGATAGTTTGCCCACTAATGATTCTTGCAAAGCAATTACAATATCAAAAGAACAATATACAAAGCTTATAAAGTATATTACTACAAGTTTTCAACATGATAGTCTGGGGCATGTTATTCCAATAAAAACTAATGCAAATTATGGTAACTCAGATGCATTTTATGAAGCTATTGGAAGTTATAGTATGTTTCATACATGTAATACATGGGCAAATAATGGATTGAAGTATTGCGGTCAGAGAGCTTGTTTATGGACTCCATTTGATAAAGGCATTTTTCTTAAATACTAAATATAAAAAACATGACACAAAAACCATCAGCAGCATTTGTTGCAGCTTCTTGGGTAGCATTGGGAGCTGGATCTATTGGGTATATTATTGGACTCTGGAGAGCAACAATGGAACTTAATGAAAAAGGATACTATTTTACGGTATTAATGTTTGGACTTTTCGCTGTAGTCTCCTTACAGAAAAGTGTTAGAGACAGATTGGAAGGGTTTCCTGTTACCGATTTATATTATGGTATCTGTTGGTTTGCTACGCTTCTTTCTATTGTATTGTTAGCTGTTGGTTTATGGAATGCTACAATACTTCCAAGTGAAAAAGGATTCTATGCTTTTGCATTTTTACTAAGCTTATTTGGAGGCATCACAGTACAAAAAAATATTCGTGATGGTCAGGAGGCTAACAAAACAAACTCCAAGTTTATTAGATAAAATATGTCAATATAAAAGCCGTAGAAGATTAATCTTCTACGGCTTTTTATATCTAAGTAAAATTGTATTATGTATACTTAGTGCCTTGTTGCCTTTGTGCCTCTGTGTCTGTATTTACACATCTATCTTAGCATATCTAGCATGAGACTCAATAAACTCTCTACGTGGAGCTACTTCATCGCCCATCAACATACTGAATACTCTATCCGCTTCGGCTGCACTTTCAATAGTTACTTGTTTAAGAATTCTTCTTTGCGGATCCATGGTAGTTTCCCACAACTGATCTGCGTTCATTTCTCCAAGACCTTTGTAACGTTGAATACCAACTGTATCATCTTTTCCGCCACCTAATTTCTCTACCCAGTCCTTACGTTGTTCTTCGGTATAAGCGTATTCTTGTTTAGTTCCTTTCTTTACCAAGTATAAAGGTGGTTGAGCAAGGTATACATAACCCGATTCTACCAGCTCCTTCATATAACGGAAGATAAAAGTTAGAATCAAGGTAGCAATGTGGGAACCATCCACATCGGCATCGGTCATGATGATTAACTTATGGTAACGGATCTTCGTTACGTTCAATGCTTTAGGATCATCAGGTGTACCAATAGTAACACCCATTGCAGTGAAGATATTTCTAATTTCCTCGTTCTCATATATCTTATGCTCCATCGCTTTTTCTACGTTCAGAATCTTACCACGCAACGGCAGGATAGCCTGAAAGCTACGTTCTCTTCCTTGTTTTGCTGTACCACCGGCACTATCCCCTTCCACCAGGTACAGTTCACACTTTTCAGGGTCTCTTTCACTACAATCGGCCAGCTTACCAGGCAAACCACCACCGCTTAATACGGTTTTACGTTGTACCAGTTCTCTTGCTTTCTTAGCTGCTACTCTTGCCTGTGCTGCTAAAACTATTTTAGAAATTACATTCTTTGCTTCTCTTGGATTCTCTTCCAGGTAAATCAATAAAGCTTTAGATACAGTTGTTTGTACTATACCACTTACTTCGCTATTACCCAGTTTAGTCTTGGTCTGTCCTTCAAACTGAGGTTCAGGAACTTTAACCGAGATAATGGCACTTAGCCCTTCTCTAAAATCATCTCCTTCAACTTCTACCTTAGCTCTTTCAAAAAGACCTTCTTTATCACCATATCCTTTGAATACACGGGTGATAGCCGTTCTGAAACCCGCTACGTGTGTACCACCTTCAATAGTGTTAATGTTATTTACGTAAGAGAAAATGTGCTCTTTGTAATCATCACTGTAGCTCATTGCTACTTCCACTACTACATTGTTTACCTCATCGTGACCTTCGAAGTACAATGTTTTTCCAATCAATGGAATACGGTTACTGGTCTGATCCAGCATTTCCACAAACTCTACTATACCACCTTCGCTATAAAACTCTTTGGTATAAGTAGTACCATCTTCAAGGGTTTCTCTTAGATCGTTCAGAATAATTCTGATTTTACGATTCAGGAAAGACAATTCTCTAAGTCTTGCTTCCAGTATTTCTTTTTGGAATACAGTAGACTGCATTATAGAATCATCAGGCCAGAAGTGTACTCTTGTTCCAGTTTCGTGCGACTCACCTATTTCTCTTACAGAGTATTGAGGTACCCCTTTCTTATATTCCTGTTCAAATATCTTTCCTTCTCTTTTTACAGTTACCTGCATCAATTTACTCAATGCATTCACGCAACTTACCCCCACACCGTGCAAACCACCAGATACTTTGTAGGTGTTTTTATCAAACTTACCACCAGCATGCAATACCGTCATTACTACTTCCAGAGCACTACGTTTTTCTTTAGTGTGCATGGCAGTAGGAATACCACGACCATCATCCTGTACGCTAACTGAATTGTCTAAATGAATATTTACAGTAATGTTTTTACACCAACCTGCAAGAGCCTCATCTATCGAGTTGTCAACTACTTCATATACTAAGTGGTGTAAACCTTTAACCCCAATATCGCCAATGTACATGGCGGGTCTTTTTCTTACAGCTTCCAGTCCTTCTAATACCTGAATACTATCGGCGCCGTAATCCTTATTCTCTTCGGCAAACTGATCCAATTCTTCGTTGTTCATATATTTTGTAATAATCCCTGAAATTAACTTCTCTAAAAGAGGGGGTAAAGATAAAGGAAAACACCCTTTCTTTCAGCTGTTTTTGCCTTTAAAAGCAATTTGGGGAAAACATTGTGATATTATACAAAAAGAGCCGCAAATCAGTTTGCGGCTCTTTCTAAATTAATTATATCTGTAAAGGAGATTATTCTGCCTCTGCAACCACTTCTCTTACTTCGGGAATCATTCTTTTCATCATCCCTTCAATACCCGATTTAAGGGTAATCATGGAAGAAGGACAACCACTGCAACTTCCTTGCAGCATAAGGGTTACGGTACCATTCTCGTAGTTTTTGAACTGAATAGCTCCACCATCCATTTCTACAGCTGGTTTTACATAGCTTTCCAGTAATTCTTTTACTCTTTTTACTACATCATCATCATCCGCACTGGCTACATTGCTCGATTCCTGTTTTACTTTAGCAGCTTCTTCTTCATTTACCACTACACCACCTGCTTCAAGATATTCCTTTAAAAATATTTTGATAGTAGGTATTACATCCTGCCAGTCATCGGTATCAACAGTCTTGGTAAGAGTAATAAAATTGCTGGCTATAAATACGCTTTTAATAAAAGGGAAACAAAAAAGTTCTTTAGCTAAAGGAGAAGGACCAGCCTGACTTTCATCTTGAAAATCAATGCTTTTTCCTGGGTATAACAATTTGTTTGCTACAAATTTCATTGTTTCTGGGTTAGGAGTCATTTCAGTATAAATACTGATTACCGGATTGCCTGTCTTAATCATAACTTTTATATTAAATCCATTAAAAGATAAGCAAATGTAACGACTGTAATGGGTAAACAGGTAAATGAAGGTTAAAATGACTTTTATGTGAAGTTAAAATTCCATATATCGCAATTTACAAATCTTTACTTTTACGGCAGTTTAAAGCAATTATGAATACAGAAAAAGAGAAACTTAGAATAGATAAATACTTGTGGTCCATCCGCGTTTTCAAGAGCCGGAGTATTGCTTCAGAAGCTTGTGAAAAAGGTAGGGTAAAGCTGAACGGACTAGCCGTAAAGGCTTCCAAGGGCGTGAGTGTAGGCGAACAATATGAAATAAGGACAGAAGCTAAAAACTGGGTATTGAAAGTAACCGCATTGCTGCATACCCGTGTTCAATACAGTGAGGCTATAAAGTTTTATGAAGATCTTACTCCTCCCGAAGATAAAGACCTGATGCCTTACCAATCTGAATCGTTCTATACCGGAAAGAGACTAAGCAAAGTAGGAAGACCAACCAAAAAAGAAAGAAGAAATATTGAAGGTTTTACAGAAGGGGAAGATGAAATAGAGGAGTAAGGAGAATATAAAAATGCAACTAATTGTTTTCTTTATTCCTCCCGACTTATGTTCCTCCCGATTCACAACTCAAGAAAAAAGAGAGCCCCTACAATTAAATTGCAAGGGCTCTCTTTTTAGTATCTTCACTATATTATTCAGCTTCTTTCTTTTCTACTTCTTCTTCGGTAGGTAAATCTAAAGAAATATCAGCAACTTTTAACTGTATAAACCATTTTACCATTTTCTTCATATCACTGGCATACACTCTATCGAAGTCCATATCGGGATATACTTTTTCAAAATAAGTTTTCACTGCTTTAGGGTCTTTCTCGGAAGGAAGCGCTTCTGCACTAGCCTTCATCGCTTGAAACACTTCTATCAAGTTTACATTGTCTCTGATTGTAAAGACTTCAATATTTACTACCTGTGAGAACTGATGCATACGATTACTCACAAATTTTGTAGCCTTATCGTCCAAAGAACGTACAATAGCACCATCAGTTTTGGTTGCTACAAACTCAAACAAACCAGGCATCCCCGTAACAGATATTAATTTGCTATACTCCATACTCAAATTTTAGGGCTGCAAAGTAAGGGGAAAATGCACTAATTAGCTAATAGCTGAAGTGCTAATGAATACAATTGCTAAAAAGATCAAACAACTCAATTTGTTGCAGGTTGCCAGTTGCTAGTTACCAGAAATTAGTAACTAGTAACCTGTAACAGTACTAATTCGTTAATTACTGATACTTTGGATTAGCTTTCAGTTCTTCCGCTGTCAAATCGGTTAGCACATATTTTCTGATATCATTTATCGGCATCTCGTTCAAAGCAGCTAATACATTATTATAATTAGACAAGCTGGTTGGTTTTATAATTACTGTAGTGCCGGTATCGGTTCCCCAGAATTGCTGAACGGCTCTTTTCTTATTCTGCAGCATCTTTCTCAATCCATTATCCTTAAAAGAAACGGTGGCTATCTTATTTATCTCATCCCCATTATAAAAGTCCACATTATTCTGATCTTTCAATATTAGGGTAACCGTTTTACTCTTTGCTGCTGCAGTAGGAGGACCATCCACCGGAAGATCCAGTTTCATTGCATGATTTTCCCTCATGGTGGTGGTAATAATGAAAAAGGTAATCAACAGAAAACCTAAATCTACCATCGGAGTTAAATCTACCCTGGTAGACAATACCTTTCTGTGGTGTTTGCTCTTTGCTCCTTTGTTGTTGATAATTTCAGCCATAACCTTCGTTTTAATTGTTCAGAATATTGTTATCATAAGTCCAGCATAAAGCATAGTGAGTCCTGAATCCTGAATCGTGAGATATACAAACAATCATCTTCATTTTCCAAAATACACGCTACAGAATAAAGATGTTTAAAAAGTAATTATTCCATAAATCTACCTATCTAAAAATATTACCGGGCAATGTATTCAACAGCTTTAGCTGTTCTCTGTGTTCTGCTGTATTTGTATTTGCGTTAAGCAATAAGCGTTTAGCGTTCTGCTGTATTAATCCGCCAATTCGCTAATGCGCAAATCCGCTAATTACCCCTCCCTCCCCCCTTTCTTAATCGGTTTAGTATAAAAAATGCTCAATATCATTATTTCAGTTCCTAAAGACCTATACTTTTGCGACACTAAAAAAATAATTTATGGATTTCAGGATAGAAAAAGACACTATGGGTGAGGTTAAAGTACCTTCTCATGTTTATTGGGGTGCACAAACCCAACGTAGTATCGAGAACTTCAAAATTGCGCAGGACATCAATAAGATGCCTAAACAGATTATTGAAGCATTTGCTTATCTAAAGAAAGCGGCTGCTTTAGCAAACAACGAATTAGGTGTTTTGTCTGATGAGAAAACAAAGGCTATCGGCAATGTTTGCGACGAAATTTTAGCCAATAAACTCGACGATCAGTTTCCTTTGGTANTATGGCAAACTGGTAGCGGTACCCAAAGCAATATGAACGTAAACGAAGTAGTTGCATACCGTGCGCACGTAATTAATGGTGGTGCTTTGANTGATAAAGACAAGTTTATTCATCCTAATGATGATGTAAACAAATCGCAATCCAGCAATGATACTTTCCCTACTGCAATGCANATTGCAGCGTATAAAATANTGACTGAAGTAACTATTCCTGGAATAGAAAAACTAAGAGATACNCTTGCTGCTAAGAGCAAAGAATATATGCAGGTNGTAAAAATTGGTCGTACCCACTTTATGGATGCTACCCCTATTACAGTAGGACAGGAATTTAGTGGTTATGTATCGCAGTTAAACCATGGCTTAAAGGCTATCAAGAATACGTTGGAACACCTTAGCGAACTTGCTTTGGGTGGTACCGCTGTAGGTACGGGTATCAACACACCAAAAGGATACGATGTGGTAGTTGCAAAACATATTGCACAACTTACCGGTCTTCCTTTTGTAACTGCCGAAAACAAGTTTGAAGCATTAGCTGCTCATGATGCTATTGTAGAATCGCATGGTGCTTTAAAAACTGTTGCCGTTAGTCTGATGAAGATTGCCAACGATGTTCGTATGCTTTCTTCTGGCCCACGTAGTGGTATTGGCGAAATATTTATTCCGGATAATGAACCAGGTTCTTCTATTATGCCGGGTAAAGTAAATCCTACACAGTGCGAAGCTTTAACCATGATTGCTGCTCAGGTAATGGGCAACGATGTGGCTATTAATATTGGTGGTGCAACGGGTCATTTTGAGCTGAATGTATTTAAACCAGTAATGATTTTCAACTTCCTGCATAGTGCAAGATTGATAGGCGAAGGTTGCGTATCGTTCAACGATAAATGTGCTATTGGTTTAGCGCCATTGGTAGATAATATCAATAAACACGTAAACAATAGTCTGATGCTGGTTACAGCTTTAAATACCAAAATCGGGTATTACAAAGCTGCCGAAATTGCACAGACTGCTCACAAGAATGGTAGTACTTTAAAAGAGACTGCTGTTGCACTGGGTTATGTAACTCCAGAACAATTTGACGAGTGGGTTGTACCAGGAAACATGGTAGGAGAATTGAAGCTTTAATACTAAGCACTTAGGCACAAACAAAAAGGGCATGGAACAATTAAGTTCTATGCCCTTTGTATTAATATGTATTCTTTAGTTTTTCTTTTTTAGTCTTTAGTTTTTGTATTTAATTTGTATTCCTATTCAAAGATTCTCCTCACGTTCCACAATCCCCTCTTCACGATCCAAGATACCCATCTTACAGTTCAAGATGACCTCATCACGCATCACGATACCTAATAAAATTTACTGTCGTAATAAAATATAATCTCCAACTACATTCACACCAAACAGCAAAACATCTTACACATGAATATTTAACCATCCCACCAAGAATAAATTATGTTGAGGTAAATATTAATAGCATTAAGTTTGTTATCAAAAATATATCCAAAGGAATCTATATGATAAAAGCTATTTTACAGGATGGTAGTATAAAACCGGAGATGCTGGAAGTAGAATAGTTATCAAATTAATATCCAAGAAATATGAAACGCTTTTTAAGTTCTATTTTAATTGTCATTGCTTTTTATTTTAATGCTAATGCTCAATTGCCAAACTGGGATTACATTAAATGGGGATTAAACAATAATAATAACGTAACAGATTTTGGGTCAACTGCTAAATTGGGGTTGCCCGAAAAAATAGGTACAGGTATTTCAACCGTTTTATTTAATAATGGGTACGAAGTAATTTCTACAGTTACTCAATGGCCATCTTTGGTAGATACAAATACCAGTAATACTTACCTTGAATTTGCCAGTACAGGAAGTCCTGATCTTAATTTTCCAGGAGAGGATTGCGACTTTAGTCCATTAGCTATTCAGTTTAATGGATATGTAAATACAGTTGCTGATAGCGCTACTTTTAGTGTTTATATTGTAGATACGGCAAGCTTTCCAAATAGTTATGACCAAAATTTATACAATCACTTTTATTATAGTGGAAATGTTACTATAAAAAGTATAAATCCACTGGCTCCTACAAATGTATTAACCTATTTTCCGTATACCAGTACAACAGCTATGGATACTATGCCCTCTCTTCATTCTATATTTTATAGCAGGTATCTAATGGTAAGGTTATATCCAGTTGCAGGCAATACAATTCATATTAATAATGTAGCAGTAAGTGGTTATTCAGTCTGTTTATTACCCGTAAAAATGGAGTCGTTCAAAGCTCAGCTGCTAAAAACAATAAATCTCTTTCTAAATTGGCAAACTACCACCGAAATAAACACCGCCTACTTCAATGTCCAAAAAAGCACCGATGGTGTAAACTTCGAATCCATAGGACAAGTAAATGCAAAAGGAGCAAGTGAATATTCCTACAATGATATCACAACTCAGAATGTACTTTCACGACTCACTAAATTGTACTACCGCATAGAAATAGTAGACAAAAACGGCAGCAAAACCACTAGCGATACAAAACAATTATCCATTATCAATAATCCATTATACATTACTCCCAACCCTGCAAAGGAATTTGTAACAATTAGTAGTAACAATATTAAGCAAGTAACCCTTGTTGATTTTACGGGAAGAACCATTATAAGCAAAAAAGTAAATGGTAGTAACACTAAGCTTGCTTTAAGCAATCTAACCAAAGGAATCTATATGATAAAAGCTATTTTACAGGATGGCAGTGTTAAGACAGAGAAGCTGGTAGTAGAATAGAAGTAGGTTAATAAAATTTATACTCATTTGCAGTCTTTATAGAATAAAAGTACATTCATTTACTACAATGTATATAATATTGTATTATTCAAATTAACGTACAATAATTCTTTGTTTTAATCTATAACAATGATTTTAAAATATACCAGGTATTTCATCGCCGCGCTATTGCTACTGGTGCAGGGTATGCATAGCACAGCTTCTTATGCCAACAATACTGCTGGGGATTCTACGCTGTTTACAAACATGTACAACAGTGTACTGTATAGTACCGTAATAGATGCTGCGAAAAAAATAGCAAGTCCATTTTTATTACAGCAGGGTTACCTTTCAGACCCCAGTATAGCGGTGCTAGATACCTCCTTAATATATAAAGGAGTTACCTATCCAGTTTCTCAGTCCTATAACATAAACCGTAAATCGGGTTTTTATCTTACCTCTTCGGTTTATAGTAATTATGGCATAAACAATTTCCATATTGTTTGGCCAACCGAATTTCCAAATATTGATTTTAATGCTGGTACTAAAACATTTAAGTCCCAGGTAGATTGTGTGGGTTATGGTACCAGAGTATTGTCGGCGGTGGGTGATACTAGCATAAGCGGTAATGCTTATGCTAGTCTTGTAAACCAGGTAACAACAGCCAATGTTGCCGATATTGCAGCTGCTGGGCGCGCTGCAGATAGTTATCAATTAGCTACTGCTTTTGCTACGCTAAAAACGGCTGTTCCCGGATGGCAGTATATTACTGGAAATGTCGAAGCTAATGCTATTAATACTTATAACCATACCTTAAATGCTAATTTAAATACTTATACAGGGGTAAGAAAAGGAGGATTTACAGCTAGCAAAGCCGGGGATATGCTGGAGTTTGGAAACGGACCTAACGCTTCTTCTTCCGGACATACCATGATAATAGATACTACTCCACAACTATTGGATGCTACTGGTCTAAAACCCTTTTTTCCTACCGAAACAATCAATAATTTAACGGCCTTTGTAGCATTACACCATATATATTCGGTCAGCATTTTTGATGATTGTGATATAAGACATTTTAACGATTCAAGAACTACTATCAATGGAATAGGTCATGGTATTATTCTGATTGTTACCGATACCCTTGATGATGCTCCAATAGGTTTTGTATTTGGACCTTCTACTATTACTCCATCTGCATATACTCCTTTAGATACTATAAAAACTTTTGCTATTACGGTAGCAAGATATAGTAGTGCAGTTCAATTGCCAGTAGCTCTTTTATCGTTTA
>TBL_comb48_EPIDRAFT_1003299_pt1 | contig 10836 bp, 10 predicted proteins | sample TroBogEpilimnion_37_FD_10681 | JGI IMG/M metagenome (IMG submission 10681)
ATCAATGTTGTAAGGGGGTTCGCCAGCCCATATTGCCAAGATTACATCAATTGCTTCTGCAAAAAGTTTATTGCGATCTTCGCTAAGGATTCCAAGAGCTTCTGCATCCGATGCTAAGGCTCCAGGACTAATACCAAAGATAAAGCGACCTTTAGCAAGGTGATCAAACATTGCTGCTTGTGAAGCGATCAGGGTAGGATGGGCGTGCGATAAATTAGATGTACCGCTAGCTAATTTAATATTTTTAGTATGAAAAATCAGCGTTGCTAAAAACATCATGCTATTGGTGACGTTTTCAGCTTTGTCGGTTAGATGCTCTCCAATAAATGCATCATAAAATCCAAGGTCATCTGCATGAATAATGGTTTGTCGATCTTCGTGAAGCAGTTCAGTATTGTCCCGATGCAGTGGGTGCAAAGGCATCGTAAAGTATCCAAGTCTCATGCTTTATTCCTTAATGGTGAATGTTTTATTTATTCTGGCTTAATGCCGGCGCGCTTAATAATGCTTGCCCAGTTCTTAATTTCTTTGGTGATGTAGTTTTGGTAGTCGGCACTAGGTACCTTTGAGGGTTCCATGCCAATCTGATTGAGTCGACTAATAAAATTAGGATCTTTATTGGCATCAGCCATAGCACTTTCTAAATAGCTACTGACTTCTTTTGTAATGCCAGCAGGGGCTCCTAAACCAAGAAAAAAGCCCATTTGGTATCCAGAATACGTTTCAGCAATCGTTGGTACGTTGGGCCAGGCGTTATATCTAGTGGCTTCAGTCACTCCTAGAGCGTTTACTTTGCCGCCCTGGATTTGTGCCATTGCTGGTAGGTATTCCATGAAAATTACCTGAATTTGATTGCCGTAAAAATCCTGAATCGCATTTGTAATCGATTTGTAAGGAATGCCGGTGAGCTCAGCTCCCGTTTTTAATTTAAACAACTCTGCCGTAATTTGAGAGGAAGAGTTGTAGTAACCAAAAAATACTTGCCCCGGATTTGCTTTTGAAAATTTAACCAGATCTACAAGATTTTCTATCTTTGATTCTTTGCTTACTAAGACAACGGATGCAGAAGTGCCAAACGAACCAATATTTTTAAAATCTTTAATTGGATCGTAAGGTACTTTTTTGTATAAGCTTAAATTGGCAGCAATGGTTGTATTGGTGGTTAGTAACAGTGTGTAGCCATCAGCTGGCGCATTCTTGACATACTCAGTTCCCAAGATGCCATTAGCGCCTGGTTTATTTTCAATAATGACAGACTGTTTCGATCTAGCTTCTAAAAATTGACCAAAATTGCGCGCCATAATATCGGCCGATCCCCCGGGTCCAAAGGGCACGATAATCTTGATTGCTTGATTCGGGTAGCCAGTATTCTGGGCTTGAGCTGGTGCTAAAAAGCCAATTAGGCCAAGCACTATCCATTTGCACAGGGCTTTAAATATGATCATTTGCAACTGTCTCCAACACACTGTAATTTTAATTATTAACTTCTAAATAGGTTAGTCTACTAAAAAAGTAACACTATCGGAACTGATCGGAGATCTTATGACTTTACATTCTCTAAGCCAACTTATTATCCGGCTATTTTGGCTTATTTTTACGCCCCTATTGATCTCTTTTTCCTGGGGTGTTCATGCTGAGGAACTTAAGGTTATCGCCTCAACCGGGGTTTACTCAGTCATGCAAGAAATGACCCCGGGCTTTGAGAAGCAAACTGGTACTAAATTAGCTCTGACTTACGATACCTCAAACATTATTTTGCAGCGAGTCCAGTCCGGTGAGGCTGCTGATCTCATTATTCTCACAAGTACTGCGATTGATGATTTGATTCGCCAAGGGAAAGTAGCTGAGGCAGGCCGTACGAATTTAGCAAGTTCGGGGATTGGGTTAGTCGTACGTGCCGGCGAAAAGCATCCTGATATAGGAACTCCTGAGGCACTTAAAAAGACTCTCTTGGAGGCTAAATCGATTGCATATACGGGTACAGGTGCTAGTGGCATTTATTTCCTGAAGGTGGCAAATCAACTGGGCGTTGGGGAAGAGGTAAAAGCTAGGGCAATTTCACCACCAGGTGGGCATATTGCCAAACTGGTCGCCGCAGGCGAAGCGCAGTTGGGTGTGCAGATGAAGAGTGAGTTGCTCGGAGTGCCTGGCTCTGAATATATTGGGCCACTACCGCCGCAGTTACAAATGAATACGATATTTACAGTCGGAATTTTTGCCAATTCAACACAAACCTCAAAAGCGCTGGAGTTAGTGCGCTACCTCTCAGCATCATCGCAAGCGCCTATTTATGTAAAGCTGGGAATGGATCCTACAAAATAGACGCTCTTTAAATGCGGTGCTGGAAGCGAAGAAAAAGACCGCTAGTCACCAAAATTAGGCACAGTGCAGAGATTGCCAGAGACCAATGGATACCAATGAGCCCACCCATGAGGCCGACGGTAATTCCTGCTCCTGCACGCATACCAAGAGCAGACATATTAAATAAGCCAATCACTCGCCCACGAATTTCGAGAGGTGCATTAAGTTGCACAATCGTCTGAGCCATGGAGTTAAATGAGAGTTCAAAAAATCCACCAATAAATAAGAAGACGAGCGCTAATAGATATTCCTTTGATAGTGCAAAGCAGAGTAGGGATGAGCACCACAGCACTGCAATAACCAGTGCTGTTTTAGGGGTAGTTTTGAGAATACCCCCTTTACTTTCTAAAATCAGTCCCGCAATGAGCGCGCCGGCTGCATCAGCGGCTAAGAGCATGCTATATAGAATTCCAGGATCCCCATGACCTAGATCATTAGCAAAGCCCGGCATTTGGGCTTGATAACTATTACCAATAAAAAATGAGGCTGCTCCTGCCATGAGAATCATGGATGTAATTTTATGTTCCTGTCGAATTTCCTTTGCTGTCAGGTGGATATCTTTGAAGCCTCTAAAGGCGCGCGGAATGGCAATGACTGCTGTTCTAAATTTAGGTCCACAAGGAGCATTGATAAGCCATATTAAATTAGGCAGGTAAAAGCAGGCGTTGAGGATGATCCCAAATTCAGGGCCAGCCCCAAGCATGATGAGTGCACCGATAGCTGGGCCAACCAATAAGCCGAGATAGCGCGTGGTTGCCAGAATTCGAATACCACTAGGCAGATTTTCTTTGCCAACCACGTCATAAAGAATGATTTGAGTGGCCGTTTGCCAAAGCACTCCCGAGCAGCCATGTAGAACAAGAAGGCAGACGGCCTCCCAGAGTTCGAGTGTGTCGGTGATAAATAGATAGCCCCAGCTCAGCGAGCATGTTATGAAGAGGATTAGGCCAATTTGAATTAGCCGTCTGGGATCAACATAATCTGCAAGAGCGCCTGCTGGGACCGAAAACACTAAGAAAGGAAGCCAGTGCGAGATGACTGCAAAACCGCCGAGCGCAGGAGAATGAAACTTTTGAAACATCATCCAATAGCTAATAACATGCTCGATGTTATCAGCCATCATGGTTAGTAAAAAAGTGATGACGAGAATTCTAAATGCTGGAATACGTAAGGCGGCGAAAGACTGATGTATCTGGCTAGTCATCGCAACTACTAGACGGTAGTGGATTTTGCAAAACTACCTGTGCAAGGTAATTCACCCATCCTCCAACAATTGGCTAATATAGTTTTGCTTTTAGCGCGTGGCAAGATGCCTTCGGTCAAATCTAAAAAATTTTCATCTAAGGCTTGAACGGTCAAGGGGTTTTCTAGTCTTGGCTCAGCTAGCAGTGCAGAACATGGGATAGCGGTGGCTACTAGGCCTCCAAGGGATTTTTGTAAAAAGGCTTTTCTGTGTTTGAGGTGCATTTAGATCTGTCTCTAATTACCGTGATTGATGGTGGCTTTGTGCATCATCGTAACTGAATTTAATTGCCTTATGCCGGCTTTACCCTAGTTTATGTTGCTATGCAGTAATTGATACGCTTGTTTAAAATGCTTTAGCGTTTTGCTTAATTGTAAAAATTCTCATTAATCAGTTTTTTTGAATCCACTTCCTTGAGGTAGCACTTTATGAAAAAGATTGTCTTCCTGTTCTCGCTTTCATTGGCATTCATTTGCACATCTCCGCTTCAAGCGCAGATAAAAGAGAGGACGATTGATGAGATTAAGCAAGAAAGTATGCTCAGAGCTGAGAAGGGCGCTTACCCATTAGGCGGCTTGGCTCCTCAGGATGTCCAAGAGGCACTGTCTTATATTACAACGCGTGATCGCGACGACTGGGCGGCAGGTTTTAATAAGGTTGCCGCAAAGTATATGGAAATTGCTAATCAGGCGACTGATCCAAAGGTAGCAGGCGAGGCCTATAAGCGCGCTTGGCGTTTGTATTATTTTGCGCAATGGCCAGTGCCAAACTCTGAAGGTAAAAAGAAGGCCTATCAAAACGCCTTGAATGCTTATGCAAAGTACAGTCAAACTCTAGATAACCCAATGAAGGTAGTTGAAATTCCTTTTGAGGGTAAGGTAATTCATGCTTACGTTCGTTTACCAAAGAATGCTACTGGTCCGGTACCAATGATCTTGGCTATTAGCGGTCTCGATAGTCGCAAAGAAACTGTAGCAGAGAGCTATTCACAAATCTTGGATAAGGGTATTGGTTATCTGGCGGTAGATAGTCCAGGTACTGGTCAAGCGCCAGTGAAAGTTGGTCCTGGTGCTGGAAAAATGTTCTCCGCAATCTTAGACTATATGGCGCAACAACCAGAGATGGACAAGACCCGCATCGTCGTTTCTGGAGTAAGTTTTGGGGGCTACTGGGCAACAGATTTAGCATTCAGAGAAAAGGCGCGTATCTTAGGTTCAGTCGCGCAATCACCACCAGTCGATGAATTTTTTCAGCCAAAGTTTTTGTATAACAATACTTTAGGTAATCGCGAGTATTTATTTGATCTGGCCCCTGCATTTATTAATGTATTTGAAGGTGCTTCTAGCGTAAGTGATCTTGCAAAACTAATGCCCAGAATGTCTCTAAAGACGCAAGGACTTTTAGATCAACCATCTTCACCGATGCTGGTAGTAACCGGTGCAAAAGATACTCAAGTTCCCATTTCTGATATTGAGTTATTAATGCGCTCTGGCGATGCTCCCAAAGATGCTTGGATCAACCCTCAGGGAGGTCACTTGGGTCGACAGTTAAAAGGGTGGACTGATCCAGTCATTTTCAAGGAAGTCATTATTCCTTGGGAGCTACGTTTAATCGAGGCCTCTAAAGGTAAGTAGACTCCCTCATCCAAATTATTGATTGGGATTGAGTCCATAACGTTGAATGATGGGGGCTGCTTTGGGTGATTTCAAGGTAGCAATCCATGATTGCACTGCAGATGTATTGCTCCTGTTACTTGGAATAGCAAAAGCAAAGGTAGTAATGTATTGCACATCAGCTGGCAATGGTCCTAAGTATTCAATAGCTGGTACAGAAAGTATTTCAGGAATTTGCTGAAAGCCAATGTCAGCCTCACCTCTTTCAACAACTGCGCCAACGGGTTCGCCTTGGATAATCTTTAGCTTAGGACGAATCTGTTCAGCAACTCCAATATCTTCAAATAACTTACTCAGATAAACACCACTAGGGCCTGTCGAGTAAGCAATAGATTTAGCGTTGAGCAAAGTCTTCTTGAGATCTGCTTTTGTCTGAATATTAGGCTTAGGGGTATTTTTTCGAATGCCAATCCCAATGCCCGAGTTCACGTAATTCACTTTACTGCCTGAAAGTAGAAATCCTTTTTGAGTCAGGTCATCAATATTGCTGCTCGAAAGAATAACTAAGTCACCAGCCTCACCTTTTTTGATCAGCTCCACAATTTCAACGGTCGGAAGCCAATTTGTATTAACCGTAATGCCTGTTTGCTTTTCAAAATCCTTCACCATTTCTAAATAGGGAGCTTTAAATGCAACGGATGCGGTTACTTGAAGTTGTGAATTATCCAATGCACTTGCTCCTAATGAATAACAGGTAAGTAGGCCAGCTGCGATACAACTAATGTAGCTTGAGAGTTTCATATGTTTCCTGGATAAATGCTGCATTGCAAATAATATTTGATTTAGTGCCAAGATATCTTTGGCTATTAGTGTAATTGCTATGTTTTGCTTATGATAATTTAATTATTTTAAGTTTATCCTAGGTACAAATAACAGAGTACATAGATACCCCAATAGGTAGATAGCGTTTTGATGATGCTTTATCTATGTTGACAAATTTAGGAGGCAATACATGCTGAATCAACTACGATTTTTACAGGTAGCCATCTTTGGCTCTGGGTTAATCTTATCCAGCTCTTGGCTGAGTGCTCAAGAGATGCCTAATGGGAAAGAAATCGTAAACGCTGCTTGTAACGTTTGCCATCAATTAAGTCAGCGTGTCGGAGGTGGATACTCAGCAGAAAATTGGAGTAAGGTACTGCGAATGATGCAGAACCAGGGCTTGAGTTTGACGCCTGAACAATTGGCCGCTGCGCGTGAATATCTGATTGCTACCTATCCAGAAAAAGCGAAGCCTGAAGCAAAGCTAGTCGATGGCCCTGTTAAAGTCACTATGCAAGCTTGGCAGGCGCCTACGCCTGGGTCCCGCCCGCACGATCCATTAGGAGCCTCCGATGGTTCCATTTGGTATACAGGTCAAATGGCCAATATTTTGGGAAGAGTAAATCCAGTAACTGGCGAAATTAAAGAGTTTCCTCTTAAGACTCCGCATTCTGGTCCGCATGGCTTGATGGAAGATAAGCAGGGCAATATTTGGTACACCGGAAATACTGGAAGTTTAATGGGGAAGTTAAATCCTAAAACAGGTGCTAATACTGAATACCCATTGCCAAGTACAAAGCCAATAGATCCACATTCATTAGCAATTGATCAACAGGGTATTGTTTGGTTCACTGCTCAGGTGGGCAATCGAATCGGTCGCTTAGATCCCAAAACTGGCGCAATGAAGCTGCTTACCCCGCCTACTGAAAACTCACGACCTTACGGCATCATGGTTGACTCTAAGGGTATGGTTTACTTTGTAGAGTTCGGCGCCAATAAAGTAGGTCGCATTGATCCTAAAACATTAAAAATTACGGAATTTGAATTACCTAATAAAGACTCTAGGCCACGTCGCTTAGTGATCACAAAAGATGACACGATTTGGTATGCCGATATTTGGCGTGGATATATTGGACATTTAGATCCCAAGACAGGCCAAGTTGAAGAGTTCTTATCACCTAGTGGTGTTGGATCTCAACCCTATGGAATGTCTTTAATTGGGGATGTGATTTGGTATAGCGAATCTGGTACAAAGCCTGGGACTGTTGTGCGCTTTGATCCACATCTGAAGACCTTTCAATCTTGGCCAATTCCAGGCGGTGGTTATATCGTCCGCAATACCTCTGTTACACCAGATGGAAATTTAGTGCTGGCAAATAGCTTAACTAATGAAGTCACTTTGGTTCGAATTCCAAAATAATGCAAGCTTCCCAACGCAGTATTGCCAGTCTGTTCGTATTACTTTGTTTGCTTGCCCAACTTGTTTTTGCTGCATCTCCTGATGCACGGGCGAGCTATAACCCAAACGCTCACTTTAAGCTCAATATTTTTGATGTGAACTTTCGGATAAGCGAGCAAGGTCGTCAATTAATGGCTCGCGTTTATCAGCCTGTTGGCTCTGGACCTTTTCCAGTGATATTGGATCTGCATGGCGGCGCTTGGAATAATAAGGATCGCCTGGCAGAGGCGCCAATGGATCAGGCGATTGCCGCAAGCGGAGTATTGGTAGTTGCGATTGATTTAACTCGCGCTGGAGAGGCCCCATATCCTGCTGCCATTCAGGATGCTGCATACGGTATTCGATGGATAAAAGCGAGAGCACAAGAATGGGGTGGTGATTCAGTTACTCTGGGCCTCTATGGGAGTTCGAGTGGAGGCCATATTGCAGAATTGTTGGGAATGATCCCAAACAATACTTTGTATAACGCCTTGGCACAAAAAGAGTTTAGAGATTCGAATACGCTGGTGAACTACATCATTACAAGATCCCCTATCAGTAATACGGAGGCCCGCTATGAAAATGCCGTTAATCGAAAGCGTGAATCCATGATTAATAACAACCTCAATTTTTTTAAGCCCTGGGAAACGATAAGTCTAGCTAATCCACAGAAAATACTAGAGCGCAAGGAGTTTACTCGTTTGCCTCCTTTATTAATTATGCAAGGCGAGATGGATGATAATGTTTTACCAAAAGATCAGCAGTATTTTGCTAAGTCTTATCAACAGGCTGGTGGTCAATGCCAGTATGTTGTTTTTAAAGATAGTGAACATGAATGGGTCGCTAAGGAGAGTGAGCAAACCACTCAAGCGCGTGAAATAGCGAAAGCCTTTATTACTAAACAGTTATCAATAATTCAGTATGGCAAATAATATTTTGTAAGGATGCATCAATCATGATTAAGAGAATCATTCGTGCAGTTTCATTGGGATTTGTACTGTTAGTCAGTACTCCTAATTTTGCTGCGGATCTAGCCGATCAGATTTTATTTAATGGCAAGATTATTACGGTAAATGATCAATTCCAAATTGCTCAAGCTATTGCCATTAAAGGAGATCGCATATTGAAGGTTGGTAGTAATGCCGACATTCAAAAGCTACGCGGGCCTGATACCAATATGATGGATCTGCATCGCAAAACAGTTATCCCGGGATTAATTGATAACCATGCACATTTTGTCCGTGCACCAGAGCATGATGAGCTTCGTTTAGATAATGTGACCTCACGTAAGCAAGCCATTGCGATGATTCGTGAGCGAGTTAAGCAGTCTCATCCAGGCGAATGGATTATTACTATTGGCGGTTGGTCTAGCGATCAATTCATGGATGATCCTCGCGGATTTCCTTTGGCGGAATTGGATCAAATTGCGCCAAATAATCCAGTAGTGATTCAAGAAGTGTATTGGCGTAGTTTTCTCAATACGGCAGCTCTAAAAGAATTAAAGCTAACAGAGTCAACCCCTGATCCTCGAGGTGGCAAAATCCTCAAGGGCGGAGACGGAAAATTAACGGGTGTTGTGGATGGTGCTGGTGGTGTGGCATTTATTGCAGCGAAGTTGCCACTCCCNAATGCCGAAGAATGGCGCAGCAATGTACTGAAGGTGGTTGCTGAGATTAATGCCATGGGCCTAACTGCATGGTATGACGCTGGCGGTCGTGGAATGACTGATCGGCACTACCTCCCTTATGAACAACTGGCAAAAGAGCAGAAGTTAAATGCCAGGGTTTTTTGGTCAACCATTCGCCAACCAATGACTATTGCAGAAGTCGATACTGTCGTAGCGGAAATTGCCCAGCAAAAGCCGTTTCAGGGGAGTGATTATTTCAGTAATATTGGTTGGGGTGAAACTACTTACGCACCATTTACCACTAATCTGACTCGGAATGACTTTCAGGTTCGCAGTGAAGATCTCGCACAAGTTCGGCGTATTACTGATGCTTTAGCGGATAGGGGTTTGATGCTCAACAACCATGTTGAGATGTCTAATGCAATCGATGCACTGCTTGATGAGTATGAGATTTTGAATCGAAGAAAACCTATCAAAGGATATCGCTGGGTTTTCTCTCATTTAGATCAGGTGACTCTGGAAGAGTTGCGTCGTATGCAAAAATTAGGCATGTATGCGGGCTTGCATAGTAGACCTCTTATTCAAGGAGGGGTTATGCATCAAGTTCATGGTGAAGGCGCTTGGGATATGCCGCCTTTTAGACGCGTGCAAGATAGCGGGATTATTTGGGGCTTAGGCTCAGATGCAACCGCTGTTACCACCTCAAATCCCTTCTACTCACTGTATTTCGCTACTACAGGCCGCATGATTAATGGGAAGAAGGTGAATCATCAAAGTATTACGCGTGAAGAAGCATTGATTGCACATACTCGTAGCAATGCCTATTTCTTATTTCAGGAAGATAACCTAGGCTCCATACAGGCAGGTAAGTATGCGGACCTATTAATATTAGATCGTGATTATCTGACGATACCTGCAGAAAAAATCAAAGATATTAAGCCCTTAGCTACGATGGTTGGGGGCAAATTTACCTTCCAGGCCAAGTAGTCAAAGTATTGCAGAATGATCACGTAAGCCCTCAATAAAGATGGTGAAGGTTTTTACTAGCCTTACCATCAGTTATTGTTGTAAGCTAATGCCGTGTAGTGCTGAAAAGATCTACCTGGATATAGCCATCTAGATCAAAAATACTTCAAACAGAGGGGTAAATCATGAGCAATAAGGCAATTGAAAGCAGAGATAAAACAGCAAAAATATATATTGGGCTGGGTATTGTTTTTATAGCTATTTTTTCAACAATAACCATCCTGGCACTGTTTTTTTCAGCCCTGAATTTTTAGAATCTAAGCTGAAGTCCCTGAATTTCCAATCTGGATGTTCAGGCATCTGTAAATTGAAGTTTAGCCAGATGAGAGTAAAGGCCGCCATTATTTACCAATGAAGAATGGTTACCAATTTCTATAATACGACCGTTTTCCATCACAACAATTCTGTCGGCCTTTTTGACTGTTGCCAATCTATGAGCAATGACTATGGTGGTTCTGCCTTTCATGGCCTCTTCAAGTGCTTGCTGTACCAGTCTTTCTGATTCAGCATCTAATGAGCTAGTAGCTTCATCCAATAAAAGTAATGGTGGATTTTTGAGCAAAGCTCTTGCTATAGCAATGCGTTGTTTTTGACCTCCGGACAGTCTTACACCCCGATCACCCAAGAATGTACTGTAGCCATCAGGTAGTCTAGAGATAAATTCATCTACAAAGGCAATCTTAGATGTTTTAATGACTTCGTTATC
>TBL_comb48_EPIDRAFT_1003301_pt1 | contig 10832 bp, 2 predicted proteins | sample TroBogEpilimnion_37_FD_10681 | JGI IMG/M metagenome (IMG submission 10681)
ACTATAAGTACCTGCTGCTGTTGTAGATGGTACGGTAGCTGAACTATTATATTGTAAGGTTACACTACTTACGGCATCCCCGGTTACCAGACCACTGGTAGTAAAGGCACTTGTTCCTAATCCTAATTCTGTTCCATAAGTTGTGCTTTGTGCACTTGCCGTAACCGTTAAGGCTTTAGCACTTACGGTCAATGTTCCGTTTACATAGGTAATAGTATAGTTGCCTAATCCCGTTCCACTCGCTGCACTTGGTACTATTCCATTGGTACCACTATAAGTACCTGCTGCTGTTGTAGATGGTACGGTAGCTGAACTATTATATTGTAAGGTTACACTACTTACGGCATCCCCGGTTACCAGACCACTGGTAGTAAAGGCACTTGTTCCTAATCCTAATGCTGTTCCATAAGTTGTGCTTTGTGCACTTGCCGTAACTGTTAAAGCTGCTTTATTCACCGTCCAACTTACCCCACTTGATGTACTGGTTGCATAATAGCTATAAGCACTAACAGTAGCTGTAACGGTGTGTGCTCCAGCAGATAAAGAAGATGGATTATAGGTAGTTAATGCAGCTACTCCACTTGAATTTGTAGAACCTGTTCCAACACTTGTACCATCTACATAGAAAGTGACAGTTGCACCATTAACAGGATTAGAACCGGAAGTAGTTAATACTGTTGCAGTAAAAGAAGAACTGGTTGTACCATATGTTATGGCTGTTATTGGAGATGAAACGGTAGTAGTAGTTGGCACACTAGTTTCACCTATTGTAAAGCTATTAGTACCAGAAAGGAAACTGGTAAATGCAGATGCATTGGTATAATTTGGTGTAGTAACACCAACACTATTTTCTGTACTTCCATTAGTTTGTATCATGGATAAAGTACTTGCACCAGTTTGTGTTAGCCCTGTACCATTTAAGGTTAAATTAAAATTAGGATTGGTACCTCCTGATTGTGATAGATTCCAGTATCGAGGTATTACCGGATTTGCAGGAGGTGTAGTTATACCTGTAATAGCAGACTCAAATTGTTCAGCTGTTACTGTGCTTGCGCCGGTTATACTATTGTATTTAAAAGTTAATGGACGATAATTTCCACCTTTACCAATAGGAAAAGTATTAGAAGCATTTGTTGCACCACTTGCAAAACCCATTGAAAGTGGCCCATTTATATAAGAAGAACTACTTGCTCCAGAAATTGAGCCTGTTGATGAAACAATGATATCACCAGAGGAAGATGTATTGATTAAGCCACTGGTTAATGTTAATGTACCATTAATGGTTATATTCTGATTACCCAGTGTTAAAGCATTCGTTCTGTCAATGGTGAAATTATTAATAGATGGTGCAGAAGTAAATAATCCATTTGGTAAGGTAAAAGCAGTACCAACTATATTGCCAGTAGTACCAAATACTAAATTAGTAGTGCTACTAGTAGTTAATGTTCCAGAAGATACTGTTATTGGTGTATTACCATTCTGAAAAGTAAGCGTTTGTCCGCTGATATTAAAAATACCACTGTTAAGTGCCAAAGTACTATTTACTATTAATGGATTACCCAGATTTACAGTTCCGGTTGCTATTGTAAGATTATTCAATATATTAGTTGTACCTGATGAAGTAGGATCAAAATTTAATGTACCTATAGTTCCTGTGCCTAACACATTCAAATTAGAAGCAGTACTGCCTCTTAAATAACCGCCACCTGCTATATTACCCGATGATGAACCAATACCCAATGTTAATGAGTGACCATTTATATCCAAGATATCAGCTGTACTATTAAATGTAAGTCCATAGCCTATAATTAAATCTTCCGACATTTGTACGCTTCCACCAGTTTTATTTAAAATAACATAATCTATATAAAAAGGATTATATACATTGTAAACACCCGAAATAACCTGAGTGCCCGAACCGGTAAAGAATACAGCTCTTCCCTGTGACGTTAAAGGAGCATTAATAATTAAATTACCTGTAACTTCCAAATCTCCTCCAATACCTGAACTAGGATTACTACCAACACCTGACAAATAGGTAGTTGCTGCTGGGGACCCGCTGTAGTATGCATAGGAATCTTTACCATTATAAAAATTGGTACAGGTCAATCTTTTATTTGCATAAGCTGTAGTTACACCATAACTCATATAAATGGTACCATCATTATAAATATCACCATTTACTCTTAATCCTATACCAGCATTTGAACCAGTACCTCCTGCTGTTTGACCTGCCATACTAAAAGTACTATTCTGATCAATTGTCAGATTACCTGCAATCTGACAATATACGGGCGTACCATTTACCAGATTAAAAAAAGTAGCATAACTTATCTGAACATTATTAGGGTATCCATAACTACTTGTAGCATTCCACTCTACCCCTCTGCCTGGAGTTCCCCCACAATAATATTGTAATAATGAACTACTTCCATAAGCTGGTGAATTGGTTATTAAAGAATATCCAGGATATAAAGCTAAAGTTCCATAAATAGTAGTAGTACTTGCTCCAAAATTAAATTGTACTGAGGATGCTGTAGCACCTACATAACCAATCTGAAGAGTAACATTATTATCAATAATTAATGTACCTGAATTGGATGGGTCAACATATGAATTTGCACCTTTAATATACACAGTTCCACCAGTAGTAAGACTATTGGTAATAGTTCTGTTTGCACCATTTACACTGATGCCTGCATTTGTTGTATTTAAAGTTATAGACTGACCATTCAAATCTAATTTACCTGTATTTAATATTTGTAAAACATCACCACCTGAAGACAAAGTATTGTTGATAGTTACAGTTGTTGCAGGAGAACTACTCAGCACAACATTACCGGCAGCTTTGTTTATAATAAAATAATCGAAATAAACAATACCGCCACCAGTTTTTGTTATAGTCTGATTACCAGATGCAGCATTGAAGAAAACTGCTTTATTATTATTAGAGATACTATTAGGTGAAGAACCAACTGTCCAGTTTCCAGCTACATATACATCACCATTTAAAGTATATCCTCCTTCTATATCTACATTACCCAATACAGTTAATGTATAACTAGATGTTGGCGTAGTGATATAACTATTCTGATCAACTGTTAAATATCCAGCACACTTAGCACTACTGGTAGTACCCATTATTAAGGTAGTAGTATTGGCTATTTGTACATTATACGGATAACCTGCACCACTGGTAGCAGCAGTCCACTCATACCCTCTGTTTGGCGATCCTGTACAGTTGTAATATAGTAAAGAATTAGCACTATAGGTAGGTGAATTGCTACCACTAAATGAATAACCATTATTTAATGAAAGTGTACCTGCAATAGTAGGTGCAGTGGTAAGGGTAGTAGCACCATTAAGGTTAAGGTTATTGAAAGTAATTGCAGTACCTCCGTTTATAGCTACTGAACCAATACAGTTTACAGTACCACCATTTGCGCCAGAAGTAATAGCACCACCTGTTCCGGCAATTGTACCGGAAGATGCTATATTAATGGTATTGGCACTACCAATGGAGAATGTACCAGCTGTAAGTGTAAGAGTTGTAGCAGTAAGGCTTGTGCCATAAGTATTGGTAATAGTATGACCTGAATTGCTTATTTGTAAACCAGCTACTGTACTTGCTGTTGGAGTAGTAGTAAATGATCCTGTATTCTGATTGCCGGTTCCATTATATACATAGTTTGCGGCAGAACTATAAGAGATAGTACCACTTACCGTAATATTACCACTTATACCAGTTGCACTACCAATACCCAGGGTACCGCCCGAAGCCAATGTAAAAGATCCTGCTCCAGATACAATATTTGCACCCGTATTTAATGTACCTCCCGAATTGATAGTCAGCGTTTTTCCAGTACCTATAGTTGGACTTACATCCATAGTAATAGTATGGGCAGTAAGTATAGTTACATTATTAGTAGAACCTGGTGCCTGCGTTGCAGCTGACCAGTATTTTGTACCCCCTATAGTACAGGAATTATACACCCAGGTACCTGCTGAACTCCAGTTGCCAGAAGTATTGCTTTGAAAATCTGCAGTAGCAATATCATTTACCGTATAAGTATAAACATTTTGGACTGTACTATAAGTTGTACCAAAACCAGTTTGAGCAAAACCTTCCGTACCACAACCATACCAAGCACCTATCTTATAGTTTACTGTTTTACCTGCAGTTACACCTGGAATGGTTGCAAGAACATCTGCATAAAAATTCGAACTGGAACAATTAGTGGTACCAGCAGCAAAATATGTTGGAGGACTTACTACACCATAACCAACTGAGGGTGTTGATCCATCGGTAGTATAATACACTCCTGACCCTGTAAATGAAGCATCCGATTGAATTTCATATCCAATAGTTAATGAAGTTCCGGCTGTAGGTATTGCATTCCAGTTTGCGTTAGCAGAACAATGATCACTTAAAAGATTTGTGTTAGTACTATGTACTATAAATTTAGGGGCACTAGCTCCACTAGAATTAACAGTAAAACTATAATTAGCACTTACTGTATTGCTACAACCAGTGGTATGATTTGCAATTGCAGTAATATACACTGTATTGCTACCACTTGTTCCAAGATTTGCGGTAGTAAAAGTACCTGTACCACTAGTAAAATTGGTCATAGTAGCAGTAGTACTCGATATGCCGCTACCTGTAACATAATATGTAACATCGTAGCTTACCCCTGCTGTTAAACTACTGGATGCAATTGAAACTGTTGCACCTGAACCAGCACAAGGGGTACTAACCGATGAAATTGAAAAATTGCTTACATTAGGTAAAGCAATAACCGTAAAACTGGTGAAATTATTACTACTTACTGCACTACTACAGGTATTACCACCTGTATTTGCAATGGAAGTTATTGTAACGGTAGTGGAACCTGAACTACCCAAATCAGCAGAAGGGATAGTAAAAGTACCGCTTGTTGCTCCCATTGATAAAGATGCAGTATGACCAGAAACTGTATTGCTACCGCTTAAACTATAGGTAACTGTAAAAGTACCAGTGCCCAAAGAAGTGGAATTTACTGTTACTGTTGAAGTAGTACTCCCTGCACAGGCATTAGTAGCAGATGGGGAAGTGAAATTGGTAACGTTTGGTAAAGCATTTATTGTTACAGCATTTGCGGTAGAACTAGCAGAAGTACAAGTGTTTCCGTCTGTTACTGTATACGTTATATTGGTAGAACCTGCACTTACTGGAGTAACTGTTCCTGTGCTTCCCGTAGCATTTATAGTTCCTTTCAATGTATTGGATGATGTCCATGCATAAGTGTAACCAGTACCAGAACCACCACTTGCACTAGGAGTCAATGCCAATGTACTTCCCATACAAACAGCATTTCCACCTGTTATTGTTCCGGCAGTAGGTAACGCATTCACTGTAACTGCATAAGAAGATGAACTAGCAGAAGTACAGGAATTTCCATCAGTAACCGTATAGGATATATTGGTAGAACCAGCACTAGCACCTAGAACTGACCCTGTGCTGCCAGTTGTATTTATGGAAGCATTTGAGGGGCTTGATGAGGTCCATGTATAAGTAGTATAACTAGCAGAACCTCCACTTGCATGTGGGGTTAATACTAATGTACTTCCATTACATACAGAAGACGAACCTCCTGTTATTGTTCCAGCAGTAGGTAGTGCATTTACTGTAACAGGATAAGCAGCAGAGCTAGCAGAGGTGCAGGAGTTTCCGTCAGTAACTGTATAAGATATATTAGTAGAACCAGCACTAGCACCTAGAACTGACCCTGTGCTGCCAGTTGTATTTATGGAAGCATTTGAGGGGCTTGATGATATCCATGTATAAGTAGTATAACCACCAGAACCACCAGTTGCATGTGGTGTCAATACCAAAGTGCTGCCATTACATACTGCAGATGCCCCGCCCGTTATTGTTCCTGCAGAAGGTAAAGTATTTATTGTAACTTGAATAGTTGTAGTGGAAGCAAGTATTTGTGTATTATTGGCTTGTCCACAGGTATTATCAGTTGAATATCCTACACAAAAATAATATCTGATTCCTTCAGTACCTGTAGATGGTGGTATAAAAGTACTACTTGTACCACCAGTAGAAACTGCTGTTGCAGTAGAAACCGTATTACTATTGGTAGTATTATAATACCACTGATATTGCAGGGTAGGTGCACCAGTAGTACCACTAGTAGTTATTGTATTTGTTAAAGTACCTGCTGTAGCCAAAGCACATACAGTTTGTAAACCAGCAGTAGTTAAAGCTGATGAAAGCGGACATTTGGGTGATGAAGCAGAAACTATAGCAAAAGCAGTTACAGTGGAACTAGCAGAACTCCAATTACCATCAGAACTTGCAGCAACTGTTGCAGTTACTGTATAATTTCCAACAGCAGTTGGTTGTGTTGCACTTGGTCCATAACTAGGACTAACCCCTGTATAACTATAAGTATAACTACTTCCTGTTCCTGTATTACTGGCTGTATTAGGACCTAATGGGCTTCCTGTATAAGTATAAGAACCAACTATTGGCGTTACTACAGGTACTGCCTGACTTATAATAAAACTACCTGCTGATGCTGTAGTTGCAGCATTATAGTTTGATGAAGTTGCTATATCTGCTGTAATTGCGTAAGTCCCTGCATTTGTAGGTACAGTACTCGAACCACCATATTTAATATTAGTTACAGTTCCACCTCCTGTCCCACTAACTGTTACAGATTGTGCACTTCCACTATAAGTGACAGGATTGGTTGATGAAATACTTAATGTTGGGGTTGCTTTATTAATAACAAAAGTTCCTGCTGATGCACCTGTTGCTGCATTGTAATTTGAAGAAGCAGCTATATCTGCAGTAATTGCGTAAGTACCTGCATTGATAGGTGCAGTACCCGAACCTGCATATTGAATATTTGTAACCGTACCTCCACCAGTTCCACTAACTGTTACGGATTGTGCACTTCCACTATAAGTGACAGGATTGGTTGATGAAATACTTAATGTTGGGGTTGCTTTATTAATAACAAAATTACCTGCTGATGCACCTGTTGCTGCATTGTAATTTGAAGAAGCAGCTATATCTGCAGTAATTGCGTAAGTACCTGCATTGGTAGGTGCAGTACCCGAACCTGCATATTGAATATTTGTAACCGTACCACCACCAGTTCCACTAACTGTTACAGATTGTGAACTTCCACTATAAGTGACAGGATTGGTTGATGAAATACTTAATGTTGGGGTTGCTTTACTAATTGTAAAAGATGTTGCACTGGAACTTGCTGATGCCCAAGGAGTATTAGCTGCAACAGTTGCTGTAACCGTATAACTTCCAGCACTGGTAGGTGCTGTTGAACTTGGTCCATAACTAGTTCCACTAACTCCTACATAACTAAAAGTATAACTTGAACCTGAACCTGTATTACTAGTAACAGAAGAACCAGGACCTTGTGAAGAAGCATTGTAAGTATATGAACCTGGTGTTACGGTTACTACCGGTGAAACAGTAGGTGTTACCAGTACTCCTGCACTATAATAGGTATTGTTTTCTGAATAAATGTAATAATCATAGCTGGTATTTGCAGTAACGGTGTTAGTAGTACTAGTACCAGAACCTGAAGCATAAACTATAGTACCTGTATTTCCTCCTGTACCAAGTGTTGCATTTAATGCATAACCAATTCCATTGCTTGGCGCAGTTGGTGTTGCACCATGTGCATACCTTACAATCATTACATTGTAAGTTGCTGTCCCAGTAAATTTAGTCCAACCTAATGATGCTGTTGTACCAGTGATGCTCGCAGTACAACTTGTAGGATTTCCTAATGCATAAACTGTTAGAGATAAATTTGATGTTGGTGTACCCCACATATTATACCAACTATTACTATTCTGGCAATACCAATAATTACCAGCACCTGTATTGTAATCAACCTCAAATCCCCAATACCATGTACCAGTACTTGTAAAGCTAGGTGCAGTAGCAGTCTTTGTTTGATAATTTGAAAACGAAGAAGTAAAACCACTATTTAATCCTCCTGTTAAACTATTGGCTGTACTAATCCAAACCCTCCATTTTGACCAATTACCATCAAGAGTTCCCCATGAATCACAACTAAAATTAAGCTTATCTCCTAAATACGCATTAGATGGAATTGTAAATCCAGACGTATTAACACACTGAGGAGTAGACCAGGCAAATAAATCATTATTACTAAATAGAACAATTAATAATAACAGTATAATTTTTTTAGGTAGCAATTGTTTCATTATATTTAGTTTTAAATATTTACTCCATAAATCCACGACCCCAAAAGCAGCAACCGCCACCACAACAGCAGTAATACCAGAATTTACAAGGAGAGAGCAGAATATGGCTATAGCCAATAATACCACTAATACAGGAGAAGATATACGTTTCATATAGACAATTTTTTGTTCATTATGTAACTGTAGTACATACAGTAGAGCACGCAAATGTTATTAAGTTATCGTTAAATTAGCTACAAATATATATTTATTGTGTAAACTATACACTATTTAATAAAAAAAAAATAAATACGGGAACGTTCCCAAAAAAAAAGTTGTATTACTATTAATAAAAGCTAAATAAAGAACAATATCGTGGGTAGGTATTGTAAAAAATAGTTTTTAAAGTCTCTTTTGACTGTCGTAGGTAGTAAAACGCAAATGAATTGCTTTCCGATGCAAGTCGTTTGCTTTCCGATGGGTTTTAAAAGTCTCTTTTGGCGAGCGTAGGTAGTAAAACGCCAATCAATTGCTTTCCGATGAGAGTCGTTTGCTTTCCGATGGGTTTTTAAAGTCTCTTTTGACTGTCGTAGGTAGTAAAACGCCAATGAATTGCTTTCCGATGCAAGTCGTTTGCTTTCCGATGGGTTTTTAAAGTCTCTTTTGGCGAGCGTAGGTAATTTTACAGAAAACAGTTTGTGAAATGTAAGGAGGAAAATCAATTGCGTGGTGGGAAAAAACATCTATCGGAAATGTTGTAGTTAATATTTGTAGTTGATTAACTCGTATAAAGGGATGTACCTTTAAACCAACATTGATTGCGCTCTTGTCTCCTTTTCAAACTTTAACATAATAATATTTTACTAAGTAAATCAGCTTTCACCTCCGTTATTGAGTATTAATGACTGTAAATAAATTAATTAACTAATGAATTTGATATATTTTAATAATTTAATAATTTATGACGAATATCATGTTTATATAATTAGTTTAATTAAATTTAATTCAACTTAGTTTGCATATTAATTATTTTTTTAAATTAATTCTATATGAATATTATTAGCAATGCACAAATGAGTGCAAACGAAGCAACACATCAATTTCTGATTTCAGAGGCAGCTTTAGCCGTTATAGGTACCGATAAGGCTGTAATGGATAAAGTTGCTCAATTTGAAATAAATAGGAAAGCATCTATTATTTCGGCGGCAGCGGCAGGGATTAACAATACTGGTTTTAGTCAGGATAAACTAGATGCTAAAGAATTGATGAGTTTTATGGCTAGTTGTCTTGCGGGTACTGCTCAGGTTAAACTTGATGAGTTGGGTAAAAATTCTATTTCAAGACAAATTCATGAGGCGGATTCTTACTATTTATATGCAGCTGATTCGGAAGCTTCTACTGAAGCTCAGGCACTGCATGATTTATTGTTGACCAATATTGAATTATTTACTCCTGATTATATATCTGCAGCAGACTTGATATCTTTTCAGGGTTTAATTTCTGGCTTTTCAAATATTCAAGGTAGTTCTGCGGCTGTACATAGAATATCTCCCGAACTTACTTTGGCTTTTAAAACTGATTTAAATGCCACCAAAAAGAATGGTACAGATATTAAAAAATTAATTAAGAAATATAAGAAAACAAATAGTGTATTTTATAGATCTATGGTGGATGTAATGAAGCCTAAAATAACGATACACCATACTAATCTGTCGCTGTTGATTGTGGAAGCTAAAACGAACATTCCTGTAAATGATGCAGTTGCAACTTTTAGTGACAGTGCTAAAACCGGGGTTTCAATTGAAGATGGCAGTATGCTGATTGAAGAAATTGGGAACGGTGATAAAACAATGACTATAACATCGGACCGATATAAGGATAGCATTACTAATATAAATATCTTATCGGGTAGGACTAATTCTTTTAAAATAGAACTTAATCCTAAGATATAATGGATAATGGGTAATGGATAATTATAAAGAGTAGCGATTAATTTAGTTAATTGCTACTCTTTTTTATTTTACAATTGTATGTTGCTTTGTAATACCAATTTGCTTAATAATAAGCCGATTAAAATAACCTAAAAACTTTATTCGAAAGGTCACTTCATTTAAGAATTTGTCTCCTAGCCGACAGGCGGCCTCACCCCTACCCTCTCCGAAAGAGCGGGGAGAAATACATCTACCACTGCTGCCTCCTTGTCTCTCCCACTAAAGTGGTCTAAACATTTTGGCATATGCCAAAACCGGACCGGCTGAGGTGGCCGTGTATGAGAACGGGTAGAAAGCGGATATTAGCTGATTGCTTTGTCACCCTAATATTATCATAGAAATAATAAGCATAAAGTGGTATAAAATTGGCGCGTTTGCAATGAATTTTATCGGCACTTTATTAGGATAAATGGTATAATTTGAGATTATCCCTAAAGCTGAAAGGCAACCTCACCACTACCCTTTTTTCAAGAGAAAAAATCGTTTGCATCCGATTTATACCAATTAACCTAATAATAAGCCGATTTATATAACCTAAATACTTTATTTGAAAGGTCACTTTATTTAAGATTTTGTCTCATAGCCGACAGGCTCTGTTCATACACC
>TBL_comb48_EPIDRAFT_1003304_pt1 | contig 10829 bp, 21 predicted proteins | sample TroBogEpilimnion_37_FD_10681 | JGI IMG/M metagenome (IMG submission 10681)
TCGATGAACTGCTTGCGCGAGGCGAGCAGGGTGATCTTGAGGGGATCATATCCGTCAGCCCAGATGGCGTGCTCCTTGGCCAGAACGATCTGACCGGGGGCAAAGCCTGCTTCCATGAGTGGTCCCACGGACTGTGAGAGCTCGAGGCGTGGGCGGTAGATGTCGCTCTGGTCGATCGGACCGGACACCTGACCTAGCACAAAAGCGGGGGCAGCTGCAGAGGCTACGACGAGCGGGGCTTCCTCGCGGATTACGAGCTCAGTGCCGGCAGGGATGATTGCCTCTGCTACCTGAATCTTCTCGCCATCCTCGGTGACGGCCTCGATGTCATTGACAATGATCTCAGCTTCTACAAGGGGTTCGGGTGACTTCTTGAGAGGGGCTCCCAAGGGCTGGAGGCCAGTCTTAGCGACGGGCTTGACTTCCCCCAACTTGCGGGGTGCTGGTGCTGCCTCGGTGGAGGCTGCAGGGGTCTGGGGCTTGCCCAGTGGTTTTAGTTCTGTACGTGCCATATTACTATGTTTGTTTAGGTTCTACTTTGTTTTTGTTGCCTTGCGCTTCAAGTAGCTGCCGCCTTCCTGCCGGAGGATCAGGCCGCTGTCGGAGAGAGCCTCTACGACCGCCTCCGCATGTTTGGCCTTGTCACCTCGCGGCGCCTTGGAAGACACCAGCGTCTTGAGCTCAGTTAATGACGGCTTCATCGTCCCGATGATCTCGTTAGGGGTCAGGTCGAATTTCTCCGACACTACCTTTACGACATCAACGGGGCTGATGAGCTCGCTTTTCCCAGCCGTGGATACGACTGAAAATCCGGGTAGCTCGCCTACTTGGTTGTTAACCTCGAGGGCGAACTTCTTAAACTTGGAGAGGAATGCCTCGAAGGCCGGCACACAGGCTAGGAACTGTGCGACGCGGACAGGGTCAGCGCTCGTTACGTCCCAGCTCTGGTTGATCAGGTCGGGAATCATCCCGGGGATCAGCTGGTTCTTAGGCTCCTCGTACTTGGTGAGGCTGTTCTCGTTGACTACCTCGGCGGTAGCGATGCCGAGCTCATGCCACTTGGGGCAGCTGCCTTGATGGCGGCAGCGCTCGCAGTTAATGGGGTCAACGTTGAGCAGGCTCAGGTCTTTGGTGCGCTCGAAGGCAACAACCTCATCGTGCACCTGCTTGATGGACTCGTGCAGGAAAGGTACATCAGCGCGGGTGAAGGTGTGCTGGTCAACGACGTTGAGCTTCGGCTGCACCATGTGGACGTTGATCGTCTGGACATCGGGCATGTTGGCGAAGAGACCGAGGGCGTAGATGATGAACTGATCATTGCCTTCGACGTCGTCAATGGCACCCCAGCCAAACTTGTAGTCAACCATGTGTATGGTATCAGCGCTCTGGATCTTGATCAGATCGGCGGTGCCGAAGTCCATGCCCTCGAAACCGAGCGGGGTTAGGTTGACTTTGTACTCGGTCAGCTGTGCGCTTGATGGAATGTTGCGGACATACTCGAGCGCGGTGTTAACCCACTCCCACTCCTCGGGGGTCAGGTCTACCCACTGCTTGCCCTTGTTCTTGAGGTACGAGGCTGCTGCTGCCTCCTCATCACCGTCGTGCTCGCATACAGCGTGCAGGCGGTCTCCCTGCTCGCTGGCTTCGCTGCTGCCGGGCATACCGCGGTGACCGCGGCAGATGCGCCGGTTCTTTGCCCCAGAAGGGCCGTATTTGGCGTGTGCTGTTTCCATTAGAATTTCAATGTTTGGCCGCAGGCGGAATGCTGCCGAATGTGGCTATCACAAAGGTTGCGGATAGCTAGGTCTAGGTTTTCCAACGACTCCGCGGATACGCGGGTGAAGGGGTGGCTTGGTCGAAGTGCTTTGGCTCGTTCAAGCAAATACTTCTTTACGGCGGCTTTGTTGATTAGTGAGCTCATTAGATCTTTTTCTCGAAGTTGATGTTGGCGCGGAAATAGGTGCTGCCGCGCAGAGTGAAATTGTCGTCAGGCTCGGTAAGCGGGAAGCTCCAGTCAACGATCGGGTGGCAAGATCCGTCTTGATAAACGAGGCCCTCGTGGGTCAGCACGCACTCCTGCCCATAGTGACGGGCAATCTGTGCTGCTAGCTGGCGGGTCACTTCGGCCTTGGGATAGAGGATGACGCCATTCTCCTGCTTGCCGTCGTACTTGCCAAAGACTTCCTCGAAGTCGCAGCCGTGGATGGTCAGGTTGCGCTTGAGCTGGACGCGGAGGCAGGCATTCTCAACCTCGGTGAGGTGCTTGTTGTCCGGGTTCTCCGCGGTGAAGATGACCCACGTAGGGCTCTTAAGAGTTTTTTCAAGTAGGGCGTTTGTTATCATGGGTGTATGTGTGTTTGGGTTTGGTTGACTGTCTGAAGCTATAATTGCCCAAGCTGCTAGGGAGGTCAACAATTATTTTTATCCACGCAGAGCCAGTGTTTATCAGCCTCCGAAGGCCGACACCCACTCTCCGTCGTTCAGTGCCCGGATATTTTTTGCCTTCCCCTCGACGACTTTGTAGACCTTTTGTTCAATCGTACCCTCGGCGAAAATGATGCGTTGTATTACAGGGCTCTTCGCTCCGAATCGCACAGCGCGGCCAAGCATTTGGATCATCGTCTCCGCATGATACGTCGGGCTGATAAATGTCATCCGCGGACGACCGCCGACAATGTCATGCAAGTCAATACTGGCGCTGCCGGCAGCGCTCTGCAAAATCAGCACCCGCAGGTCGCCTTGCATAAAATCTTTTCGGTCGATTTCGCGCTGCACATGATTGCGTCCGTCGAATACACCTACGGAAATTTTTTCCGACTGCAGCATGATCTTGAGCGTGTCCACCGACGCGGTGAAATTCAGGAACACCGGGCAGTACATCCCACCCTCGACCGCGGCTTTGATCTCAGCTACCAGCGGCACCAGCCTACGCAGCTCGGCCTCCTGCCGGTCACGCATCTGCTCCACCGCCCCGGGCGTTCCGTCCTCGTGCTTCAGCAAGTCTTCGTCTCGTGTATGCTCGAGGCGATCCAATGCGTCCTGCACAAACTTGGTGGGAGATCCCACGTCCCAGAGCTCGATCTCTACGGTCTCCTGAGGCAGGTATTCACTCACCGTATCCCGGCAGACCCTCACACCATACGGCGCCAGAGCATCGCGCAGCTTCGGGATAACCCACTTGCTTTGATTCGGCTTGAAGTAAAGCTGATTGTATCCGAACGGAGACTTGCCGCAGCCGTGGTCCATTGCCCAGCCGTAGAAGTTGCTCAGGTTGTGGAGTCCGCACAGAAAGCCAAGGGCCTTGAGCTTCAAAGGGCTGTCGGCGACCGTGGCGGATAGACATATAGCGTAGGTCTTGCTGGATCTTCCGACGCCTATGAGCAGCTGGCTGTTGAGCGACGTCTGTCCACCAGCGTCCTGCACCTCGTCAAAAATAATAACCGTAGGGGCAGCAGGATTCCACGAATAAGACGTGGAGCGACCGGACGCCTGTCTTGTGACGATCTCCCGGTGATTACGTCCATTGGTAAACCGCTGCCACGAATCCACGGCCAAGCAGTTCTGGTGAAGATCGAAGTCCCGCACCGCCTGTTCCCATTTATGGCGCGACGAAGCGCGGCAGATGACCACGAAGGGCACGTCAAAGCTCTTAACAGCTGCGAGGGCATGGAACGTTTTCCCCAGTCCGGTGTCACTCAGGTCAACGGCTACGCCGTGCTTTTGCAGGGCGTCCGCAAGCTTTCCCGCTGCCTCCGTTTGATACGGTCGCAGATTGATGATTCCAGACGATGTCGTCAAAATTTTTGTCATAGGTTGATTTATTGATTGGTCGAGGGTCGGAGCCTTTACCTCCGCCCCACGAGCCCTTCCATTTATTGGAGTCGATCTTTTTTTGCATCGTCTTCAGGTATTAGGCAGATGAATAAAAAAGCCGCGGCTGCCAAGCTGCAGAGCATGACGGTGCCGAATAGTATTCGTAGGGTGATCCAGATCATACAAGGTTTACTTTAGCTCCTTTCTTTAGGTTATCTATTGCCCAAAGAGGGCGTAGGTTGGTGTAATGATTTAATTTCATAAGCTCTTCATCTGTACGGGCCGACGCTATCGGAATGATGTGATCAACGTGCCATTCTTCACGGTTTTCCCACGTCATCCCGGGGAGGAATTGATTTTCTATATGTTTTCGGAAATCGAAAATCGAGCAACCCAAGAGCGTTTCAGTTTTGCTGCGCTTCTTAAGCCCTTTGCGGCCAAAAGAAGTTCTTATCAAGGAACCGATTTGGTGAGATAGCTTTGCTAGGGGGTTTTGCTTGCGGCGAAGTGTTGAATACCTAGACGCCTTAATAACCCGCTCAGCCCTGTTTCGGTAATACCCGGCTAAATTTTTTGCTAAAGTTCGAGCTCGATAATCCTGATCCGTAGCATACCTAACGGTAAACCTAGCTTGAGCACGTTTTCTTTTTTTGTCTTGCCGGTCTAAAAATTTTTCACGGGATAGCCAAACAGGTTTTCCCCGTTGGTATTCCCAAAAAACTTTTCCATCGGGGTTAACCTCCCCCTGCCAAAAACGGTTAAGCGAGCCAAGATTTTCCATGTCGTACATGATTCCCTTTTATGGCTGCCATTCGGCGTGCAAGGGATCCAGCCCCACGCAGCCCTCCTAGCTCACTGGCTAGTCTGCGGCGCTCCATAGGGTGGAGATCCTTTGACTTCATTGCCTTTGTTATTTCTTTGAGCCGCTTGGCGCGGGTCTCGGGGGTGTGCTTTGTGCTCATAGTCGGTTGCGGAGGTATTGTGAAAGCTTTTCGTGCAGCTCGGTAACGGTGCCGTTGTTCAAGATGCGGAAATCGTGTTCAAGCTCCTCGGTCTCGGAAATGTGGGTGTCCTGCGATATGTTTGAGGGGTTGACGATGTCAATGACCTTGCCGAACAAACATTTTACAGCCGAGATCTCGTTTGGGAACCGCACGTCGTCACATACGACGCGGCCTCCAGCTTGTATGACTTCGTTGGCGCGTCGGTACCAAGCGTCAATCCAGATCAGCGGGTACATCGTCTCCCTACCCCACTCGGTCCCCAGCGACTGCATGGCGTACCGTGGAGTCTTTCCTCCAAGAAGATAGCAGGGCTTTTCTTTGCCTTCACCTTCGATTTCATGATCGGTAAGTCCGAGCACACGAAGCATGTCCTTGATGACATCCGCAAACTTCACAAGCGTGTACCCGTGATTATCCACGAGGTACTTTGACAGCGTGCTCTTACCCGAGCCGGCTTTACCTGCAAAGGCGATCAGCTTCATCAAAGATTTGGCTTTGCAAGCGTGTCGCGTTTCGGGATCCATTTCTTAATTTTCTTTTCGACCCCCCCGGTCTCTTCGCTGGCACCTTTAGGAGCTTTTTTCCCGTGGTGTTTCCGCGGTCTCTTTACGTGGTGCGCTTCAGGGTTCGGGGTGATCATGCTTTTAAGATGTACAGGAATTTTCATAGGGCTTTAAGTTACCGTCCCCCGGCAAAGGGGTCAATGTCCTCTACCGGGGTTAGGTTTACGAGGGGCGTATGTTTGTGTTGGCGATGGTTTGGGACCAATTAGCTGACTGCCTGATCGCTCGAGGCAGCGGGCTCGGGAGCTTCGGGGGCGGGGATTACAACCTTAGCCTTGAGGATGGCATGCACTTCGTTGGTCACGGCCTCGTCGGCGTAGCGAAGGAAATCAAATGCTTCACCCTTGAGACCAAAGGAGTCGCGGATGATCATCTGCTCAAACAGCTTGGCAGAGAGAAGCAGCTTGAAAGCGTACTCCTGCGTGTTCTGGAAGAGCTCGTGAACGATGTCGTGATGGCTGACGGTGTTGATGTCAACGTTGCTGATCACATGATTCACCGCATCCTGAATGTTATTGATGGTGGGCAATCCTGTGGGTTCGGCAGCAGGGGTCGCTGACGCATCCGTAGAAGCAGCCTGTGGGTCGGGCGCGGTAGCTGAAGATGCCTCGGCTGCGGGGGCTGCTGGCGTCGTCTCCGAGGCTGGCGTAAAAGGGACTACGTTCTTCGGTGCCGAAGTTGGAGCCACTGTTGATGTTTCTGAGGTTGTTTGTGTTGTATCGTCTGACATGGTGTTGTGTTGTTGGTGGTTTACTAACGGAAGCAATAGATGGTAAAGGCAACCAAAGTGAAAACGGATAGCGAAGCGGCAAACCAAAGTTCTATATAATCCTCGGGCTTGGGCTTTTCTCCTTTAAGTTTGGTCAAAGTGAGGTAATCCCAGACATCAAAAAATTCTTTCATCGAAAAAATAATGTTCAGAAAAAACGTTACGGCGAGTAGTGGGTGCATTATTTTACAAGGATTTCGCCAATCGTGGCTCCGTGCAGGGCGATAAGCGCTGCATCGGCTGCCCAACGTGGCAGGGTTTTTTTGTTGGAGAAAAATTCAGACATCGCCATTGCGTGGAGATATTTCTTGCGGGTGTTGTAGGTCATCACCTGCCAGTCTTTAGCAAGAAGACGATATGGCTTCATCCAGACCTGAGGCACTACCTGATGCACGGTAACCCCGCGGCCTTCGAGGTATCCCACGATATACCGGTAATTGGCGAACAACGTAGCTACGCTGGCACCGGACTGATTCTTTCCGGCAAACTTGGGGATCCTCTCAATCCAGACTTCGCTGCGGCTTTTGTTGTCAACAATCATGCTGAGCTCCGCGGCCAAATCTTCATCGGCCTCAGGCATCTTGACGACTTCCTTGAGCTTGGCCTTGCTGTCGATCAGGACGATCGCTCCAGACTTGCCGGGGTCAATTCCGTATATGTACATAACGTTGGTGGTTTTGGGTGCTTTCGGAACGAGCTTAAATTTTGGCTTAGGCTGTTCCGAAATGGTTTTCATTTATTGGCGTAGCGCTCCAAGCGCTCCTGCATGAGGTGCTCGGCGATGTCGTAGGCTTCCTCAGCAACTTGATGCGGTGGTATTTCGGATTGTGATAAGCCTACGGTTGCGACACCGGCAAAGAAATCAAGCATGGACATGCCTGAGTTACCGCGCACAGCTTTGTTGATCTGGTCCCCGGGGTGAGGGGTTACCGGGAATGCAGGGTGGTCTTTGATGGTTTTATTTGTGGGCATGGCGTTTAGATGTTTTAGAAAAAGGTGCACTAGGTTTTACCGTGCTATGGAATTTTGGAGCTTTATCAATAAAGTATGAATTGTCTGGGAAAAGCTTGGTCAAGAACAAAGGCCACCAGACAAGTGGCCGATCTCCGTAATAATTTCGTGCGTTCATTATGTATTTATGATGAATGTGCGGGGGCCGAGCATGAGCTCCCGACCCCCGCTTCACCCATTACTGACAATCTTTTTCTGGTGCCAAAGTTTTTTTTGTGGGTTTCTTGTGATCGCAGCACTTCTGGACTTGCTCATTTTTGCCGGCCTCAGAGGCTTTCCCCTTGGGCTGGTTGTCCTGATAGTTTTGGTTGATTTGCTTGCCGCCACCTTTGAGGTGGGCAACGGTCTGGATGTACTCCTTGGAAGCAGCGCTGGTGCGGTTCATTTGGATACTCCGCGGGTTGCGTTGATGCGCTCTTGGATTACCTGTTGGGGTGTCTTGGACGCAGCCTTCGTGGCAAGCTTCTTGGTGGTGTAGTTTCCGATTACGATTCCGTGTAGGTCTTTCATGGTAGTGGGTGTTGGGTTGGTTGTTGTATGTATGTCCTTTATGGACGGGTTGAGAAATAATCCCAAGCGCCTTGGGCGTCAAGAATTATTTTTGATAAATTCGTATTTGAGTTCGACAATTGGTTTTGCCTTCTCGTCAAACAGAAGGTAGCGAGCCCAAGCAGCACCGTGTAATACAAAGTGATGATTGATGGCTTCTGAAAAATCGACGAGTTCTTCATAGGTCTTCGGTACCGATCCGGGTTTGATGCTGATGTCAAGATTGACGTCAGAGGCCACCCAGACAGCGCCCGGCAGAGGGTCAAGGTTCACTGGGTATTCTCGTCACGAACGTAGCCCTTGAGCTCTTCGGACTTTCTTTTCTCCTCGGGTGGCGTGCAGCAGCCGTCGCAACCGTGGACGCCGCCGTAGGGGGTTCGGCAGCAACGGTCGTCCGGGTCCGGATGGCCTATGCCGTGGGGGCAAATCCGCTCGGTGATGCCGCGGTCGTTGCGGTAGTGCTGGGGCCAGTCGCGCATGTGGTGATCGCTCACGTTGTGAACGGGGCAGGGATCACCGGCACATGCCGAAGGGCTGTGGGCGATGAGGCGCTGGTTGGACTTGTGCGGAGTCCACTCGGTAGGGTCTTCAAGCTTCATTGATGCTTTCCTCGTAGCTTTTCAGGATGTCGCTGAGCAGGATGACCGAGCGAGTATGAAAGAAATGTTTGTCCTTGGTGACCTCGCCATCATTGGCGGTGGACCAATTCTTGGTAAGCCTTGCTTGTCTTTCGTGGTAATCAATCAGGTCGAGTAGGTCGTGTTTCATGTTGTTTGGTTCAGGTGGTTGCGGAAGAAATTGTCTCTGCGGGTACGCTCCATCTCACGTTCGAGCTGTAATAGCTTTTCGTAAGCGTCGGTAGCGCCGGCGTTGTAGGCGGACTTCACGCGTTCTTCAATTGAAGGAATGTGATTGTCGTAATCAAGTAGAAGTCGAGCTCCTTCTTTGTCCCAGTATTCTTGTGCGTTCATATATTTATGGAGTGTCCTCGGCCCGCTTGCCCTATGCTTTTCCCCAGTCGTCATAACCGACACAGGGCTGACCTCACTCAAGGCCACGAGCCGAGAACAAAGTGGTTAGTTACAAAAGGTGATTGATAGCTGGAGGTTGGGATTGCCTTGTGGTTTGAGCAGGATCACGTTTCCGAGATCTTTGCTAGTCGTCTTGACGTTGTCCCATCCCAGCGCTTTTTTGGCGCTGCTGATGATCGTACGCAAGTGTGTATGCTCACCGATCTCGATCTCCACTGGCTTGTGGGTCGATACTGGATGCCCGCGGAACAGGCGTTTGGTTTCTATTCTGTATTTATATGTCATAACGCGTAACGTTATAGGTTATTCTTCGCTGAAGTATTCTTCGAGGCCGTAGTTCCGGATGATGTCGTTCTCAGCAGCCCCGAGGATGTCGAGGATGTGGTCAACAAGCTCGATGGGAAGAATCACGGCATCTAGGTTCTGCAGCTTTGCTGTCAACTTGGCAGACAGAGTAGGGATTGCAACCTTACGCAGGCCGTCAATGGCGCTCAGTGCAAGCTCTTTTCTTGTTGGGTCTTTCTGATTAAGCTTTTGCTTTACCGGTTTCTTGATCGGTGGCTTCGGCTTGAGGTCAGTGGGTTTTTTGGTTTTGGCGGTGGTTTTCTTTTTCATGTGTGTTGGGGTTAAAAGGGATTGCTGTAGACATCCTCGAGTATCTCGCGGACGTAGGGGTCAAGGTGATCGGCTGCGTGGTCTGCCAGCTCGTGCTGCTCGGCGCTGTAAAAGTCTGCAACGCTCAAGCTGAGGCAGAACAGATCGTCTTTGCGGTTGAGGCTGAGCTCAAGCGAGGGCACCTTCGAGGTACGCACGACGCTGATTACGTTTGCCACCTGATCGTTACTGATCTCAAACCAGTAGTCCGCGGGCTCAAAGTATTCGAGCTCACGATTGATGAGTGTCCGGATGCACTCGCAGATGACATCCCAGTGGTCTGGGCCGTGGAAAGTACGTTTGAAGTACCAGCTGCGAACGTTGTGGAATGGGATACCGATGTGTTTATTGTTGCTCATTGTTATAGGATGTTGTGGATGGCGTCTAGGCGGCTGTGGAATGGAGGAACCTTGGGTGTAGGCTTCTCCAGTGACTTGCGGGCGATCACGATCTCACGATGGATCTCGCGAACGCGGGCTGTGCTGATACGGATCTCACTGAGGCCGTGCCGGTCAGCCTGCTTCAAGCAGACATAGAGGAGTGGCTCGAGTGAATTGAATAGGATGGATTTGATTGATGTATTCATAGGTTGGTAGGTTACGTAGGTACTTGGGAATGTGTCAAGCGGCTTGTATGCGTTCGTAGACTGACTCGCCGTTGCTGAAAGTTCCGACCTTGCGGAGGAACGAGTCAGGAAATGCTTGACGCAGGAGCTCATTGAAGTATGGCGCTGCGTGTTCGCATGCGTGGCGATGGGTTGGGTCCTCGGGGTCAATAGGCGCGAGGCAGACGGCAGCGATGCCGGCATACTCGCTGATGCTGATCTCGGTGAGCTCGCCGAGCAAGATCACGGTGACCTCGTTGTGGCGAGGATCATCTGACCACTCGTACCCGTCGAACCCAGTAAAGGGTTTGCCGTTTACTAGCAGCCTTGAGTCAACGCCGGCTACGCCTGTCAGGACGTTGCGGATGTCGTCGATAAAATCGAGCCATATTTGTTGGGCGAGGGAGTAATCGTACTCATCTTCGAGGTACTCGGGTGAGTACAGGTAGACAGTTGCGATTGCGTTGCGGTGTGTTAATACGGAGCGGCTCATAGGAATACTCTGAATAGGTTGATGGCTGCTAGGCAGAGTAATAAAAAATCAAGCTGGCCTAGATCGTGCCGGTAAAGCAATACGCCAGTTGTGGCAGTGAATGTAATGCCTGCTAGGCAGAGTAATAAAAATTTTGTGTCCTTCATGTTACTTGGTCTTGATTGGCGGTGGGATGAGTGAATCTTTGACGGGGTCAGCGACCGGCTGCAGGGGGGTCTGTGCGTACTCGTCGTTCCAGTGGTAGCTGGTGATGCCCCAGCTGTTCACCTCGAAGTGAGCGGCGTGGTGGGTGATTGCAACGTGCTGCCAGTAGAGGCTGGTTGCGATGCTGTCGATGG